>MDTE01045404.1_pt1 | contig 64391 bp, 78 predicted proteins | sample 811231 | NCBI WGS metagenome assembly MDTE01 (sample SAMN05326651, study PRJNA326480) | marine metagenome | isolation source: seawater | place: Indian Ocean: Red Sea | collected 2010
AAATTATTTTTTTTTAACATTTTTTTAAAATAATATTTAATATATAAATATGATTAGATCAAATTGGACACAAAAGGAAATACTAAAAATTTTAAATTTACCTTTACTTGAATTAATATTTAGGGCTCAGAAATTACATAGAAAATTTTTTCCAAAAAAAGACGTTCAATTAGCAAGTTTATTAAGTATAAAAACAGGATCATGCCCTGAAGATTGTAAATACTGTCCTCAATCAGCTCATTATAATACAGGTATAAAAAAAGAGACTTTATTGAGTGTAAATGAAGTACTAAAAAAAGCAAATAAAGCTAAAAAAAATGGCGCTTCAAGATTTTGTATGGGAGCTGCCTGGAGAGAAGTGAAAGATGGCCCTGAATTTAATAAAGTTTTAGAAATGATAAAGGGTGTAAAAAAAATTGGTATGGAATCATGTGTTACTTTAGGGATGCTAAATCAAAAACAAGCAAACAAACTGGCTAAAGCTGGATTAAAAGCGTATAATCATAATATTGACACTAGCCCTAATTTTTATAAAAAAATAATAACTACCAGAAAATTTGAAGATAGAATTAACACTATAAAAAGAGTCAGAAAAGCAGGTATAACAGTTTGTTGTGGTGGAATTATTGGAATGGGAGAAAGTTTGAAAGATAGAGCTAAAATGTTAGAAGTATTATCTAATTTTAAACCACACCCTGAAAGTGTGCCTATCAATGCGTTAGTCCCATCAAAGGGAACTCCTTTAGGAAATAAAAACAAAATAAATTCTATTGAACTAGTAAGAATGTGCGCTACAGCAAGAATTATAATGCCAAAATCAAGAGTAAGACTTAGTGCTGGTAGAAAAGATTTATCAAAAGAAGCTCAAATAATGTGTTTTATGGCTGGAGCTAATTCAATATTCTATGGCGACAAACTTTTAACTACAGGAAACAACGACACAAAATCTGATGTAAATATGCTAAAAAGCGCTGGTTTGCCTTTAACAGAAGCAATTAATAGTTAATTAAATAAATTAAGTTATTATTTTAAGTAATTGATTTATCTAGATATTGGGGCGAGAGATGGGATTCGAACCCACGACATTCGGCACCACAAGCCGACGCTCTAAACCAACTGAGCTACTCCCGCCATATATTTATATACAACTAATATATGAAAAAATCGGTTATTTTAAATAACAAAATAACCGATTTTTCATCAATATCTTATAATTATAAGAATTATTTTCCTAGTGATGCGGAAACATTAAGTGCAACCATACCAAGAACTGCACCAGCAATTCCAGATAGAGCTGTAAGTATTAATGGATTTCCAAGACTAGCTGATTGTAAAGCATCAGTACCAGCTAAAAAAGCTGTGTAAAAAGCAGCATATCCATAAACAGCGGCTGGCGCTGCTGAAAATGCTTTAACTTTTGTACCGTATATAAGTACAAAAACACTAAGAGCAATAGTTACAGGAACTCCTAAACCAGCTGGAAGTCCAGATGTTGCGCCTAATAAAAAGGCAGCAGAAGCCCACGCTACTACAGCACCCCATAACCATGCAGTTATAGTGGAATTTAGTGCTTTGTTATTACCACCTGCGCCTACAAATGCAGCCCAAGCAATAAATGAAATAGGTATTGAAAGAGCTAAAGGTGTAGAAGTATAAATCCAAGTCATAATACCACCTACTCCACCAATACTTAAAGACAACGCGATTAGTTTATTCATAATACCCTCCCTCTTTATAAAAAGGTAAAATCATTATACTTGCTGTGATAAAGAAAAAAACCTATTTTTCTTGTGGATAAATGTAAAAAAAAACTTTATTTTTTAAATAAATTACTGGCTCGATTTTTTTCTAATTTTTTTTTTTTAACAAATTTTCAAGAAAACTTATTTTTTTTTTTAGAATTTTTAATTCATTAATTAATTCATTAATACTAAATTCATCATAATTTACATTATTATCAATAATCTTCTTTATATCTTCTTCTTCTTCCATAAAATAAAAAATTATTCAATAAAATTAAAAATGTAATAATAATTTAATTTATGATATCAGCAAACTTCTTAATTAATCAACTAAGAAAAAATGGCTTTAATTTTTTTACTGGCGTCCCTTGTTCTTATTTAACTCCAGTAATTAATGGTGTAATAAACTCAAAAATTATAAAATACGTTGGTGCTACAAATGAAGGTGAGGCAATAGGAATAGCATCTGGCGCTTGGTTAGCTGGAAAAAAGAGTGTTGTAATGATACAAAATTCTGGATTAGGAAATACAATAAACCCCCTAACATCGTTAAATTATCCTTTTAAAATTCCTTTATTAATAATAACAACTTGGAGAGGAGATCCTAAAATCAAAGATGAACCTCAGCATAAATTAATGGGGCAAATTACAAGAGATATTCTAAAATTATGTAAAATAAAGAATGATATTTTTCCAACTAATAAAAAAAAATTAATGTCGGCTATAATGAAAATAAACAAATCAATAAATAATAACTCTTTGCCTTATGCTTTAATTATGAGAAAAGAATCTATAAAAAAAGAAGAGTTAAAACAAAAAAATATTTTTTTAAAAAAAGATAATAAAATTATTAATTTTCTTAAAAAAGGAAGCCTTCCCTCTAGATTTAATATTTTAGAAGAAATTAACAAAAATATTAATGAAAAAGTAGCAGTTATCGCTACAACAGGTAAAACTGGAAGAGAATTATTTAGTATAAATGACTCCGAAAATTTTTTTTATCAAGTAGGTTCAATGGGATGTGCTAGTGCAATTACTTTAGGAGTTGCATTAAATTCAAAAAAAAAAATTGTCGTAATTGATGGTGATGGAGCTTTATTAATGAAAATGGGAAATATTTCTACAATAGGAAGAAATCAGCCAAAGAATCTGATACATATTTTGTTAGATAATAATGTTCATGACTCAACTGGCCAACAATTAACAAATGCTTCTACAGTAGATTTTAATAAAATTGCAATTAATTGTGGGTATAGATCATCATATTATTTAAATAATTTAAATGATTTTTCTAAAATTATAAAAAAAATATTAAAATCTAATACAAATAATGGTCCTATATTTATTAATGTTAAAATAAAAAAAGGATCGATAAAAAATTTAGCAAGACCAACTATTCACCCAAAAGATGTAGCTATAAGATTTAAAAGTTTTTTAAAAAAATAGAATTAAACTTTAAAATTATAATCTTTATTAGGATCTCTATCGATATCAGGGGGATAATTTTTATATTTATCTTTATAATATCTTTCTCTATGATTTCCGTCTGATAATTTATTATAAGTTAAATATAGTATTCTTCTTGATTTATTTGTTAAATTTGGTTCAGATCGATGTGGAGCAAAGCAATCAAAAAAAACTGCATCGCCAGGGTTAGTTTCAATTGGAACAAATTTCATATTCATCATGTCTTTTTCAGATAATGGTTCCCACATTTTTCCAATTAATCCAGATTTATTATGTCCAGGAGCAAATTCTAAACAACCATTTTGTATTGTGGATTTATCAATACTTACCATAGCAGTTAAGAAAAAATTTGTATAATCATCCCAACCTGCTTGCGAGTCTTGATGTGGAGTAAACCCAGCACCTCCTGGCATCTTTAAATTTATTTTATCTTTAAATAAAATACCTTCTTCTCCAAAACAATCATTAACACAATCCATTATTTTACTTTTTGTACATAAATAATTAAATCCTTCATGGTATTTACAAAAGTTTTCTATTCTCGCTAAAACTTTTTTATTTTCATCTAATTTACTTTTTTCAAAGAATTTCCATTCTTTTCCTGAAATTTCAGGAGAATTTTGAAGTTTATCTGTATAATTAATTAGTTCGCGAATTTCTTTTTCATTAAATAAATTAGGAACTAATACATAGCCATCGTCTTTAAATTGTTTTATTTGATCCCTGGTCAACATTACAAAAAAATTATAAAATTGAAGATAATTTTTAATATATAAAGAATATTAAATAAAATAAAGATTTTTTTTATTTGAAACTTTTAGCCCATGTTACTTTTCTAGCTTCAGCTAAATCAAAAGCATCATTAACATTTATCCATTGGCCAGCAACATATAAAACAGATATATTTTCTTTATTCTCTAACATTTTTTCAAATAAACATGGCAAAGTCATTGATTTAAAATTTTTAGTCTTTGAATATTTAGAAATATATTTAGTAATTAATTTAGATCCTTCTTTATTAGTTTTCATTAAACCAATCCATTGACCATGAAAATCAAAACATTTTTCATTTTTTAAGGAAATTTTATTTAATTTTGCAGGTTTTTGTTCTAATAAATAATTACCAGTAAAAGCTCTATCACATAAAACGCAATCTTTCTTTTTTTTATCTATATTTACAGATAAAGCATCAACAACTATAACAATATTATTTTTTGTAGAAATTAATGCATCTAAAATATATTTTCTAAAAACAATGTCTCCATAACTAATAATGCAATCATTTTTTATTTCTTTTAATGAACATGATAAAGAATACAATTCTCCAGATTTATTATAAATTTTATTTTTTATAATATTTAGATTAGATAACGTTGTAGAATTTTTTATTACATCACTTTTATAACCGCAAACAACTGATATTTTTCCAACATTATCTTTTTTCAAAGTAGATGTTAATCTTTCTAAAAGTGGTTTTCCCTGTATATCTAACATACTTTTTGGCTTATTTTTTGTAAGACGTTTTAATTGATGTCCACGTGATGCTGCCAAAACTATTGCATTATAATTTCTTTTTTCTGATAAATATTTTTTTTCCGCCTCATATAATTCACTATTGCCAGCAATTTCAAAAATTTCATTTATTGGAGCTACCTTTTTTTCTACATTGGTTAAGTTCTCTTTATTAAAAAGATCTTCAGTAACATTTCTAACAGATTTTATCGTTGCTCTTAATGAATGATTTGCCCAAATAATAGTTGATATACCAGCTTTCTTAAATTTACTTGTCTGCGTTTTATAATAAGTAGTTGGAATAATAATAACTGGACATCTATCTCCCCATTCTTTTTTAAATTGTAAAATTTCATTAGGAGAAGTTTTATTTGAATGAATTAAAATAGCATCAGCACCTGCATCATAATACGCATTAGCTCTCTTTATGGCTTCACCAATTCCCCAACCGGCAATTAAAGCTTCAATTCTTGCTATAATTGAAAAATCTTCATCTGCTTGAGTGTCTTTACCAGCTTTTATTTTTCCGCAAAATTCATCTATATCAGCAAGTTTTTGATAATGTCTTACTAATGAATTTGTTTTTGGATATTGTTTATCTTCAATACATACACCTGCAATATTTCTTTGACATAATTTAGAAACAAATCTTCTAAAATTATTAAAATTTCCATAACCCGTATCTCCATCTACTAAAATCGGTATAGAAGTTGCATCAGACATAAATTCTAAAACATCAAGAATTTGTGTCCATGAAGCTTCGTTACTATCCCTTACTCCTAAAGCAGTAGCTATAGATAATCCAGATCCCCATATTCCTTTAAAACCACTTTGTTCAACAATTTTAGCAGTTAAACCATTATGAGCTTCCATTAGAAAAGAGAGTTCTTTACTATTTATTTCTTTCTTCAATAATTGAGATTTATTTAATTTTTTTATATGTAGTTTTTTTGGTCTAATTATTTTCATTGCTACATATAATAATAGGTATATAAAATTTTAATTAAAGGTATAAATGAAAGCATTAATTTTAGCAGCAGGCTTAGGTAAAAGATTAAAATATAACAAACCTAAAATTTTAATAAAAATTAGTAATAAAACTCTTTTAGAACGTCACTATGAAAATTTATTTAAATATGGAGTGAAAAAAATAGGAATTGTTATTGGATACAAAAATACAGAACTAAAAAAATTTATAAAAAAAATAGATAAACATAAAATTATTAAAATATTTATAAATAAACAATATAAATTAGGAAGTATTGTTTCACTTGTAAAAGCACACTCTTTCTTTAAAGAAAAAAATGAAATTATATTAATGGATGGAGATGTTCTTTATGATAAAAAAATTCTTAAAAAACTAATTTTTTCAAAAAAAAAAAATTGTCTTTTAATTGATAAGAATTATGAAATAGGCGAAGAACCAGTTAAAGTATGTATAAAAAATAAAAAAATATGTGATTTTGGAAAACTAACTACAGAAAAATTTGATTATTGTGGAGAATCTATTGGCTTTTTTAAATTTTCACATCTAGACTCTTTGAAATTTATTTCAGAAGCAAAAAAAATAATGAAAAAAGATAAAAATGAAATGTATGAAGAAGCAATAAGAAAAATTATTACAAATAAAATATTTAAAATAGAATTTGAAAACATTTTGAAATTACTATGGACTGAAATAGATTTTAAAAAAGATTTAATTTCTGCAAAAAAGATTATTAATAATATAAATGAATAATTTTTTAAAAAAATTTAATTTTAAAATACCTTGGGATCAAAAAATTGCTTTTTTAATTTCAAAGCCATTTATATTTTTTAAGATTCACCCCAACATAGTAACTATAATTGGAGTTTTAATTGGAGTTTTATCAGGATTTCTTTTCTCAACCAATATTGAAATAAATGCAAAGATTGCTTCTATTCTTTTTTTTATCGCAGCAACTTTTGATCATGTAGATGGATTAGTTGCTAGAAAATTAAATAAAACAAGTGTCATTGGTCATTATCTAGATCATATTGGTGTTTGTATAACTTATATATCAATGTTTATAGGTTTAGGAATATTAATAGAAAAGAGTTCATTTAATGGATTAAAATATGGAATAACATCTGCTATTTGTATTTTTTTAATAATGACAATCAGATTTTATCTTGAAAGAAAAAAAGGGGGGATTGCTATAAAACAAAGCAATTTTTTAGGATTTGAACAAGAAGACATTTTATATTTGATAATACCAATAACTTTTCTAAACAAAATTAATGATTTTTTATATTTTGCATATATAGGAGCGCCTATTTTCTTAATTATTACTATAATTATTTTTTTTTATAAAATGAAAAAATTATAATTTTTGTTTAATCTTCTTAAAATCAATTTTTTGATTATAACCAATTAACAATCCAATGCTTATCCAAATAATCTCTCTTAGTCTTCTTATTACGGCGACAGCTAGACCTAATGGAGTAGAATCCTTTAAAACATTAACAACCAGAACAAAAACACCTTCTTGTGTACCAAGATTTGATGGAATAAAAAACAACATAGCTCTTACTAATTGAACTAAAGTTTCTATTGCAACTGCTTCCATAAAAGTAATTTTTTCATTTAATAAAATAAATATCACATATAATTCAAATGCTCCTACAAGCCAATTGCACAAATTTAAAAAAAAAATTTTAAAAAAATCTTTTTTTGTTTTTTTATAAAAATCAGAAATTTTATCCTCAGTTTCTTTTAGATGGGTAAAAAAAGTATTAATTTTCTTTGATAGTTTATTTTTAAAAATTTTATGAATTCTTGAAGTCAATTTATATCTTTGAACAAGAAAAAATAAAGATATTAAAATAGTAAAAAAAGCAAAACCAATTAAAGCTGATTTTTCAAAATTATCGCCAAATTTTTCAGTATAAAAAATACCAAATATTCCAATTGAACAAAATGTAATTAAAGCAAAAAGAATAATAGTTTTTGCTAATATTAAAGATCCAATTGAGAATTTATATTTTACATTAAAATTATTTTTTAATAAAAAAGCTTTAATAGGTTCTCCACCTACTTGAAAAAATAAATAATTAAATGCTTCTCCTATAATTCTGATTTTAAAAACATTATATATTTTTAATTTTTTTCCACTTAAATTTTGTATACATAATTGCCAAGAATAACTATCTAAAATAAAACCAAAAAAATATATAATTAAAATTACAAAAAAACTGAATCTAAGTTTATTTAATTCGTTTAAAAATGAGTTAAAATCTACTTTGTTAAAAATAAAAATCAGGAGGCCTATGCCAAAAATTAAATATAAAAATTTGAATTTAGACAATTTATAGTTTTCCCTTTTTTTATTTATTATTAATCATATCTATAGATGATAGAACTTCTATATAAATAAATAATGTAATGAATATAAAAAATAAAATTCTTTTTACTCCTGGGCCATTAAATACATCAATAAAAACTAAAAAAAAAATGCTTACAGATTTAGGTTCAAGAGATATAGATTTTTTAAAAATTAATAAGAAATTATTTAAAGAATTATTAAAAATTGGTAATGCGAATAATTATGTATGTGTTCCAATTCAAGGAAGTGGTACTTTTGGTTTAGAATCAACTTTTTCAACTCTTTTAAATGACAAATCAAATACATTAATTCTGACAAATGGAGTCTATGGAAATAGAATTATTAAAATACTTAAAAAAATTAAAAAGAGAAAAAAAGTATTAAAATTTAAATCAAATGAATTAATTTCAACTAACTCCTTAGAAAAAATTATTAAGAGAAATAAAAATATTTCACATGTTGCACTTGTTCATTGTGAAACAAGCACAGGTATATTAAATCCTTTAAATGAAATAGCTTTAATATGTAAAAAATATAAAAAAAAATTAATAGTAGACGCTATGAGTTCATTTGGAGGTATAAAAATTAATATAAAAAAGAATAATATTGATGCTTTAATTAGTTCGTCAAATAAATGTTTAGAAGGTGTTCCAGGTTTTTCATTCTCAATTATAAAAAAACAAACTTTAAATAAATGTTTAAATAATTCTAATTCACTTGCATTAGATCTTTATGATCAATGGAAAGGTTTTGAAAAAAATGGTCAGTGGAGATTTACACCACCTACTCACACCATACTTGCGCTTTATGAAGCTATAAATCAATTTAAAAAAGAGGGAGGAATAAATAAGAGAAATAAAAGATATAAAAAAAATTATCAAACTCTTCTTAATGGTATGAAAAATATGGGTTTTAAATGTTATTTAGATGAAAAGTTACATTCACCAATTATAATTTGCTTTAAAAAACCAAAAAAATTAAATTTTAAAACTTTTTATAACAATCTTAGCAAATTAGGTTTTGTTATATATCCAGGATCAATTACAAATGAAAAGACATTTAGAATTGGTTGTATAGGAAATATTACATCAAAAGAAATAAATTTACTTCTAAAAGGAATAAATAAAGTTTTACTAAAATTAAAAATAAAAAGATTCTAAAATTATTTTCTTAAATTCTTTCTTAGATTATAAATTACAAATAAAACTGAACCAACGGTTGAAATTAAAAAGAAAAAATTTATAAATCCTAGCCAAGTAATTGGGCCAATTAAATATACAGCATCATCTAAATTTCCATCTTCTGACTCTGGCCATTCAGTAACTTTTTTATTGAATAAACCTAAAATTGTATTTATTAAAGATGCAATTATTGCAGAAAATAATAAATAATTTTGCAAATCTAAATGTATTAAATTAAAAAGATTTATTTCAAATGCACCTGGAGTTGAATTAGAAATTCCTGCTGATATACCAACAAACATAAGTATATAAGCTGCAGTATCAGCAAAATAATCATAATACCAGCCAAATGTTGTGCGCATATTTTTTTCTCTAGCTAATTTTCCATCTAAATTATCTAAAAACTTTGCAAAAATAAATAATATTGAGCCTATAACTGAAAAAAAATATATTCCAAAACTAAAAAAAACCGCTGCAAAAGAAGCCATTAATAAGCTTAAGGTTGTAACTTGATTAGGTGTTATAGAAGTTTTTGAGAAATATCCTACTACTTTAGATGCAATCTTTTGATCAATTTTTTTTCTTAATTTAAACATAAAAAATTTAAAAAAATAAATTTTCAATCCTTGCAAATTTATTATAATGATTTATATCTTTTTTTATAAACATTATTTTTTAATTATGAACAATAAATTTACATCAAGAAAAGCAAAAAATGTTGCTACAGCAAATTATAACGCGTTTACTAAAAAGAAAATAGCTGGAAATTCAGCAACATCTAACATTTTTACATCAATAAAAAATGCTAAAGATATAGCTACTAAAAATTCCTAAGAATTTTTTAGTATGAAATTCTTTCCTAAAAATGGTTCCTCAATAAAATTAAAGGACGGAAATAGAATTGGATTTAATATATTTGGTGAAAGTAATAATTTTCCTATTTTTTATTTCCATGGATGGCCGGGATCAAGATTTGAACTTAGAAATATACCATTAAAAAAGAAAAAATGCTTTATTATTGCTATTGAAAGACCTGGTTATGGCATATCAGATCCAATTCCAAATTTCAAAATAAAAGATTGGCCTAAAATAGTCTTAGAAATAGCAAATAAACTTAAAATAAAAAAATTTTCGATTATAGGAGTCTCAGGAGGCGCGCCTTTTGCTCTTAGTTGCGCCTATTATATTAATTCAAAAAAATTAAAATCAGTTGCAATCGTATGTGGGCTTGCACCTAACAATGTTAAAGGAATGAATAATGGTAGAATTGGAATGCTTATGAGTTATGGAAAAAAACCAATTATTTCATGGTTGTTATTAATTTTTTTAAGAGCAAAAATATTAAACAGTAATTTAGAAAAAAGTTTTTATAATTGGAAAAGGAAAATACCTTTACCTAGAAAAGATAAAAAATTATTTAATATAGAAAGAGGTGTAAAATTAATAAAAAATTTTCGTGAAGCAGTTAAATATGGTGTAACTGGGGTTCATAGAGATGCAAATCTATATGCTAATTATTGGGGATTTGATGTAAGCAAAATAAAAAAAAAGATATTTGTATGGCATGGAAATAAAGATTTAACTGTTCCTATATCAACGTTAGATTTTTATAAAAAAAATTTAAAAAATAAAAATATTTATATAAAAAAAAATGAAGGTCATTTTTCAATTTGTTATAATTTTATGAATGATATCATCCAACAAGTAAGTGAATAAATTCATACATAAAGCAAAATTAACAAAAAAATTACCTAGTGGTATTCCATATATAATTGCTAATGAAGCGGCTGAAAGATTTAGTTTTTATGGAATGAAATCAATTTTAGTCATATACATGACTCAATATTTATTTATAACTACAGGAGATAACAATTTATCAGAAGAAACGGCCAAAGGTTATTTTCATTTATTTACATCTGCTGTATATTTCTTCCCTATCCTAGGGGCATTATTTTCAGATATTTTCTTTGGAAAATATAAAACAATAATTTTTTTATCATTAATTTATTGTTTTGGTCATTTTTTTTTATCTATAGATGCATCACTAATGGGACTTTTAATAGGGTTAAGTCTAATCTCAATTGGCTCAGGTGGAATTAAACCATGTGTTTCAGCACATCTAGGGGATCAATTCAATATTATGAATAAGTATTTAATTAGTAAAGCATATAGCTGGTTTTATATTGCTATAAATTTAGGAGCTTTTACTTCTACATTATTAATTCCTTATCTTTTGTTTAAGTATTCAGCAAATATAGCTTTCTTAATACCAGGTATATTTATGTTATTGGCAACAATATTTTTTTGGTTAGGTAGATATAAATTTGTACATATAAAACCTGAGGGTAAAAAAGTTATTACAGAATTATATAAAAAAAATAATTTAAAAATTATTTTGAAATTATTTTATATTTTTTTATTTGTTTCTATTTTTTGGTGTTTATTTGATCAAACAGGATCATCTTGGATACTACAAGCTGAACAAATGGATAAAAAAATGTTTGGGATTGAATTGTTAAGTTCTCAAATTTTATCATTTAATCCAATAATGATATTAATTTTTACTCCAATTTTTTTTAAGTACTTATATCCTAAATTAAATTTATATATAAATCTTACTCCTGCAAATAAAATTTTAATTGGTTTTATATTAACTTTTTTTTCATTTGTAATAATAACTATTGCTCAATATTTTATTAATTTAGGTTTTAAAATAAATATAATTTGGCAAATTTTTGCGTATGCTGTTTTAACTAGTGGTGAAATATTTGTTTCTATTACATGCTTAGAAATATCTTATACATATGCGCCAAAAAAACTAAAATCTGTCGTAGTAGCATTTTTTTTACTAAGCATTTCTCTGGGCAATTTATTTACAAGTCTTATAAATTTTCTCAATGAAAAAAATGATGGCTCGTTATATCTGACTGATGTAAATTATTTTATATTTTTTTCTTTATTAATGCTTTTAAATATTATTTTCTTCATTCCTTTTGCTCAAAAATACAAAAAAAATAATGAAATTTTACAATCTTAATTATTTAAATAAATTTAGATTTAGACTTTTAGATTTTAATGTCTTTTTTAAATCTTTTTCAAAACTTTTTTCAAATTCATATATCTCAGATGGAAATTGAATATCTACAACATTATTTTTACTTACAACTTTACCTTTATTAAAAATTCTATATTTATATGTTTTTTCATCAAATTCTATACATATAGGTTTTTTTGTTATTATTCTCCTAAGTTTACAATCCTTTCCAAATGCCGCTGAAATTATATGATCATTTGTTGATTTTCCTGTTATTGAATATGTTGTTGCGTCAGTTATTCCTTTTGCTATCCCTAGATATTTCATAGCAGTTTCTGAACCGAATGGAGCTAATGAAGTGCAGCTTGTTAATAATAAAATTGAGGAAAGAGTAATTATATTTTTTTTTATATTCATAATAATCTTTTTAATACTGAATACTGTAACAATATTATTTACACTTGACAAATTAAATACTTGCATTGTATATAATATTTCATATATACTAGATATTGTACTATTTATTTTAATTGCAAGGAAATATGTTAAAAAAAAACAAACAATTATGTCCAATATGTAACGAATCTCTTCAAAAAAAGAATATAAAGAGTTTAGACCTTAATACCACTACTGTAACAGATTCTCGTGTTACAAGAAATGGTACTATGATAAGAAGAAGAAGACTTTGTTCGTGTGGAAGCGGATACAGATTTACAACATATGAAAAAATTCATAGGCCAGAATTAAGTGTAGTTAAAAGAAATGGACAAATAATACCATTTAATAAAGATAGAATTTACCAATCAATAAAAGTTGCCCTTAACGGATGCGTTGATCAAGAAAAAAAAGTTGAACAAGTATCAAATCAAGTAAATGAAAAAATACAAGATATTGGTAAAGAAAGTGTTCCTACAAAAAAAATAGGTGAGTTTATACTTAAAGCACTTAAAGAAACAGATAAAATGGGTTATGTGAGATTTTATGGTGTATTCAAGAAAGTCACAGATCCGAAAGAATACAAAAAAATAGTAGACACATTACATTAAACATATTCTTTTAAAAATTTACTAAAATTCTGAAATTCAATAATCCTTGGTGATGATGATCTCCAACATAATACAATTTCTCTGAAGTTTTTTTTATTCTCAAAATCTATTATTTTAATGTTACTATTTTTTACTAAAGGTGAATTAATAACAATTTCAGGAAGCAATGTTATTCCGGCATCATTTGATACCATTTGGACCAATGTTAATAAACTAGTTGCCTTAAATGTATCTATAGTTTTAATTGTTTCTTTACTACAAACATTTAGAACATGGTCACGTAAACAATGTCCTTCATCAAGTAAAAGCATATTTGATTTACTAATATCATCACGATTTAAAGATTTTTTTCTATTTATATCTAATAAACTACTATTTGGCGTAGCAACATAGAAAAAATCCTTTTTAATTAGTTCAATATGAATATTTTCTGTTTTATATGGTTTAGCTATTAAAATTAAATCTAAATTACCTGTAATTAACATTTGATAAATATTTGCTGTTTGATCTTCAACAATCTTTAAATTTAGACCATTATATTTTTTTCTTAACTTAGGCATAATTTTTGGAAGTGTATAAGGGGCAATGGTTGGTATAACTCCTAGTTTTATTTCGCCATAAATTTCTTTTTGCGAAGCTTTTGCAAGATCTACAATATCTGTGATCTCTAAATTAATTAATTCAGCTTTTTTTGAAATTTCTTTTCCTAAAGGCGTTAATAAAACTGTTCTTTTAGTTCTTTCAAGCAATTTAACATTTAATAATTTTTCTAATTCTTGAATACCAGCACTTAAAGTTGATTGGCTAACGAAGCAATCACGTGCTGCCTTCCCGAAATGTAAATGTTTTGAAACTGAAACTAAATATTTTAATTGTTTAATGGTAGGATCAAACATAGAATATAATTAATCGATTATATCGATTATTTATAGCATATTAAATAATTTGATCAATAAATAAAAAAATATTAAAATATAATTACTTTATGGAGGTCAACATGACTTGGTATACACCAAAAGTAGCAGAAATAGCTGTTGGTCTTGAAATTAATAGCTATGCATGCGCTGAAGTCTAATTTAATTTAGACTAATAACGGCTCTTAACATCTTGTTAAGGGCCGTTTTATTATTTATAATCAAAAAAAAATTGAAACTAGACAGTTGGAAAATTTTAAATAAAGACATAATTAATTGCAAAAATTGCAAAAGATTAGTTACATTCAGAAAAAAAATAGCATTAGAAAAAACAAAAAGATTTAATCATTGGAACTATTGGGGGAAGCCTGTTATAGGATATGGAAACAAAAAAGCAAAATTAATTATTTTAGGATTGGCTCCTGCAGCTCATGGTGGTAACAGAACCGGTAGAGTTTTTACTGGAGATAAATCGGCTGATTTCTTAATTGATTGTTTGTATAAAGTTAAATTAGTTAATCAAAAGACATCAAATAATAAAAATGATGGTTTAAAAATGTATAATTCATATATGTCGCCAGTATTAAAATGCGTACCTCCGCAAGATAAACCAACATCTAAAGAACTTCAAAATTGTTTTCATTTTTTTGAAAGAGAAATAAAACTATTAAAAAATAGTAAATTGTTCTTAGCGCTAGGTAAAATAGCTTTTGATAGTTGTGTAAAGTTTTTCAAACAAAAAAAATTAATTAACAATAAATTAAAAATAATATTTTCACATGGAAAAAAATATAAAATAAATGACAATTTTACATTAATCGCGTCATATCATCCAAGTCCTAGAAATGTAAATACAGGCATATTAAATAAAAAAAAAATGATCAGTTTGCTTAAAAAAATAAAAAAAATATTATGATTGAAATTTATAAATTAATTAAATACTTAAGTGCAATTATTTTATTTATTTTTTTGTTATATGTTTTGATTAAAATTTTATGAATAAAGAAAATAAATATGAAGTGGCTATTGTTGGTGCAGGCTGCTTTTGGCATGTAGAGGAATTCTTCTCAAATATCAAAGGAATTAAATCAACTATGGTTGGTTATGCATGTGGTAAAACAAAAGAACCAACATATGAAGAAGTTTGTTCTGGAAAAGGTGGACATGTCGAGGTTGTTAAAATTGAATTTAATGAAAAAATTATTTCATATGAAGAAATATTAAATCATTTTTGGCATATTCATGATCCTACATCGCTAAATAAACAAGGCCCAGACATAGGAATTCAATATAAATCAGTTATATGTGTAATAAATGATAATCAAGCTGATATTGCTAAAAAAAGTATTTCAGAAATACAAAATAAATTTAAAAATAGAATTGTAACCTCAATCTGTAAATGTAAAAAATTTCATAAAGCTGAAGAATATCATCAAAAATATTTAAAAAAAAATCCTGGATTTTTAAAAACCTGTAAAATTACAGAATAAATCTAAAAAAAACCAAAATTAACGGAAAAACTGATAAAATTGCGAAATTTTGAGCTTTTTGGCACGAATTGTGCTGTTATTTAGGTGTTATGAAAAAAATAGAAGCAATAATTAAACCATTTAAACTTGATGAGGTTAAAGAAGCTTTGAGTAAAATTGGAGTTAGTGGCATGACAGTATTAGATAGTAAAGGATTTGGAAGGCAAAAAGGTCATACAGAATTATATAGAGGAGCTGAATACATAGTTGATTTTATTCCTAAAATAAAAATTGAAATTGTTATTGATGATAAATTATTAAAAAAAACAGTAGATATGATACAAAAAACTGCAAATACAGGAAAAATCGGCGATGGTAAAATTTTTGTAACAAATATAGAAGAAGCGATAAGAATTAGAACAGGAGAAAAAGGAAGTAATGCAATTTAAAAAAGATTATTTTTATTTAATTAAAATTCAGGATATTTTTTTTGGAGGTAAATTGTCATGGATTTAAAATGTAATACACCAGCTGATGTGTTAAAAGCAGCAAAAGACCATAAAGTTAAAATGGTTGATGTTAAATTCGTAGATATGCCGGGTATGTGGCAACATTTCACAGTTCCACTACATGAGCTTGAATCAGATTCTTTTACTGATGGTTACGGATTTGACGGATCATCGATTAGAGGATACCAAGATATTAATGAAAGTGATATGTTGGTTGTTCCTGATGCGACAACAGCTATATTAGACCCGTTTACTGCTGTCCCTACTCTTTCTTTAGTTTGTAATATAGTAGATCCAATTACAAAAGAAAGATATTCAAAAGACCCACGTTATATTGTTAACAAAGCTGAAGAATATGTTAAAAAAGGAGGTTTTGGTGATACTTGTTATTTTGGTCCTGAAGCTGAATTCTTTGTTTTTGATAATATAAGATATGACTCTGGAGTTAATTTTGGTTTCTATGAAATAGATTCAGTAGAAGGTAACTGGAATACAGGAACTGAAGAAGAGCCTGGAAATTTGGGTCACAAACCAAGACCTAAAGAAGGGTATTTTCCAACGCCGCCTGTAGATACTATGCAAGACATAAGAACTGAAATGGTAAATGTTATGGAAGATTGTGGTTTAAACATTGAATGTCACCATCATGAAGTTTCTACTGGTGGTCAGGCAGAAATTGATATGCGTTTTCAAACCATATCTAAAATGGCAGATCAACAAATGCTTTACAAATATATTGTAAAAAATGTTGCAAAAAATTACGGAATGACTGCAACATTTATGCCGAAACCGTTATGGAATGATAATGGTACTGGTATGCATTGTCATTCTAGTATTTGGCAAAATGGCAAACCACTTTTTGCAGGAAATAAAGCTTTAGGTTTGAGTGATATGGCTTTGCATTATATTGGAGGTATTTTAAAACACGGTCCTGCTATTTTAGCGTTTACAAATCCTACTACTAATTCTTTTAAAAGATTAGTACCTGGTTTTGAAGCTCCAGTAAATCTTGTTTATTCAGCTCGTAATAGATCTGCTGCATGTAGAATACCAATGTACTCACAAAATCCAGCAGCTAAAAGAGTTGAATTTAGATGCCCAGATCCTTCTGGAAATCCATATTTAGCTTTTGCTGCAATACTAATGGCTGGTTTAGATGGTATTAAAAATAAAATTGATCCTGGTAAACCAACTGAAGGTGATTTATTTAGTATGACTGCAAGACAGCTCTCAAGAATAAAAACTGTCCCTGGTTCTTTAGAAGGAGTGTTAGATGCTCTTGAAAAAGATCACAAGTTTTTATTAGAAGGAGATGTTTTTACTAAAGAATTAATTGAAACTTGGATCTCATATAAAAGAGAAACTGAAGTGGATGAAATAAGACAAAGACCTCATCCACACGAGTTCTTTTTATATTATGATATTTAAAGTTATTTTATAAGTTGTGAGATGGTTTTAAAATCAGGATGGTCAGATGTTCTTAACCATTCAAATAAAACCATTTCACAACTAACTATTTGAATATTAGGATGTTTATCTAATCTACTAAGAGCCATTAAATAATCTTTTTCATACCTAGAACTTATAGCGTCTTGTACTACATAAACTTTCATATTAGCATCCGCAAATTCTATACCGGTTTGTAATACACAAACATGTGCTTCTATTCCACAAATAATAATATTATTACCGATTTTAGAAGAACAGTTTTTTACTAATGAAAAATCAGTTTTTTCTATTACTGTTTTTTTTTTATTATCTCTAATTTTATCTATAGTTATACCTAGACCCTTTGGATATTGTTCTGAAAGTGTAATAGGTACTTCTAAAATATTTGCGGCTTTTTGAAGTTTTATTATATTATCAATAAATCTATGAGGTTTAGGCATGACGGAAACTAATTTTTCTTGAACATCTATAATGTACAAAGATGATTTATCTTTTTCTATTAGCATTAAAATATTCTACTAAAAGAAAAAGAAAAAATTAACTTGCTTGTTTTTCTTTTTTTTGTTCTTCAATAATTAATCTGCAATGAAAAGCGCAATATTCTCTACCTGGCTGTGCAGTCATATTACAACTTGAGTGAGTACAAATTTTTGGTTTATATAAATCTTCTATATTATTATTTTGTTCATATGAAATTTCATCATTTTCCTCTGCTCTACTTGGATGTTTTGGTAAGCCAAGACGATTTGCTTTTCCAATTACAGCATTTCTTGTTGTCCTTAATTGTAAAGCTATAATCCTAGCCGACTCTCCTCTACTCCATAGTCTTTTAAGTGTATCTATTTGTTCTTCTGTCCACATAATCTACTACATATAGAATAAGTATAATAATACCATACTAGATAATTTAATCAAGTATTAATATACTACTATATATAGTAGATGTTAATATTAACTAATTTAGTTTTTTTATATATTATCTAAGGGACTTAGCAACAGATGTCATAGATTTTAAAGCTTTTTTTACTTCAGGCCAATTTCTTGTTTTTAAACCACAATCAGGGTTGACCCATATTTTATCTTTATCAATATATTTCTGTGCTTTATTTAATAAAATTTTCATTTCTGATTTTGATGGAACACGAGGTGAATGAATATCATAAACTCCTGGACCAATAGAATTTGGATATTTATAATTTTTAAATGAATCTAATAATTCCATATTAGACCTTGAAGTTTCGATTGAAATCACATCTGCATCTAATTTTTCTATAGAATCCAATATATCATCAAATTCACAATAACACATATGTGTATGAATCTGTGTTTGATCATTAACAGAAGATGAGGCTATTTTAAATGAATCTATTGCCCATTTTAAATATGCCTTCCATTCACTTTTTCTTAATGGCAAGCCTTCTCTTAATGCAGGTTCATCAATTTGAATAATTCTTAATCCATTTTTTTCTAAATCTAAAACTTCATCTAAAAGTGCTAATGCAATTTGTTTACATGTAATTTCTCTCGATTGATCATCTCTAACAAAAGACCATTGTAATATTGTTACAGGGCCTGTTAACATTCCCTTAACAATCTTTTTAGTTAAAGATTGCGCAAACTTAGACCAAAAAACTGTCATAGGTTTTAAACGTTGTATATCTCCAAATATAATTGGCGGCTTAACACATCTAGAGCCATAACTTTGAACCCATCCATATTTTGAAAAAACAAATCCTTTTAACTGCTCTCCAAAATATTCAACCATATCATTTCTTTCAAATTCACCGTGAACAACAACATCTATATCTATATTTTCTTGAAATTTTATTGCTTTTTTTGTTTCTTTTTTTAAAAAATTTTCGTAAGTATTTTTACTAATCTCCCTTTTTTTAAATTTTAATCTTTTTTTTCTAACTTCTGATGTTTGTGGGAATGAGCCAATTGTAGTTGTTGGAAATTGAGGAAGATTAAGCTCACTTTGTACCATCTGTCTTAAAAAATAATTATTATTTCTTTTTAACATTTTTTGAGAAATGGATTTTATTCTTCTTTTTACCGAATTACTATGAATTAATTTTGAGGATCTTCTTTTATTTATGCAAACTTTATTATTAATTAAAAAATTATCTTTTTTTAACAAATTAGAATTAAAATATTTTTTTAAGAAAGATATTTCACATAATTTTTGATCAGCAAAAGATAGCCATTCTTTAATTTTATTATCTATATTATTTTCCTTACCCAGATCTACAGGTGTATGTAGCAATGAACAAGAAGATGAAATTAATAATTTGTCTTTACCAACATTTTTTTTAATTTTTCCTATAATTTCTATAGAATTAGATAAATTATTTTTCCAAATATTTCTACCATTAACTATTCCTGCAGAAAAAAATTTATTCTTAGGAAAATTTTTTAAAATTTTATTTATATATTTATATTCTGTATTTATTAAATCAAAATGATATCCATCAACATTAATTTTTTTAATAATATTATAATTTGGATATATAGAAGAAAAATATGATGTTAATAAAATTTTTGGTGAAAATTCTCTTAAATAATTATATGTAGAAATTAACTTATTTTTAAGATTATTATCTATATCTAATGACAATATCGGTTCATCAATTTGTACCCATTGCGCTCCAAAATCTTTCAAACTTTTAAGTATTTGCTTATAAACTGGTAAAAGTTTTTTTAATAATGAAAACTTATTAAATTTATTAGAAACAGATTTTCCTAAATATAAAAAAGATAATGGACCTATAATTACTGGTCTAGTAATAATGCCAAAATTCTTAGCCTCTAAAAACTCATCTATAACCTTAGAAAATGCAAATTTAAAATTTTGTTTAGATTTAAATTCAGGAACAATATAGTGGTAATTAGTATCAAACCACTTTGTCATTTCCATAGCTTTAATATCATAATTATTTTTTTGATAGCCTCTGGCCATTGCAAAATAAAGATCTAGTTTATTATTATTTTTTTTTAATTCTTTAAATCGATCAGGAATCGCATCAAGTGTTAGACACATATCTAAAATATGATCATATAATGAAAAATCATTTGATGGTATAAAATCAATACCTGCTTTTTTTTGTTTTAACCAATTGCTTTTTTTTATATCTGAAATAATTTTAAACAAATTAGTTTCATTTATTCTTTTTTTCCAATAATTTTCTAAAGCCCATTTTAATTCTCTGTTAGGACCAATTCTTGGATAACCTAGATTTGAACTTAATAGCATAAAAAAAATTTATAAAAGATATATTGTTCCTAATCCTAAAAATGTAAAAAAACCAAATATATCAGTTATTGTAGTAAGTACAACAGTAGATGCTATTGCAGGATCAATACCAGTTTTATCTAAAATTAATGGTATTAATATGCCTGCTAAACAAGCGATAACTAAATTAAGTATCATTGAAGCGGCAATTATAAAACCTAATAAAGGAATGCCAAACCAATAAAAAGATATGGTACCTATAATTAAAGCAAAAATTAAACCATTTATCGCTCCTACTGTAAATTCTTTTGCTATAACACGAAAAGCATTTGCTCTAGTAATTTCTCTTAATGCTAATGATCTGACGGCAACTGTTAAAGTTTGAGTTCCAGCATTGCCACCCATTGATGCAACAATTGGCATTAATATAGCTAAAGCTACAACCTGTTTTAAAGAAGTTTCAAATATACCAATGACAAAAGATGCGGCAATAGCTGTAAGTAAATTTATAAATAACCAACTAAATCTTGATTTTATTGTTTGAAGAACAGCGCTGTATGTATCTCCTGATTGCACACCACTTAGTCTTAATAAATCTTCTTCAGTTTCTTTTTCTATAATATCAATGATATCATCAGAATTAATTTGACCGACAATTTTACCAGATTTATCTACAACTGGAGCTGAAATTAAATTATTTTGCTTAAATCCTAAAGCGATTTCTTCTTGATCTGTGTTAATTGGTATTGTTTTAAATTGTGTATTCATAATTTCTTTAACAATTGTAGTGCTACTTGATCTAACTAAAGTATTTAAATTTAAAGTACCTATAGGTTTTCTTTTGCTATCTAATATGTAGACTTCATAAATATCATCAGGTAATAATTCTTTTTTACTACGTAAAAATTTTAAAGTTTTTCCAATTGTCCATGATGCTGAAATAGATACAACATTTGTTGACATAATACGACCAGCAGTATCTTCAGGAAATTTTAATCCTTTCTTAACTAATTCTCTTTGACTTTTTTTTGGTAATAATTTTAAGTATTGACCTCTTTTATCTTCATCTATATCTTCTAATACTTCAACTAAATCATCAGTATCTAATTTGGAAACTACATCTAAGAATGTATGTTCACCTATAACTAAAATAATTTCTTTTCTTATATCTTTATCTAATTCTAAAATTATTTCAGGATCTATTGATGAACCTAAAAAGAAAATTAATTTTTTTCTATTATTTGAATCTAATTGTTCAATTATATTTGCAATTTCCCCTGTACTTATATTTGATAATAAATTTTGAGTCTTATCTATTAAGCCAAGATTAATAGAATCCATTAATGAATGTATAAATTTAGAAGGAACAGGTGTTATTTCCTTCTTAATTTTTTCATAATCTTGTTTTTTATTAAATATTTTTTGTATAGATTTTAACATTGCAAAAATTTTTAAAATTATTCATAAATATTGTTTTAAAACATATCATTTCAACAAAAAAAATGGTGCGGTCGAGAAGACTTGAACTTCCACAGGATTTCTCCCACAGCGCCCTCAACGCTGCGCGTCTACCAATTCCGCCACGACCGCAATAATTTTAATTAAAATAACGAAATTTATAAAGTTGTTTTGAAAGTATATTAAAATTATCTTGTTTCAAGAATTTTTACATCTTTTATATTTTTATCAACAAGTGTTAGACTATCAATAGTTTCTGTAATTACATCTTCAACAGATGCTAAAGGAGGGCCAATTCTGCATTTTTCAATCATTTTATCAACACTTATTTCATCTCCACATATTTCAGCTTCAACCCTATTACTGGTTCTATTTCTGACCCAACCACTTATATTATTTTTTATTCCTTCATTCTTGAACCACCATCGATATGACACTCCTTGAACTTTTCCTGTTATAAAAATATGAACAGTTTTTTTATTCATCAAATTCTATTAATATTTGGTCTACTTCAACAGCATCATTTGGTTTAATATTTATTTTTTTAATTTTTGTGTCTTTTGTAGCAGTTATTAGATTCTCCATCTTCATTGCCTCAAGAACTAATAAATTTTCTCCTGATTTTACTTTTTGTCCGTCTTTAACATTTATAGAAACAATTTTACCCGGCATTGGGGCTAATAAAAATTTTGATAAATCAGTCGCCTCCTCTTCAATCATATATTTATCAAATTTATCTATACTTTTCTCATAAAGTATAAAATTTGTTGAATGATCTAAATAAGTAATGCTAAAATTATTTTTAAATTTATCAAATTGTAATGAATAATCTTTTTTATTTATTTGAATATCTATAATACTATCATTTATTTTCCATGAACTTTTTAATTTAAATAATAAATTCTTATAATTGATTGTAATAATATCATTTTTTCCTTCATTAATTTTAATATTATATTTTTTATTGTCTAAAGTTAGAACATAATCATCATCATTATTGATATTAAATCTTTCATTTTTTAAATATCTATAACCAATATACGAAGCAACTGGAATAAATAATCTTTCTAAAAGTTCTTTTGTTGCTTTTGGATAACTATAACCATCTTTATATTCTTGATCTAAGAGCCCAGTATGTATATCACCAGTATTAAAATTTTTTGATTTAAAAATAGAAATTAAAAACTTTATATTATTATTAAATCCTCTTAAATAAAAATAATTTAAGGCATCGATAATTTGTTTTATACATTCATTCCTATTTTTTCCTTTAACTATTAATTTTGCTAACATTGGATCATAATTAATAGTTACCTCAGATCCATCAATAATACCTGAATCTAAACGAACATTTTTTTTAAATATAGGTTCAATATATTTTTTTACTCTTCCAACAGATGGCAAAAAATTTCTAATTGGATCTTCAGAATATATTCTTCCTTCCATGGCCCAGCCTTTAATATTAATATCTTCTTGTTTTATTTTTAATTTTTCTTCATCAGCAATTTTTATCATTTGTTCTACTAGATCAATTCCTGTAATTTCTTCTGTTACGGGATGCTCGACTTGTAATCTAGTATTCATTTCCAAAAAATAAAAATTATTATTTTGATCTACTATAAATTCAACTGTACCTGCTGATTGATAATCAACTTCCCTTGCTAAAGCTTTAGCCTGCTCTCCCATTTCATGACGTAATTTTTTTGAAACAACAGAGCTAGGTGCTTCTTCTATTATCTTTTGATGCCTTCTTTGTATAGAACATTCTCTTTCACATAAATGTATAACATTGCCAAATTTATCAGCTAATATTTGTATTTCTATATGTCTCGGTTTTTCAATATATTTTTCAATAAAAACTCTATCATCTCCAAAACTTGACTTTGCTTCGCTAGATGCCAATTGAAAAGCATCTTTAACTTCATTTTTATTCTTAACTATTCTCATTCCTTTTCCTCCACCACCAGCGGATGCTTTTATCATCAATGGATAACCTATATCATTAGCTATGTTTAATGCATGATTATAGTCTTTAATAACATCGTTAAAACCAGGAATAGTATTTACTTTTGCTTTAATTGCTAAATTTTTTGACTGAATTTTATCTCCCATTATTTTTATAGCTTTAACATTGGGCCCTATAAACTTTATTTTTTCTTCCAATAATTTTTGAACAAATTTTGAATTCTCAGATAAAAATCCATACCCTGGATGTATTGCATCAGAATTAGTTTTTTTTGCTGCCTCAATTATTTTTTTTATAGATAAATAACTTTCTGCTGCAGGAGCAAGGCCTATAAAAATAGATTCATCTGCTTCTAATACATGCTTAGAATATTCATCTGCTTCAGAATAAACAGCTACTGTCTTTATTCCCATTTTTTTTGCAGTTTTTATAACCCTGCATGCAATTTCTCCTCTATTTGCAATGAGTATTTTTTCAATCATTTTAATTAAAGAGGAATATTGTTATGTTTTTTAGGAGGATTCTTTAAAAATTTATTTTTTAACATTTTAAGCGCTTTACATATTCTAGCTCTTGTACCAGCAGGACGTATAACATCATCAATAAAACCTCGTGAACCAGCGATAAAAGGATTGGCAAATTTTTCTCTATATTCTTCAGTTCTTTCCGCAATCTTTTTTTTATCTTTTAAATCATCACGAAAAATAATTTCAACAGCTCCCTTAGGCCCCATAACTGCTATCTCAGCTGTTGGCCACGCATAATTAACATCTCCTCTTAAATGTTTTGAACTCATAACATCATACGCTCCGCCATATGCTTTTCTTGTAATAATTGTAATCTTTGGAACCGTTGCTTCTGTATAAGCAAATAGCAATTTAGAACCATGTTTTATAATTCCACCATATTCTTGTTTTGTACCTGGAAGAAAACCAGGAACATCGACAAAAGTAATTATTGGAATATTAAAACAATCACAAAATCTTACGAATCTTGCTGCTTTTCTAGAAGAATCTATGTCTAAACAACCTGCTAATACCAAAGGTTGATTTGCAACAATCCCTATTGATTGTCCATCAATTCTTGCAAAGCCTGTGATAATATTTTTTGCATAATTTTCTTGAATTTCAAAAAAATCTTCATTATCAATAATTTTATTTATCACTTCCTTCATATCATATGGTTTATTTGGATTTTTAGGAACTATTGTATTTAAAGATTTCTCAGCTCGACTTGCTTTATCAGTCGTTTTCATTATAGGTGGTTTTTCTCTATATGATAAAGGGATGAAATCAAATAATCTTCTAATTTCATTTAATGCAACAATATCATTTTTAAATGATCCATCAGCAACACTTGATTTTGTAGTGTGTGTTGATGCTCCACCTAATTCTTCATGAGTCACAGTTTCATGTGTTACAGTTTTTACAACATCTGGTCCTGTAACAAACATATATGATGTTTTATTAACCATAAAGATAAAATCTGTCATAGCTGGAGAATAAACTGCACCACCCGCACATGGCCCCATGATTACTGATATCTGAGGTATTACACCTGAAGCTAAAACATTTTGTTCAAATACTTTTGCGTATGCAGCTAATGAATCAACACCTTCTTGTATTCTCGCACCTCCTGAATCGTTTAAACCAATTACTGGTGCACCAACTTGCATTGCTTTTTCCATAATTTTAACAATTTTATTTGCATGTGCCTCAGATAAAGAACCACCAAAAACTGTAAAATCTTGACTAAAGACAAAAACTTGTCTTCCGTTAATAGTTCCATGCCCTGTTACGACACCATCTCCTGGCACTTTATTCTTTGCCATACCAAAATCAGTTGATCTATGTTCAACAAACATATCCCATTCTTCAAAAGAATCTTTATCTAATAATATTTCTATTCTTTCTCTAGCTGTTAATTTGCCTTTACTATGTTGAGAATCTATTCTTTTTTTTCCGCCACCTTCTTTAGCTTTTTTTCTTTTTTCTTCTAGTAATTTAATTATATCTTTCATTAGGTTTTTATATTAAAGGTTTAACTTAAGTATATTGTTTTTTAATTCTACTAATTTTTTTATTATTTTAAACTATTTAATATTTGAAGATTTAATTAATTTGTTAATAAATGATTTACTTGTTTTTATATGATAAATTTTAAGAAATTCTTTTATATGTTCAGGTAAAGACGCAAAATGTACTTCTTTTTTATTATTTTCATTTAATATTTCTATCTTAAAAGCATGTAAAAATAATTTATCGAATTTTAATTTATTTTTATTTTTTTTAAAAAATTTACTATCTCCTATAATTGGACAATTAATTCTATAACAATGCTCTCTTAGTTGTCTTTTTCTCCCTGTTATTGGTTGTAAAAGTGCTAAAGAAAATTTATTCTTAATTTTTTCTAATATAAAAAATTTTGTTTCACTTGAATTTTTTTTATTTATTTTGTAATTAATAATCCCTTTAGTTTTATTTGGGATACCATTTAATATTGCTATATAAAACTTTTTTATATTCTTATCTTTAAATTGTTTTGATAAAAAAACACTAGATTTATAAGTTCTTGCAATGATCAATATTCCAGTTGTTTCTTTATCAATTCTATGAACTATTCTTGGCACTTCTTTAAAATCAAATCTAAGTCGATCTTTAATATCATCAATACTAAAATTTGTTTTTGATCCTTTATGAACTGCAATTCCGTATGGTTTATTTATAATAATTTTTTCATTATCTTTATAAATTATTTTTTTTAAAATTTCTTTAGATTTTGTTTTTAAACTTGAAAGATCTTTCTTTTTTTTATTATCAATTAAAATTTCTAAATTTGGTATTTTTATAAAATCATTTACATTTATTTTGTAGGAAAGCTTTATTTTTTTTTCGTTTACTTTTATTAAACCTTTACGTGATAATTTTTCTAATAAGTTCTGAGGTAAATTACCTAATTTTCTCTTAATAAATTTATCTAATCTTTGACCATCTTCAGATGAATTAACTTTAAAAATCAATTTAATTCTTTTTTGGATTTGGGAGTTTTGTCTCTTTAAATAAAACGTGTTTTTTTGCAACCGGATCAAACTTTTTTACTTCTATTTTTTCTTTTTTATCACCTTTAGTACCTCTTTTTACGATATATGAATATCCTGTTCCCGCTGTACTTAATAATCTTTTAATTACAAAAGTTCTTGCCATTATTTATCCTTTTTTTTTTCTAATTTCTTAGCAATTTCTTGATTTTCTTTTAATTCTTTATCCGGAACCTGTTCTTGATCTTTTTTTAAAGATTGTTCGCTTTTATTTTGCTCTGTTACTTCTGCATCGGATTGATTTTCTTTTTCTTTCTTTTTTTGAACAGGGCCTGAATCTAATCCTTTTACTTTTTCATCCCTATCAACTAATTCAATAACAGCCAATGGTGCCATATCTCCATATCTATAACCATTTTTTAAAATCCTAATATAGCCTCCTTTTCTTGATTCATATCTTTTTGAAAGATTTGAAAACAATTTATCAATAATTTTTTTATTTTTTAAAAGTGAATATGCTTTTTTCTTTGAAGACAAATTGCCTTTTTTTGCCAATGTTATAATTTTTTCTACAAATGGTCTTAAATTCTTTGCTTTTGATAAAGTAGTACTAATTTGTTCATGTTTTAATAAAGCAAGAGCCATATTATTAAGTAATGCTTTTCTATGCGATGTAGTTCTATTTAATTTATATTTTAATACTTTATGCCTCATAATTTTTATAAATTATCATCTAATTTTTTTGATAATTCCTCTATATTCTCAGGAGGCCATTCGTTTATATCCATTCCAAGATTTAAACCCATTTGCATTAAAACCTCTCTAATCTCATTTAATGATTTTCTTCCAAAATTAGGAGTTCTTAACATATCATTCTCAGATTTTTGAACAAGATCGCCTATATAAACAATATTATCATTTCTTAAACAATTTGCAGATCGGACTGATAACTCAAGTTCATCGACTTTACGAAGTAAGTTTCTATTAAATTTAATTTCCGCTTCTTCCTCTTTTGATTTATCATCAATCTCTGGTTCTTCGAAATTAATAAAATATTGTAAATGTTCTTGAAGTATTCTAGCAGCCATTGCAATGGCATCATCTGGAAGGATTGTTCCATTTGTTTCAACATTAAGTGTTAATTTATCATAATCAGTTTTTTGTCCTACTCTTGAATTGTCAATTTTATATGACACTTTCTTTACTGGTGAATGAATAGCATCAACTAATATAAGGCCTATTTGTTTATCATCTTTTTTTTGTTGTTCAGCCGCAACATAACCTTTACCATTTTCAACAGTTAATTCTAAATTTATTTTTGCAGATTTATCTAAATTACACAAAACTAAATCAGGATTTATAATTTCAATTTCACTTCCTGCTTCAATTTGTGATGCTTTAACTTTACCTGGGCCTGTTGCTTTTAAAGTCATTTTTTTTGGTTGATCGCTATTAAGTTTTATTGCCAAAGATTTAATATTAAGAATAAATTCAGTAACATCTTCGATCATACCAGGGATTGAAGAAAATTCATGAAGTACCCCGTCGATCTGCACTGATGTTACGGCTGCTCCTTGAAGAGATGACAATAAAATTCTTCTCAATGAATTTGCTATAGTTAAACCAAAACCTCTTTCTAATGGTTCTATTGTTACAGATCCAATAGAATTATTATCTTCTTTTTTATCGACATCAATCTTTGTAGGTTTTATTAATTCAGTCCAATTTTTATACGCATAAGGCTCTGGAGCTTTTAAATCTTTTTTCGTTTCTTCTTCTTTTTTCATAATAAATATCCTTTCATAAATAATAATTAAACTCTTCTTCTCTTAGGTGGTCTACATCCGTTATGAGGTAATGGTGTTACATCCTTAATTGAAGTAATTGTAAAACCAACATTTTGTAATGCTCTTAAAGCGGATTCTCTTCCAGCGCCTGGGCCTTTTATATAAATTTCAACAGTTTTAACTCCATGGTTTTTAGCTTTCTCACCAGCATCTGCTGCTGCAATTTGCGCAGCATATGGTGTTGATTTTCTCGATCCTTTGAATCCTTTAACACCTGACGATGACCAAGCTAATGTATTTCCATTTAAATCAGTAATGTTAATTACGGTATTATTAAAAGTTGCATTCACATGCGCTATGCCATTACTAATATTTTTCTTAACTTTTTTTTTTAGAAATCTTTTTTTTGTTGTGATTTTTGATTTAGAATCTTTTTGATCTTCTTTTTGATCACCTTTTGACTCAGTATCTATTTTATCTTTTTTTTCTTCAACCATAAAATTATTATGCAGTTACTTTCTTTTTATTAGCGATTGCAACTCCTTTTCCTTTTCGCGTTCTTGCATTTGTATGAGTTCTTTGTCCTCTAACAGGAAGTTTTTTTCTATGTCTTAAGCCTCTATATGTGCCTAAATCTGTTAATCTTTTAACATTTAATGAAATTTCACTTCTTAAATCACCCTCAACTTTAAATTTTTTTTCTATATATTCTCTTATTTTTAAAACTTCTTCATCAGTTAATTTATTAACCCTTTTTTCATCTGAAATACCAACATCTTTGCAAATTTGTTTAGCTGTAGTCAGTCCTATCCCATATATATAGGTAAGCGCTGTTTCTACACGTTTGTTTGTCGGTAAATTTACACCAGAAATACGAGCCAAATCAATAACCTAAAAAATAAAACGAATTATACTAAGTAATAACCTTAAGTCAATAAAAACTACTAACATAATAATAAATCAATTTATTAAATCTAATACTTTATTTATATTTAATGAAACATTTTCTATAGTTTCCATACCATTTATTTTTTTTAAAACTTTTTCTTTTTTATAAAGTTCAATTAATGGACTAGTTTCCTTTAAATATACATCAATACGTGATTTTAAAACTTCTGTGTTATCATCTTTTCTATTTTCCTCAACCGCTCTTTTTTTTATTCTTTTAATGACCTCATTCTTATCAATTGAAAGATGTAAAACGCAATCGATTTTTTTTTCAATATTATTCAATAATTCATGAAAAGCATTAGCTTGATCTAAATTTCTAGGAAAACCATCAAACAATATACCATTATTTTTTTTAAGATTAATTGATACGATTTTTTCAACAATATTAATTATAATCTCATCGCTAACTAATTGTCCTGCGTTTATAATTGATTTTATTTTTTTCCCAATTTCAGTATTTTTTTCAATCTCGTTTCTTAAAATATCGCCAGTTGAAAAATGAAACAATTTATAATTTTTACATATATTTTTTGCTTGTGTGCCTTTCCCAGCCCCAGGAGGTCCTAGTAAAACAACTAACATATTCTAAAAACCGCCTTTAAAATCTGTTTTTTTTAACAAATCCTGATATTGATGTGAAAATAAATGAGATTGTATTTGTCCAATTGTATCCATCATTACAACAACTACAATAAGTAAACTAGTTCCGCCAAAATAAAAAGGCACAGAAAATTTAGAAATTAATAACTCAGGTATAATACAAACAATACCTAAATAAAGAGCTCCAACCAATGTTAATCTTGTCAATATATAATCAAAATATTCAGCAGTATTATCTCCTGGTCTTATTCCAGGAATAAAACCGCCATTCTTTTTTAAATTATCTGCTGTTTCTTGTGGATTAAATACTATTGAAGTATAAAAAAAACAGAAAAAAATAATTAAAGAAAAATAAAGAATTAAATATAAAGGTTTACCATGTGCAAGATAATTACTTAAAAAATTTAAAAAACCAGGGCCTCTTCCACCAGTAACTCCTGTTAAGGTCAATGGCAAAAGCAAAACAGATGAGGCAAAAATTGCTGGTATAACTCCCGACATATTTAGCTTTAATGGCATATGGCTACCTTCTCCTCCATACATTTTATTTCCTACTTGCCTTTTCGGATATTGAACAAAAACTTTTCTTTGAGCTCTTTCCATAAAAACAATAAAACCAAAAATTAAAAGCACAAAAAATATTAAAGCTATAACAAAAAAAGGAGAAAGAGCGCCAGTTCTTACTAACTCAAAAGTTCCTGCAATTGCCGAAGGTAAATTCGCAACAATACCTGCGAATATGATCAGTGATATTCCATTGCCAATGCCTCTTTGTGTAATCTGTTCTCCTAACCATAGTAAAAAAATTGACCCGCCAATAATAGTTATGACAGTACTAATTCTAAAAAAAAATCCTGGGTCTATAACTGCTGATCCGGCAGCACCACCCATATTTTCCAATCCAACTGCCAATCCATAACCTTGAAATGTTGCTAATAAAACTGTCCCATATCTTGTGTATTGATTAATTTTTTGTCTTCCTAATTCTCCACCATCTTTTTTTAATTGTGATAATGAAGGATTAACATGAGTTAGTAATGACATAATAATTGATGCAGATATATATGGCATTACTCCTAAAGCAAAAATACTCATTCTTTGCACAGCTCCTCCAACAAACATATCAAACATGCCTAATAAACCACTAGAATTTTGTGAAAAAATTTCTTGAAATATATCTGAATTAATTCCTGGAATTGGAATAAAAGTTCCAAGCCTATAAATAATTAAAGCAAAAATTACAAAAAGTATTTTCTTTTGTAATTCTTTTGCTTTACTAAAAGCACCCATATTCGGTTGTGTATTCGCAAAATTAGAAGACATTATTTATTATCTTTATTATCTTTAATTTTAATATTTTCTTTTATTTTTAAATCTTTAATTTTCTTTTTTTCTTTTAGAATAATATTAATCTTTCCTCCAATTTTTTCTATTTTTTTTACTGCATTTTTACTTGCTTTTTGTGCATCTATTATAACTTTACTTTTTAATTCTCCATTACCTAAAATTTTAAGTCCTTGTAGTTTCTTTTTAAATATTTTTTTTTTAAATAATAGATCATTTGAAATATTTTCTTTTAAATCCAAAATTTTCTTTTGTAACAAACTTTCTATTTGAATTAAATTTAAAACATTGAATTCTTTTTTAAAAACATTTCTAAACCCTCTTTTTGGCAATCTTCTGTACAATGGCATTTGACCACCTTCGAAACCTTTGATGGAAACACCTGATCTAGATTTTTGCCCCTTATGACCTCTTCCTGATGTTTTTCCTAATCCCGATCCAACTCCTCTGCCTAATCGTTTCTTAGAAATATTTTTTTTTCTTAAATTATTTAATGTATTAAGCATTACAAATCCTAATCTATTCTTATTAAATGACCAACCTTTTTTAATAAACCTTCAATTGATTTATTTAAAACAAGAGTTTTGCTAGTTCCAATTTTTTTTAAACCTAATGAAAACAAATGTTTTTTTTGAATCTTATTTTTCCCAATTGTACTCTTTATCTGAGTTATTGTTATTTCTTTATTATTTTTATTTTGTTTCTTTTGTTTCTTTTCCATTTGTTTTATTCTTTATATATAAATCAGTAATTTTTTTGCCTCTTCTCTCAGCAATCCTTTTAACATCGTCCAGCTGTCCCAAAGCATCAAAAGTTGCACGAACCATATTATGAGGATTAGTTGTACCTATAGATTTTGCAACAACATCTTGAACTCCTAAAGCTTCAAATACAGATCTAATTGGACCTCCAGCTATTATTCCTGTGCCAGGAGGAGCTGATTTTAATAATACTTTACCAGATCCATGGGTTCCCTCAACATCATAATAAAAAGTTCTATTTTTTTTTAAAGGAAAATTCTTCATATTTCTTTTTGCTTTATCAGTAGCTTTTTTTATAGATTCAGGAAATTCTTTTGCTTTTCCATTACCAAAACCAGCTCTTCCTTTTCCATTTCCAACTACAACTAAAGCAGCAGTGCCAAATCTACGTCCACCTTTAACAACTTTTGATACACGATTAACAAAAACAACTTTTTCTATTAAATTATCAGCATTATTTCTTTGTAATTTCTTTTTTATATCAACTTCCATAATTTAAAATTCTAAACCAGCCTTTCTTGCGCCATCAGCTAAAGCTTTTACTCTGCCATGATACAGATATTTACCTCTATCAAAAATTACTTTTTTTATACCTTTTTTTATAGCTTTTTCTGCTAAAAGTTTTCCAACTTCTTCTGCTGCTTGTTTGTTGCCAGTTTTTTTTATTTTTGTTTTAAAATTTTTATCTAATGTAGAATGCGAAAATAACGTAATACCTTTTATATCATCAATAATTTGCGCTTGCATGTTTTTTAGTGATCTAAAAACAGATAATCTATATCGTCCATTTGAAACCTTTTTTAATTTTGTTCTTATTCTTGTTTTACGTACAATGTTTTTAATATTTGATTTCATTATTATTTTTTCTTCCCTTCTTTTCTATGTATATGCTCATTCTCATATTGAATTCCTTTACCTTTATATGGTTCAGGTTTTCTAAAAGATCTTATGTCAGCAGCAACTTGTCCTACTTGTGATTTATTCTGTCCAGATATTTCAATTGTATTTGGATCAGCACATTTTATGTTAATACCTTCAGGTATAGGATATTCTATATCGTGACTATAACCTGCGCTTATTTTTAAAATTTTTCCTTGTAGAATAGCTTTATATCCTGTTCCTACAAGTTTTAATTTTTTTGTAAAATCATTTACACATCCTAAAATAATATTATTTATCATACTTCTTGTTGTCCCCCAAATTTGTTTTGTTTTGTTATTTATTTCTTTAGGTTTAATTACAATTTTTTTATCTTCAATAGAAATAGTTAAATCTTTAGAAAATTCATAATTTTTTTCACCAGATTTATCCTTCACAATTAAATTTGTATCATTTAAGGAAACTTCTATTCCTTCTGGTATTTCTATTGGTATATTTCCTGTTCTAGACATAATATTTATTAAATTTTTCTAAAAAATTTGACATAAAATTTCACCGCTAAGATTAGAAACTCTAGCTTTTTTATCTGTCATAATTCCTTTTGATGTTGAAACAATCGTCACTCCATAGCCTTTAAAATATGAAGGTAAATTTTTTAATTTTGAATAAACTCTTCTACCAGGTTTTGATATTCTTTTAATAATCTTAATTGAAGGTTTTCCATTAAAATAAGAAAGTGTAATTTCGATATTATTTATTCCTTTTTTAATCTTTGTTTCTTTAAAAGATTTTATATAACCCTCTTCTTGTAAAACTTTTAATACATTAATTTTTAATTTTGATGAAGGTGTAATAACAATTTCTTTATTTAATAACAATCCATTTCTAATTGTTGTAAGCATATCTGATATTGTGTCTGTTACTGTCATATTTTTACCAACTTGATTTTGTTATTCCAGGTAATTTACCATTGCTAGCAAGTTCTCTAAAAGCAATTCTTGATAATTTAAATTTTCTATAATTACCTCTTGGTCTACCTGTAACAATGCATCTATTTCTTAATCTGCAAGGAAGACTATTTTTAGGTAATTTTGATAATTTATTAATTGCATCTATGCGTTCTTCTGGTGATGTTTTTTTATTCTTGATAATTTTTTTTAAAAGTAATCTTTTTTTACTATATCTTTTTACTAGCTTCTCTCTTTTTAAATTTCTTTGTATTAAACTAAGTCTTGTCATTTTTTTTATTTATTTAATGGAAAATTAAAAGCTTTTAATAATGATTTTGCTTCATTGTTTTTTTTTGTAGATGTAACAATAGTAACATCCATACCTTTGACTTTATCTATTTTGTCATAATCAATCTCTGGAAAAATAATATGTTCTTTTATTCCAAAAGTATAATTGCCGAATCCATCAAAATTCTTTTCTGATAATCCCATAAAATCTTTAGTTCTTGGTAATGCAATATTTATTAATCTATCAATAAATTCATACATTCTTTTCTTTCTTAATGTAACTTTGCAACCAATAGGCATATCCTTCTTAGTTTTAAAATTTGCAACTGCTTTTTTTGTTTTTGTAATAATTGGCATTTGACCTGATATTTTTTTTAAATCTTCTACAGCTGCTTCTAATTTTTTTTTATCTGCTGCGTCAATCCCTAATCCCATATTTATAACAATTTTTTTTATTTCTGGTACAGCAAAAATATTTTTTAAACCAAGATCTTTCATAAGATTTGGTTTTATATTTTTAATATATTCTTCTTGCAATCTAGCCACTTTTTATAACATCTCCTGTTCTTCTTTCAATTCTTATTTTTTTTTTTTCTTCTAATTTATAACTTATTTTTGTCTTTTTTTGATCTTTTAATGATACAAATGATAAATTTGAAATGTGAACTGGTAATTCTTTTTCAACAATTCCACCACCGCCTTGCCTTGAAGGTTTTTGATGTTTTTTTACAATATTTACTCCTTTAACAGTTGCTTTATTTTTTTTCGGAAAAATTGATAGTATTGAACCTAACTTACCTTTATCTTTTCCAGTTAATACTAATACATTATCTCCTTTTTTTAACTTAATTGTAGGATTAGTTCTTCTTTTTTTTATAACTTTTAAAACTTTAACTTTTTTTTCTTCTACATTTTTTATTGATGGTGATATTTCTGGTTTTTGCGTCATATTTATTCTATAAAACCTCCGGTGCTAATGAAATAATTTTAGTAAATTTTCTTAATCTTAATTCTCTTGTTACTGGTCCAAAAATCCTTGTTCCTATTGGTTCGCCTTCTTTTGTTAATAAAACAGCCGAATTTTTGTCAAATCTTATGCTAGAACCGTCGTTTCTAGATATGCCTTTTTTTGTTCTAACAACCACAGCTCTTGTAACTTCACCTGTTTTTATTTTACCATTTGGAATTGCTTCTTTTACAGATACAACGATTAAATCACCAATATTAGCACTTCTTCTTTTTGAACCTCCTAATACCTTAATACATTGAACTAATTTAGCTCCTGAATTATCCGCTACATTTAATTTTGTTTCTACAATTATCATTTATTTTCCTTTTTCTTTTGTTTTTTTTCATCAAAAATCTTAAATTTTTTAGTTTTAGATATTGGTTTTGTTTCTATTATTTTAACTTTATCACCAACTTTACAAACATTTTCTTCATCATGTGCCGCATATTTTTTATTTTTTTTTAAAAATTTTTTATATTTTTTATGCATATATGTAGTTTCTACATCGACAATTATTGTTTTATTATTAGAATTTCTAATAACCTTTCCATCTAAAATTCTATTTGGCATTTTCTTCTCCTAAATTTTTTACAGTTAATTCTGTTTTAATTCTTGCAATATCTTTTTTCACTTGGTCAATTCTACCTGGTTTTTCTAACTGACCATTCTTTTTTTGAAATCTCAAATTATAACTTTCCTTTTTCAAATTTTTTAACATATCAATTAACTCATCTTTAGTTTTTTTTTTTATTTCTATATATTTCATTTAAACCCCAAATCTCTTAATAAAAATTGATTTAATGGGAAGTTTTGCTGCACCTAATAATAATGCATTTTTAGCTACTTCTTCATTTACACCTTCAACTTCAAACAGTATTCTTCCAGGATTAATTCTACAAACCCAAAATTCAACACTTCCTTTACCTTTACCCATTCTAACTTCAGCTGGCTTTTTACTTACTGGAACATCTGGAAAAATTCGTATCCAAACTCTTCCTTCTCTTTGCATTTCTCTAGTTATAGCTCTTCTTGCCGCCTCAATTTGTCTAGAATTTATTCTTCCAGGATTTTTTGCTTTTAGTCCAAAACTTCCAAAATTTAATTTTGATCCTGAATAAGATTTTCCATGAATTCTTCCTTTATGTTGTTTTCTAAATTTTGTTTTTTGTGGTTGTAACATTTTATTTATTTATCCATGATTTATTTTTTTTTATTAATAGGTTTATTTTTATTATCTTCCTTTTCTAAATTCTCACCTTTATAAAGCCAAACTTTAACACCACATGTCCCATAAGTTGTTCTTGCGGTAGATGCAGCGTAATCAATTTCTGCTCTTAATGTATGTAATGGAACTCTTCCTTCTTTAAACCATTCAACTCGAGCAATTTCTGCTCCTCCTATTCTACCACCAACACTCACTCTAATTCCTTTAGCACCAAGCTTTAATGCAGATTGGACAGCTCTTTTTATAACTCTTTTTGTTGCCGCTCTATTTTCTAATTGCTGAGCAATATTATCTGCAACAACTTTAGCATCTAATTCTGGTTTTTTTGTTTCTACAATATTTAAATTTAATTCTGTTTTAGTAAGATTAGTTAATTTTTTTTTTAATTTTTCAATATCAGCGCCTTTTTTTCCAATTATTATACCTGGTCTTGAAGCATGAATATTTATAATTAATTTTTTAGACGATCTTTCAATAATAATTTTAGATAATCCAGCTTTTTTTAAATTTGATTCAATGTAATCTCTTATAATTAAATCATTCTTTAAAAAAACACTATATTTATCTTCTGCAAACCACCTAGAATCCCAAGTTTTATTAATTCCTAATCTTAAACCTGAAGGATTAACTTTTTGCCCCATCTTTTACCTCCTCTTTATTATTATTTTCTGTTTTTACTTTATTCTTTTTTATACTTGTGTCTTTAATTTGTTCTTTTAATTTAATTGTTAAATTACTAAAAGGTTTTAAAATTCTAACTCCTCTTCCTTTTGCTCTTGGTTTAAATCTTTTCATAACCAAACCTTTTCCAACAGAAGCTTCATGAATATATAATTTGTCAACATCTAACTGATGATTGTTCTCAGCATTAGCTATACCTGATTGCAAAGCTTTTTTAACTTGTAACGCTATACGTTTTTTTGAGAAAGATAAATAATTAATTGCTTTCTCAACATTCAAACCTCTTATTGGTGAAATAATAATATTTAATTTTTTTGGACTTATTCTTACAGATTTTAAATAAACTTTTGCCAAGTTTTGATCTTTTTTTTCAACTATATCTTTTTTAACATTCTTATTTTCTTTTTTTTTATTTATATCTTTTTTTATATTTTTAGATTCAACCATTTATTTTTTCTCCTCCTTAGTTTCCGCTTTAGGTTTTTCTTCAGTTGGTTTTTGGTCACCTTTAGGAGCTTCAGTTCCAGTCGGTGCTGAAGAAGGCATGCCTGTTGGTTTAGATTTGGCATCAGTTTTTGATGCTGCTGAATGTGAATTAAATGTTCTTGTTGGTGAAAACTCACCAAATTTATGTCCTATCATGTTTTCATTAACACTAACAGGTATAAATTTATTACCATTATAAACACCAAAAGTTAAACCGACAAATTCTGGAAGAATAGTAGATCTTCTTGTCCATATTTTAATTACTTGGCTAGTTTTGCCAGATTTTCTAACATCTTCTGCTTTTTTCAAAAGATAATCCTCATAAAACGGACCTTTCCATGTTGATCTTGCCATCTACTTACTTCTCCTTGATCTAATAATAAATTTATCAGTATTTTTATTTTTTCTAGTTTTATAACCTTTTGTTGGTTTACCCCAAGGAGTTGACGGATGTCTTCCACCGGAAGTTCTGCCTTCCCCTCCACCATGAGGATGGTCTATTGGATTCATTGCCACTCCTCTAACCTTTGGTCTAAATCCTAACCATCTTTTTCTTCCAGCGCTTCCAATTTTAATATTTTTATTATCAAGATTTGAAACAGTTCCAATTGTAGCAAAACAATTCTCATTAAGATTCCTAATTTCACCTGAATTAAGCTTTACAATTGCCTTGCCTGAGTCTATTGCAAGTAAATTTACTGATGATCCAGCTGATCTTGCTAATTGTGCACCTTTACCAGGTTTCATTTCTACATTGTGTATAACTGTACCTACAGGAATATTTTTTAATGGCATTGAATTTCCAATTCTAACATCAACTTTTTCTCCCGATTGAATCTTGTCACCAATCTTTAATTTGTCAGGTGCAATAATATATGATTTTATTTTATCTTCATATTCAATCAACGCTATATATGCTGTACGAATAGGGTCATATTCTAATCTAATAACAGTTGCTAAAACATCTAATTTATTTCTTTTAAAATCTATAACTCTATATTTTTTTTTATGTCCCCCTCCTCTATGTCTTGAGGTTATTCTGCCTGAATTATTTCTACCAGCTTTAGAGACATATTTTATTGTTAATGTTTTTTCAGACGATCCCTTCCATAAATTTTGCTTATTTGTTAAAACTGCATGTCTTCTTGTTGATGTATATGGTTTAAAATTTTTCATTTTTTTTAAATTCCAGTTGTTATATCAATTTTTTGACCTTTTTCTAAGGAAATTATTGCTTTTTTTAAATTCTTCCTTTTACCTATTTTTCCTTTAAATCTTTTTATTTTACCTTTTGAAACAATAATATTGATTTTTTTTACATTTACTTTAAAAAGACTCTCAATAGTCTTTTTTAAAATATTTTTATCAGTATCCATAGGTACAAAAAAAACTATTTGCGAATTATTTGATAACATTGTTGCTTTTTCAGTTATTACAGGTTTTTCAATCAAATCATAAAATTTAATTAATGGATCTTTAGGTTCTTCAGTGGTTTTATTCTTTAATATCATATTAATTTTTTTTCAACCTCAACTAATGCATCTTTTGAAATTATAAGATTCTTAAATTTTAAAATATCATAAACATTCATGCCAACTACTGGCAAAAATTCAATATTATTAATATTTGAAATTGATCGTTTAAAGATTTTTACATCTTTATTGTTATCAATTATTAAAGCCGAATTAATACTAAGTTTTTTTAACTTTTTTGAAATTTCTTTTGTTGAAGGATTTTTTAAAATTAAACTATCAACGATAATAATATTTTTTTCTTTTTCTTTAACTGATAAAGCTGTTTTTAAACCTAATTTTCTTATTTTTTTTGGAAGTTTTTTTTTGTGGTCTCGTAATACAGGCCCATGTGTAACTCCGCCGCCTCTTAAAATATTTGTTTTAAGATTTCCTCTTCTAGCTCTTCCAGTTCCTTTTTGCTTAAATGCTTTTGCAGTAGTTCCAGTTATTTCTGAGCGTTGTTTAACTTTATGAGTTCCTTGTCTTCTATTTGATAATTGCCAATTTACAACATCTTTTAAAATATCTTTTCTAATAGGAAGAGAAAAAATTTTTTTATTTAATTCTATTGTTCCAACCTTTTTTGAATCTAAGTTTATAACATCATGCTTCATTATTTTTTAACCTCATCTTTCTTTGTTTCAATTTCTTTTTTTTCATCACCTTTTTTTTCATCACCTTTATCTTTTTTTGAAGAAACTTCTTCAATAGCTTCTTCTTTTTGTTTTGCAATTAATCTTTTTGGTTTTATAGCATCTCTAATTGTTAATAAAGTACCTTTTGAACCTGGTACAGCGCCTTTAATTAAAATTAAACCATCTTCATTATTAATTTCTACAACTTCAAGATTATGAATTGTAACTTTTGATGCGCCCATATGCCCAGCCATTTTTTTTCCCTTAAATGTTCTCCCAGGATCTTGACATTGTCCTGTAGAACCATGACTTCTATGAGATATCGACACACCATGAGAAGCTCTTAGTCCTCCAAAATTATGCCTTTTCATTGGACCTGCAAATCCTTTTCCTAACGATCTACTAATTACATCAACATATTGGCCTACTTTAAAAAATGATACGTCCAACTGATCTCCAACATTTTGATTTTGATCATTGCTAACTTTAAATTCTAAAATTTTTTTTTTTGGTTCAATTTTTAATTTTGAAAAATAATTTCTAATAGGTTTTTTTATTTTTTTTATTTTTACCTTTCCAGATGCAATTTGAATATGTTTAATATTATTTAATGGATTGTCTTTTACTCTAGTAACATAATTTTTTTCAATGCCTAATAGCGTCACAGGAACATTTGATCCATCATCTCTAAAAAATCTTGTCATTCCTAATTTTTTCGCAATTAATCCTACTCTCATTTTTTTTCCCTTTTTTTAAGTTTTAATTTCCACATCAACTCCAGATGATATGTCCAAATTCATTAAAGCGTCTACGGTTTGCGGAGTTGGATTTATAATATCAATTACACGTTTATGTGTTCTCATTTCAAATTGTTCTCTAGATTTTTTATCTACATGAGGAGATCTTAAAACTGTAAATTTATTTTTTTTTGTAGGTAATGGAATTGGGCCAATAATTTTAGCACCTGTTTTTTGTGCAGTGTTAACAATTTCTACAGTTGATTGATCCAATAATTTATGATCATATGCTTTTAATCTAATTCTTATATTCTGTTTAGCCATTTTTTTCACCTTCTTTTGAATTTATTTTTCCAGATTTAATTTCATCTGCAACATTTTGTGGTACTTGTGCATAATGATCAAATTGCATAGTAAATTGAGCTCTTCCTTGACTCATAGAACGTAAATTATTAACGTAACCAAACATATTGGCTAGTGGAACTTTTGCTTTAAAAACTCTAGCATTTCCTCTTTGTTCCATTGGTCCAACCTGACCTCTTCTAGAATTTAAATCTCCAATTATATCTCCCATATAATCTTCCGGAGTAACAACTTCAACATCCATAACAGGTTCTAAAAGTACTGGATTAGCTTTTGCCATACCTTCTTTAAAAGCAGCTTTTGCGGCTAATTCAAAGCACATAACATTTGAATCTACATCATGAAAATCACCATCTACTAAAGTTGCCTTATAATCTATTACAGGGTATCCAGCAATTATTCCTGTATCATTTGCCATTTCTAAACCTTTCTCAACACCTGGGATATATTCTTTTGGTACTGATCCACCTTTAATAGTGTCTTCAAACACAAATCCAGAACCTGGTTCTTGATTTTCAAATAAAATTTTTACTCTTGCATATTGACCGGCTCCTCCTGATTGTTTTTTATGTGTATAATCAACCTCTGCTGTCTGATTTATTGTTTCTCTATATGCAACTTGAGGAGCGCCTACATTTGCTTCAACTTTAAATTCTCTTTTCATTCTATCAACAATAATATCCAAATGTAATTCTCCCATACCTTTAATTATAGTTTGACTACTTTCTTCATCTTGAGTAACTCTGAATGATGGATCTTCTGCCGCCAATTTAATAAGTGCTTCTCCCATTTTATCCTGATCCGCTTTTGTTTTTGGTTCAACTGCAACTTCAATAACAGGATCTGGAAAATCCATTTTCTCTAAAATAATTGGATTATTAGGATCGCAAATTGTTTCTCCAGTAGTGACATCTTTTAATCCAGCAATTGCAACAATATCACCTGCAAAAGCTTCTTTGATATCTTCTCTATCATTGCTATGCATCAACATCATTCTTCCTAATCTTTGCGTTTTACCTTTTACAGATAACATTACATTGTCTCCTTGATTTATTTTTCCTGAATAAATTCTGCAAAAAGTCAATGTCCCGACAAATTCATCATTTGCAATTTTAAATGCAATAGCAGAAAAAGGCTCTTCATCATTTGATTCTCTTGATATTTCTTCTTCTTCATTTTTTGGATTAATTCCTTTAGCAGGAATAACTTCATTCGGTGCGGGCAAATAATCAACAACAGCATCAAGTAATGGCTGTACTCCTTTATTTTTAAAAGCACTACCACACAAAACCGGTACAAAGCTAAATGAAACAGTTCCTTTTCTTATACATTTTTTTATTTCTTCTTCAGTTGGGGCATCGCCATTAAGATATTTCTCCATAATTGCATTGTCTTGTTCAACGATTAATTCAATTAATTCATTACGTGCTTTCTCTGATTTTTCTTTAAATTCGTTTGGAATTTCACCTATTTCAAATTCAGCTCCAAGTTTTTCTTCTTTCCAAGTAATTGCTTTGTTTTTAACTAAATCTATAACTCCTTTAAAATTTTCTTCTGAGCCTATAGGAAGTTGTGTTATTGCAGGTTTTACATTTAATCTATCTTTAAACATTTCAACACAATTATCAAAATCTGCTCCCATACGATCCATTTTGTTTATAAAACAAAGTCTTGGAACTTTATATCTATCAGCTTGTCGCCAAACAGTTTCTGATTGTGGTTCAACACCTGCAACTCCATCAAAACAACATACTGCTCCATCTAAAACTTTAAGTGATCTTTCAACTTCAATTGTAAAGTCAACATGGCCAGGAGTATCAATAATATTAATTCTATGATCGTTCCAATAACAAGTTGTTGCAGCTGATGTTATGGTAATTCCTCTTTCTTGTTCTTGTTCCATCCAGTCCATAGTTGCATTTCCATCATGTACTTCTCCTATTTTATGAGATTTTCCTGTGTAATATAAAACTCTTTCTGTCGTAGTTGTTTTACCAGCGTCAATATGAGCACATATTCCTATATTTCTATATTTTTCTATATTTGTTGATCTTGGCATGATTTAATTACCATCTAAAATGAGCAAATGCTTTATTAGCGTCTGCCATCTTATGAGTATCCTCCCTTTTCTTTACTGCTCCACCTTTATTCTCATATGCATCTAAAAACTCTTGATATAATTTAGATCTCATATTTTTACCACTTCTTTTTCTTGCCGCTTCAATAATCCATCTTATTGCAAGTGCTTGTGCCCTATCCAATTTAACCTCCATAGGAACTTGGTATGTGGCCCCACCAACTCTTCTTGATCTAACCTCTACTCTTGGTTTAACATTGCCCAAAACATCATGAAAATATTTAATAGCATCTACTTTTTTTTCTTTTGAGATTTTTTCTAAAATTGAATAAATTATTTTTTCCGCAATTGTTTTTCTACCATCTAACATAATTACATTAATAAATTTTGAAAGAATTCGATCTTTATATTTTGGATCTAATTCTATTTCTCTCTTTTGTATTTTTTTTCTTCTAGACATATACTAATTTTTATTTTGGTTTCTTAGTGCCATAAAGGGATCTTCTTTGTTTTCTATCACCAACGCCTTCTGTATCAGCATTACCTCTCAATATATGATATCTAACTCCTGGTAAATCTTTAACTCTTCCACCTCTAATCATAACAACTGAGTGTTCTTGCAAATTATGACCTTCTCCAGGAATATAAGTGGTAACTTCGAAGCCATTAGTTAATTTAACTCTAGCTACTTTTCTAAGTGCTGAATTTGGTTTCTTTGGAGTTGTTGTATAAACTCTAGTACAAACCCCTTTTTTTTGAGGAGAGCTTTTCAATGCAGGAACTTTATTCCTTGAAAATACTTTCTTTCTTCCTTTTCTAACTAACTGACTTATCGTAGGCATATATATCCTAATTTATAAATAAAATAATTAATAAAACCTGTGGACAGATAATATGTATTTAAAACATCTAATCAACTAAAAAAAACAAAGAAAATTAATTATTTTGATGATTGTTTTTTACTTGATTCCTTATCCTTTTTTGGAGATTTTTTTTCTATTAATGCAAGAATCTCTTTATCTTTATCTAAAGCTGATTTTTTATAAATTCTTACTTTATTTCCTGTTCCAGCAGGAATTAATCTTCCAACAATAACATTCTCTTTTAAACCAGTTAATCTATCTATTTTACTATTAACAGATGCATCTGTTAAAACTCTTGTTGTTTCCTGAAAAGAAGCTGCTGATATAAAAGATTTAGTTTGAAGTGCAGCTTTAGTAATTCCTTGAAGTAAAATTTTACCAACCGCTAATTTTTTCTTTTCTTTCTCTAATTTTTTATTTGTTTCATCAAAAATATCTTTAAAAACAATTTCACCTGGTAAAAACTGTGAATCTCCAGATTCAATAATGCTAACTTTCTTAAGCATTTGTCTTAATATTACTTCAATATGTTTATCATTTAATTGTACACCTTGTAATCTATAAACATCCTGTATTTCATTTATCATAAAATTAGCAAAGGCTACATTACCAAGAACTTCTAATATATCATGAGGAGTTGGTTGTCCATCAACTATTAAATCACCTTTGTTAATAACATCTCCTTCATTTACATTTACATGTCTACCTTTAGGAACAAAAAATATCTTTTCAGGTAGTTTTTTATCTAATGGTTCTACAATAATTGCTCTTTTCGCTTTATAATCTTTTCCCCATTTTACAACTCCATCAACAGAATTTAATATGCCGTGTTCTTTAGGTTTTCTCGCTTCAAATAAATCTGCAACTCTCGGCAAACCTCCTGTAATATCTTTTGATTTTGAAGTTTCTCTTGGTATTCTTGCAACCACAACTCCTGCTGTAATTTGTGCTCCATCAGCCACACTTAACACAGCTTCAATTGGTAAATAATATCTTGCTTCTTTATTTTTTGCTGTTTTTACAATTTTATTGTTTTTATCAACTATTTTTATTTGAGGTTTTAAATCTTTACTTTTTGGATTTAATTTCCAATCAATTATTGATCTATGTGAAATTCCAGTAGAAGCGTCAACAGTTTCTCTTGAAGAAAAACCATCTTCAATATCTTCGTATTTAACAATACCAGCTTTTTCTGAAATTATTGGAATAGTATATGGATCCCAAGATGCAACTAAATCTTCAGGTTTTACTTTCTTTCCATTTTCAATAAATAGTTTTGCGCCGTAAGGTATATGATTAGATGATTTTTCTTTATCAGTTTTAATATCTAGAAAAGATACTTTACAATTTCTAGTCATTACTATTAAATGACCTTCATTATCTTTTACTGTTTCATTGTTATCAATTTTAATTTTTGCATTATAATTTGAAATAATATTTGATTGAACTGTCGCTTTTGTTGCAGCTCCTCCAATATGGAAAGTTCTCATTGTTAATTGTGTACCAGGTTCACCAATAGATTGAGCTGCTTGTATACCAACAGCTTCACCCATGTTAACCATGATACCTCGTGCTAAATCCCTTCCATAACATTTTTGACAAACCCCATCTAATGTCTCACAAAATAAAGGTGTTCTAACTTTAACAGTTTCAATGTTTGCATCATTAATTTGTTTTAATGATTTTTCATTTACTATTTCACCTTTCGATATAATTTTTTTCTTACTACCCTTATCAACATAATAAAGATCTTCAGCAAGAGTTCTTCCTAATATTCTTTCTTCTAAAGATGCGATGATTGTACCATTTCTAATTACAGCTGATACTTCAATAAATTGTTTCGTTTGGCAATCTTCTTCTCTAACAACCACATCCTGAGATGAATCAACAAGACGTCTAGTTAAATATCCTGAATTTGCTGTTTTTAAAGCAGTGTCAGCCAAACCTTTTCTTGCACCGTGTGTAGAATTAAAATATTCAAGAACTGTCAAACCTTCTTTAAAATTTGAAGTAATTGGTGTTTCAATAATTTCACCAGTTGGTTTAGCCATTAATCCTCTCATTCCAGAAAGTTGTTTTAATTGTGCAGCAGAACCTCTAGCGCCAGAATCTGACATCATAAAAACAGAATTAATATCACTTGTATTTCTTGTTTTTTCAATTTCTCCTGTCATAGCTGTTGCAACAGAGTCTGTACAACTTGACCATGTATCAATTGTTTTATTATATTTTTCTTTCTTTGTAATGATTCCATTTAAATATTGTTGATCATAGTTTTTAATATCTTTTTCAGCATTAGTAACTAATTCTTCTTTTTCTTTAGGAATAATTAAATCATCTTTACCAAAAGAAATTCCAGCTCTACAAGCATTTTCAAATCCTAAAACCATAATTTTATCGCAAAACTTTACTGTTTCAGTTTGGCCGCAATGTCTGTAAATTGCATCAATAACATTAGAAACTTCTTTTTTTGTAAGAACTTTATTAACTAGATCTAAATTTATTTTTGAATGTTTAGGTAATAGTTCATAAATTAACATTCTTCCAGCTGTTGTTTCAGCAATAGCTGTTTCTTCTTTGTTATCTTCATTTATAAATTTATATCTACATTTTATTTTTGAATGTAATGTAATTTTTTTTGCTAAAAGAGCATGTTCAATTTCGGCAACATCTACAAATGACATTCCTTCTCCAACTTCTCCATCAAAAATTAAACTAACATAATAAATACCTAAAACCATATCTTGAGTTGGAACAATAATTGGCTTCCCACTTGAAGGGCTTAAAATATTATTTGTAGACATGACCAAAACTCTAGCTTCTAACTGTGCCTCTAAAGATAAAGGAACATGCACAGCCATTTGATCTCCATCAAAATCAGCATTAAAAGCTGTACAAACAAGTGGATGTAATTGAATTGCCTTGCCTTCAATTAATTGGGGCTCGAAAGCTTGAATTCCTAATCTATGAAGTGTTGGCGCTCTATTTAATAAAACAGGATGTTCTTTAATAACTTCTTCTAAAACATCCCATACCTCTGGTCTTTCTTTTTCTACTAGTTTTTTTGCAGTTTTAATTGTATTTGATAAACCATATTGTTCTAATTTAGAATAAATAAAAGGTTTAAATAATTCCAATGCCATTTTTTTTGGAATACCACATTGGTGTAATAACAAATGTGGGCCAGGAACAATCACCGATCTTCCTGAATAATCAACTCTTTTACCTAAAAGATTCTGTCTAAATCTTCCTTGTTTACCTTTTAACATTTCAGATAATGATTTCAAAGGTCTCTTGTTCGAACCTAGAATAGCTCTACCACGTCTACCATTATCAAATAAAGCATCTACAGATTCCTGTAACATTCTTTTTTCATTTTTAATAATTATATCTGGAGCATTTAATTCTAATAATCTTCTTAATCTATTATTTCTATTAAGAACTCTTCTATATAAATCATTTAAATCTGAAGTAGCAAATCTACCTCCATCAAGAGGAACAAGCGGTCTTAAATCTGGAGGTATAACAGGTAATACATCTAATATCATCCATTCTGCTTTAATTTTAGATTTAGAAAAAGCTAGCAAAAGCTGTAATCTTTTAACCAATTTAACTCTTGTAATGTCAGATTTTGTTGATTCCATATTAGCTTTAACTTCTTTAATTGCTTTATCAATTTTTAATTCACTTAATAATTTTTTTATTATTTCAGCACCTATCCCTACTTCAAACTTTCCTTCGCCATATTTTTCTAACAATTCTTGATATTTTTCCTCAGTTAATAATTCGTATTGTTTGAGATCAGTTAATCCTGGTTCTATTACTATATATTCTTCAAAATACAAAACCTTTTCTAAAGATTTTAATGTTATATCAAGTAATGTGCCTATTCTGCTTGGTAAAGATTTAAAAAACCAAATGTGAGCAACTGGAGAAGCTAATTCAATATGAGCCATCCTTTCTCTTCTAACTTTCGATAAAGTCACTTCAGTTCCACATTTCTCACAAATAATACCTTTGTATTTCATGCCTTTATATTTCCCACAAATACATTCATAATCTTTTGTTGGACCAAAAACTCTTCCACAAAATAAGCCATCTTTTTCAGGTCTGAATGTTCTGTAATTTATAGTTTCAGGCTTTCTTATTTCGCCAAAAGACCATGAACGAATTTTTTCTGGGCTTGAAATAGAAATTCCAATAGTATCAAAATCATCAATTTCACTTGAAGATCTTTTTGTTGGTGTATCAAAAAATTTTTTTGTTATTGTCATAATTTATACTCTAGCATTTTTTAATTGCACATCTAAAGCTAAAGATCTTAATTCTTTAACTAAAACATTAAATGATTCAGGTACTCCTGATTGAAAATCATTTTGCCCTCTGACTATTGCTTCATAAACTTTAGTTCTTCCTGCAACATCATCTGATTTCACAGTTAACATTTCTTGAAGTGTATAAGAAGCTCCATATGCTTCTAATGCCCAAACTTCCATTTCTCCTACTCTTTGTCCACCAAATTGCGCTTTACCTCCGAGCGGTTGTTGAGTGACTAAACTATAAGGACCTATAGATCTGGCATGAAGTTTTTCATCAGCAAGATGATGTAATTTCAACATATAAATGTATCCTACTGTTACTTTTCTATCAAAATATTCACCGGATCTTCCATCAAGTAATTTAACTTGTCCGGATGTATCTAAATTTGATTTTTCTAAAAAAATATTTATATCAGATTCTCTAGCTCCATCAAATACAGGTGTAGAAATAGAAATACCCTTTTGTATTTCTTTTTCATAATCGATTAATTCATTTTTATTATTTATAATATGATCGACAGTTTTTTTATCATAAAGTAAATTTAAATTCTCTTCTAATTGTTTCTTTTCATTATTCTTAATATACTCATTAATTAAATTACTAATTTTTTTTCCTAATCCTGAACATGCCCAACCTAAATGTGTCTCTAGAATTTGACCAACATTCATACGTGATGGAACGCCTAAAGGATTTAACAAAATATCTACAGGAGTGCCATCTTCTAAATGTGGCATATCTTCAATAGGAACAACTTTTGAAATACAACCTTTATTACCATGTCTACCAGCCATTTTATCTCCTGCCTGAAGTTTTCTTTTTGTTGCAACATAAACAACTGCTTTTCTCATAACACCAGGTGGTAATTCATCTCCTAGTTGTAATTTTTCAACTTTATTTTGAAATCTATTTTCTAAATTCTTTAGCTCTTCATCAAAATTTTTAAATAAATTCTGAATAATTTCCTGCTTTTTATTATCTTTTAAAACAATCTTTTTTAAATCTTTAAGTGAAAAATTATCTAAATCATCTGATGATATTTTTTGATTTTTTTTTATTTCTTTAATCCCCTTTGAAACAATGCCTCCTATAAAACTTTGTTTTAAAACTTGTACAAAAGAATTCTCTAAAATTGTTCTTTCATCATCTCTATCTTTTGCTAAAGATTCAATCTCAGATCTTTCAATAGCTAATGATCTTTCATCTTTTTCTACGCCTCTTCTATTAAAAACTCTAACATCAACTACTGTACCAGCATCGCCAGGTGGTACTTTCAAAGAAGTATCACTTACGTCTGTAGATTTTTCTCCAAATATGGATCTTAAAAGTTTTTCTTCTGGAGAAACTGTTGAATGTGTTTTTGGAGTAATTTTTCCTACAAGAATATCTCCTGCTTTTACTTCAGCTCCTATATAAACAATACCAGCTTCATCTAGATTCTTTAAAGCTTCATCACCTACATTTGGAATATCTCTTGTAATTTCTTCTTGGCCTAATTTAGTATCTCTGGACATAACTTCATATTCTTCTATATGAACAGAAGTAAAAGTGTCTTCAGTAACAACTCTTTCAGACATTATAATTGCGTCCTCAAAGTTGTAGCCTTGCCAGGGCATGAAGGCAACTAAAATATTTTTTCCTAAAGCTAACTCTCCTTTTGATGTGGCAGGACCATCTGCTATTATTTCTCCTGCACTAACTAAATTTCCTTTTTTTACTAATGGAACTTGATTAATACAAGTGCTTTGATTTGATCTTTGAAATTTTTTTAAATTATAAATATCTACGCCTGATTTATTTTGTGATGGATTCGTTGTACTAATAACTATTCTTCCTGCATCTACACTATCAACTCTTCCAGTTCTTTTTGCAACTATTGTAACACCTGAGTCTTTACCAACGGATTCTTCCATTCCTGTTCCTACAAAAGGAGCATCTGGCCTCAATAAAGGAACAGCTTGTCTCATCATATTTGATCCCATTAAAGCTCTATTTGCATCATCATTTTCTAAGAAAGGAATTAGAGCGCTTGCAACAGAAACTAATTGTTTTGGAGAAACGTCCATAAAATCTATTGCTTCAGGACTAGCAATTAAGAAATCGCCTTCTTTTCTAGCACTAACTAATACATCAATAATTTTTCCTTTTTCATCAATCTTTGTATTTGCCTGTGCTATCGTATACTTTTGCTCTTCATCTGCGGCTAAAAAAACTATTTCATCTGTTACTTTTTCATTCTCAACTTTTCTATAAGGGCTTTCAATTAATCCATATTTATTTATTTTAGAATATGTCGCTAAAGAATTTATTAAACCAATATTTGGGCCTTCTGGTGTCTCAACAGGACAAATTCTTCCATAATGAGTCGGATGAACATCTCTAACTTCAAAGCCTGCTCTTTCTCTAGTTAACCCACCTGGGCCCAGCGATGAAACTCTTCTTTTGTGAGTAATTTCTGATAAAGGATTTGTTTGATCCATAAATTGTGATAATTGAGAAGTGCCAAAAAATTCTCTAAGAATTGAAACAGCTGGTTTAGAATTTATTAAATCTTGAGCAGTAGCAGTAAAAATATCAACTGATGACATTCTTTCTTTAATAGCTCTCTCCATTCTAACTAACCCTATCCTATATTGATTCTCAATTAATTCTCCTACAGATCTAACTCTTCTATTACCTAAATGATCTATGTCATCTTTCTTGCCTTTTAAATCATTTAATTTTAATAAATATTTACCAATCTTTAGAATATCATTTGAAGTAAGTACATTTACTGACTCATTAATACCAAGTTCTGGTCTATTATTTAATTTATATCTTCCTACATCAGATAAATCATATCTTTCTGAATTAAAAAAAAGATTATTAAATAAATTTTCAGCAGCTTCAAGGGTAGGTGGCTCACCTGGTCTAAGATTTTTATATATATCAATTAAAGCTTCATCACGATTTAAATTTAAATCTGAATGGACTGTGTTTCTCAACGATGCGCCATAATTTATATGATCAATATTTAAAATAACAATATTTTTGATATTTTTTTTCTCAAAATTATCTAAATCTTTTTCTGTAATTTCATCTCCTGCTTCAAAATAAACTTCTCCTGTTTTTTCATTAATAATATCTTGGCCAAGATACTTACCAACAATTACACTGTCACTTAAAAAAATCTCATTTAAGCCATCTTTTTTAAGTTTATTTGCTTCATCTAAAATAATTTTCTCACCTGATTTTTTTTTTACAGAACGACTTTTTGAGTCAATTAAATCATAAGAAAGTCTTATATTATTATATTGCTCAGGATCAAATGATGTTACCCAGCCTTTATCAGTTTTAGTCAAAGAACTACTGTAATAAAAATAGTTTAAAACTTCTTCTTGTGATAAACCAACAGATTTACTTTTCTTTTCTCCATCATCTTTTTTTAATGCCATAAAAAAAGTGCTTGCTAGCATTTTTTTTTTTCTATCAATTCTCACATACATTACATCTTTAACATCAAATTCAAAATCAATCCAAGAGCCTCTCATAGGAATAATTCTTCCAGAATAAAGTAATTTTCCTGATGGATGTCCTTTTCCATTGTCATGGTCAAAGAAAACACCTGGAGATCTGTGCATTTGTGAAACAACGACTCTTTCAATTCCATTAAAAACAAATGTTCCTCTACTTGTCATTAAAGGAATATCACCTAAATAAACTTCATCATCAACCGAATCTCTGAAAGATTTTTGATCTGGATCTTCCTCATCAATTTCGTAACGTAAAATTCTTAAAGTTACTTTAAGAGGTGAGGCATAAGTAAATCCTCGTTGTTTACATTCATCAACATCATATTTTGATGGTTCTAAATGGTATTTTATAAATTCTAAAGTTGCCTTGCCTTGATAATCAGTAATAGGAAAAATTTCTTTTAAAACTTGTTGTAATCCAATATTTTCTCTTTTATTAGGATCAATTTTTGATTGTAAAAAATCTTCATAAGAATTTTTTTGAACTTCTATTAAATTTGGAATATTAAGAATTTCTGGTATATTTCCAAACCTTTTTCTGAAACGTTTACGAGCTAATAAATTTGTATCCATATATTTTGTAATATGGGAGCTACGTCTAACAGTAAAAAAAAAATTATTTAAGTTCTACTTTAGCTCCAACTGCTTCCAGTTTCTTCTTTATTTCTTCTGCTTCTTCTTTTTTCACACCTTCTTTAAGTGGTTTAGGTGCGCTTTCCACTAAATCTTTTGCTTCTTTTAACCCTAATTCAGTAATTGCTCTAACTTCTTTAATAACATCTATTTTCTTATCACCAGCTGCAACTAATTCAATATTAACAACTCCACTCGCAGCTTCTTCTTCCCCTGCTTCTCCTGCTGCTGGCGCTGCAGCTACTGCGGCTACAGGTGCATTAGCTTCAACTCCCCATTTTTCCTCAAGTAATTTACTAAGTTCAGCAGCTTCTGAAACGGTTAATTTCGATAAATCTTCAACAATTTTATTTAGAGTTTCACTAGACATATTTCTTATCAACAACAAATTAACAATATTTTTTTATTTTTCAACATTATTTTTAATAATTTATTTTTTTTCTCCTTCTGACTTATCTTCAGTTTTTTCTTGATTTTCAGGTTTATCCTCAGTTTTTACTTCAACTTTAGATTTATCATCGTTTTTTTCTTCATTTTCTATTTTATTCTCTGAAACAACCTCATCTTTCTTAACATCAGGTATATCAAGCTTTGAGTATTCATTAAAAACTCTCGCTAATTTATTTGCAGAGAATTTTAATGCAAAAGCAATATTTCTTGCGGGTGTTTGTATAAGAGATACTAATTTTGCTCTAATTTCATCTAATGTTGGCAATGTAGCAATTTCAAGAACATCTTTTTGTTCTAAAAATTTATCGCCCATCAAACCGCCCAGAATTAATAATTTATCATTGTCTTTAGAAAAATTAACTGCAACTTTAGCTGCTGAAACTTCATCTTCTGAATAAGTCAGAGCTACCGGACCATTAAATAAAGCTTTAAGCTCTTTGCTTTTATGATCCTTTAGTATAATTTTCATAAGAGAATTCTTAACTATAATAAAAGTTCCTCCAACTTCATTAAGTTTTGCTCTTAATTCATCCGTTTGATTTGTTTTAAGTCCAGAATAATGAGTAACAACTAAAAGGCCAACTTTAGATAAAATATCTTTATATTTTTTTACAAATTCTTTTTTTTGATCTTTATTCATTTTCAACTCTCATGTAGAAATTAAGTTATTTAATAACACCTACAATCTTAGAATTATGTTGAAAATACTGAAAAAAAAATATTAATCAAGTTAATTATTTGATATTTTCTATTCTTAAACTAGGACCCATTGAGAGACTTAAAAAAACTTTATTAATAAATTTACCTTTTATAGTATCAGGTTTTGATCTATTTACTGAATTTATAAATTCTTTAAAATTATTAACTATAGCATCTTCCGAAAAACTTAATTTACCTATTCCAGCTTGAACAATTCCATTTTTTTCAGATTTAAATTGAATTTGACCACCTTTAATATTTTTAATTGTTTTTTCCAAATCATCGCTAACAGTTCCTGTTTTAGGATTAGGCATGATGCCAAGAGGGCCTAATTTTTCTCCTAAAGTTGCAATATTTTTCATCATTTCAGGCGTTGATACAACAATATCAAAATTTATTTTTCCTTCTTTAATATCTTTAATTAAATCTTCGTTTCCTACTAAATCAGCACCAGCTTTTTTTGCAATTTCAACCTTTTCATCTGAAGCGAAAACAGCAACTTTTATTTTTTTTCCTGTTCCATTAGGAAGTTGTGAATATCCTCTAGCAAGATTTTCTCCTTTTTGTTTTTCTTTATTCAAAATAATTGATATGTCTATTGTTTCGTCAAATTTAGGATTATTTAAACTCTTAAATAATTTTATTGCATCATTTAATGATAATGTTTTGTTTAAAATCTTTTTTTTATTATCTTTATATCTCTTACTTCTTTTCTTCATTTTTTTGATCTTCTTCCTTAGTTTCTTTTGGTATATCTCCTTCTGATTTTTGTTCCTCTTTGCCTTCAACAGGAGTTGGTTTCACCAATAATGCTTTTTTTAATTTTTCATCGACTGATATTTTTCCGCTATCGACTACTTTATATCCCATTGATCTTGCAGTTCCTGCTATAATTTTTGCAGCTTGATCAATATTATTTGCATTTAAATCATCCATTTTTTTTTCCGCAATTTCTTTTATTATCGACATAGGAATTTGACATATGATTTCTCTACCAGGATTTCTGCTAGATTTTTTTAAATTTGCAGCTTCTTTTAAAAAATGTGACGCAGGTGGTTTTTTTACTTTTATCTGAAAAGTTTTATCTTTAAAAACTGTTACAACGCAAGGAATTGGCATTCCAGGTTTTTCGTTTTTTGTTTTATTATTAAAAGCTTTACAAAATTCCATAATATTTAAGCCTCTTTGACCTATAGCAGGGCCAACTGGAGGTGCTGGATTCGCTTGACCTGCAGGAATTTGCAATTTTAATAATCCATCAATTTCTTTTGCCATAATATTTACACTTTCTATATATAATAAAATTTAAACTTTTTCAACCTGTGTATATTCTAATTCAACAGGTGTTGATCTTCCAAAAATTGAAACTGAAATTTTTAATCTTCCTCTCTCGTCATCTACTTCTTCAACCAAACCATTGAATGAGGCAAATGGCCCTTCTATAACCTTTACTTGTTGACCTACTTCATAAACATATTTAGGTGCAATATATTCAATACTATCATCAGCCTTTTTTAACATTTTCATTGCTTCTGCATTAGATAAAGGAGTTGGTTTGTGATCATTGCCTACGAAACCAGAAATTTTATTAGAATTCTTTACTAATTGCCATGTTTCGTTATTCATAATCATCTTTATTAACATATAACCTGGAAAAAACTTCTTTTCTGAATTAATTTTTTTCCCTCTGCGAATTTCAACAGTTTCCTGTTTTGGAATTTGAAAATCGAAAAAAAACTTACTGAGAGAAGCTTTACGTGCATTATCAATAATTGTTTTAGATGCTTTTTCTTCAAAACCAGAAGCTGCTCCTACTATATACCATTTAGCATCTGGTGGGTCATTATCCTCATTCTTTTTTTCTTCGCTTTCTTCATTGATTTCTTTTTTTGAATCTTTGTTTATATCAACATTGTCATCTTCTTTTTCTTTTACATTTTCATCAATGCTTTCTTTAGTTTCAGTTGAAACAGTTGAATTATCTATTTTTTCTTCTGAAACAACATTGTTCTCATTTTCATTAATATTATTACTTTGAGCAATATTTGAATTATCCAAATTATCCTTATTTTTCTCACTGTCATTTTCTACGGTTAATTCTTCTTTATTTTTATCATTATTATCTTTATCTTCGATCATTTTAAAAAATTACCTTAATTAAAGTTGAAAAAAACCAATCAATAAATAAAAAAAATATAGCTGAAATAAAGACCATAAATAAAATTGAAAGAGACGTCATCAATGTTTCTTTTCTATTAGGCCAAGTAACTTTTGAAACTTCTGATTTAGTTTCATTTATAAAATCATTTATTTTTTTAAACATATAAATACAAAAAAATGGCAGGAGTGGAGGGACTTGAACCCGCAACCTTCGGTTTTGGAGACCGACGCTCTACCAATTGAGCTACACTCCTAAAAATAACCATATTAAATAACATAGTAAACAAATTTTATAAAATAACGAAAAAAATATTAATAGATAATCTTATTTCTTTTGAATTACTTTTTTGCATCAGCTTTTGGCGGCGCTTGATCTCCACCTTTTTCTTTAGCTGGTTTAACATTTTTAGCAGGTTCTCTTTTTGGAGTTCCTTCTATAACTTCACTAACTACACCGGAACCTACAGTTTTTCCACCTTCTCTAATAGCAAAACGTTGTCCTTTGTCCATTGCAATTGGTGATAATAAATCAACTTCCATTGTTATATTATCACCTGGCATTACCATTTCTACTTTTTCAGGTAAATATGCTGTACCAGTTACATCTGTAGTTCTAAAATAAAATTGTGGTCTATAATTAGTGAAAAAAGGAGTGTGCCTTCCGCCTTCTTCTTTCTTTAAAACATATACTTCGCATTTAAAACTTGTATGTGGTTTTATTGAACCAGGCTTACATAATACTTGTCCTCTTTCAACTTGATCTTTTTCTGTGCCTCTTAATAAAGCGCCAATATTATCACCTGCTTCACCTGAATCTAATAATTTTCTAAACATTTCAACTCCAGTAACAACTGTTTTTTGAGTTTCTTTCATTCCAACAATTTCCACTTCTTCATTGACATTTATTACGCCTTGTTCAACTCTACCAGTAACAACAGTACCTCTTCCTGATATTGAAAACACATCTTCAACTGGCATTAAAAATGGTTTATCTTTAGGTCTATCAGGTTGCGGAATATGTTCATCAATTGCTTTCATTAATTCTAATATTGAATTTTTTCCTGTTTCATCGTCTTTACCTTCAACTGCTGCTAATGCTGAGCCTTTAATTATAGGAATTTTATCTCCTGGAAAATCATAAGAAGATAGAAGTTCTCTAGTTTCTTCTTCCACCAATGCTAACATTTCTTTATCACTAACTTGATCAACTTTATTTAAATAGACAACAATTGCAGGCACCCCTACTTGTCTAGCTAATAAAATATGCTCACGAGTTTGTGGCATTGGTCCATCTGCTGCATTAATTACTAAAATAGCTCCATCCATTTGTGCTGCTCCTGTAATCATATTCTTAACATAGTCAGCGTGTCCTGGGCAATCTACATGAGCATAATGTCTTTTTTCAGTACTATACTCTACATGAGCAGTAGCTATTGTAATTCCTCTTTCTTTTTCTTCAGGAGCTTTATCTATTTGATCATACGCTGTAAAATCAGCACCGCCACTTTCAGACAAAACTTTAGTAATTGCGGCTGTTAAAGTAGTTTTACCATGATCAACGTGTCCTATTGTTCCAACATTACAATGAGGTTTAGATCTATCAAATTTTGCTTTTTCTGCCATATAACTATTCTACCTAAATTTAAGAATAAATTAAACAAATTTTATTTTAAATCAAATAAAAAATAAAAAAAAATTGGAGCGGGTGAAGGGAATCGAACCCTCGTCATCTGGTTGGAAACCAGAGGCTCTACCATTAAGCTACACCCGCATGGTGGAGGGGGTTGGATTCGAACCAACGTAGACATAAGTCAACAGTTTTACAGACTGCCGCCTTTAACCACTCGGCCACCCCTCCTTTAATAAATTTAATTTAATATAGTTTAAATTTAATTCAATTTCACTTCTTTATTACTAATAATATAATTTCCTAAAACCAATAAATCCAAACCTGTGTTTAAAAAACATTTATAAGCATCTAATGGCGTGCAAACTATAGGCTCATCTTTTACATTAAAACTTGTATTTACTAAAATTGGACATTTTGTTATTTGATAAAATTTTTTTAATAACTTATAAACTGAATTATTATTTTTAGATATAGTTTGTATTCTTGCCGAATAATCTACATGAGTTACAGCCGGTACTATAGATCTTTTTAAATATAGCTTCCTCAAACCAGCGTATTTTCCTTCATTAATTTTTTTTCTTTTGTTATCCCTTATATCGGTAACTAATAACATATATGGACTAATGCCTTTGAAATTAAACCAATCAGAAACCTTTTCTTTTAAAACAATTGGTGCGAATGGTCTAAAACTTTCTCTAAATTTAATTTTTAAATTAAGATTCTTCTGCATTTTATCAGATCTAGCGTCGGCAATAATTGATCTATTTCCAAGTGCTCTAGGTCCGAATTCCATTTTTCCTTGAAACCAACCAACAATTTTTCCTTTAGCTAAAGAATTTGCAATTTTTAAAAATAAATCATTATCATTTTTAAATTCATATTTAATTTTATTCTTATCTAAGAAATCCTTTACATATAAATTATTATACTCTGGGCCTAAGTAAGAGTTTTTCATTGAATCATTAGAATTAATAATTCTTTTTTTTTTAAAGTGTTCATAATATATTGCTAACGCTGATCCTAAAGAACCGCCAGCATCTCCTGCGGCTGGTTGTATCCAAATTTTTTTAAAAATTTTATTTTTTAAAATTTTACCATTAGCTACGCAATTTAATGCAACACCCCCTGCTAAACATAAATTGTCTATTTTATATTCCTTGCGTAAATTAGTTGCTAATTTTAAAACTATTTCTTCTAAAACTTTTTGAATCGAAGCTGCTATATCCATATGTTTTTTTGTTAACTTTTCATTATCTTTTCTTACATTCATATTGAAAAGTTTATTAAATTTTTTATTAGTCATTGTTAAACCAGTGGAATAATTAAAATATTTTTGATTCAATCTAAAAGATCCATCTGATTTAACGCTAATTAGTTCTTTTTTTATTATTTCAACAAATTTTGCTTCACCATATGGAGCAAGTCCCATAATCTTATATTCTCCATCATTAACTTTAAAACCAAGAAAATAAGTAAAAGCTGAATATAAAAGTCCTAAAGAATGAGGAAAATTAATTTCCTTTTTCAGTTTTAATGCATTATTTCTTCCTAAATATACACTTGTTGTTGCCCATTCGCCAACACCATCCATTGTTAAAACTATAGCATCTTTAAATGGGGACGGATAAAAAGCGCTTGCAGCATGGCTATGATGATGATCTGTAAAATAAATTTTATTTCTTATTGAAACATTTTTATCTAAAGTAAGTAATTTTTTTTCAATTAACTGTCTTTGAAAAAGCTTTTCTTTTATCCATATAGGAATTGCTAATTTAAACGAACTAAACCCATAAGGAACTTTTTGTAAGTAAGTTTCGATCAATCTTTCAAATTTAATAAATGGTTTTTCATAAAAAACAAACGCATCTATATCTGATAATTTTAAATTTGCTAATTCCAAGCAAAATTTAATCGAATTAAAAGGAAAATTAGCATCGTGCTTTATTCTAGTAAATCTTTCTTCCTGTGCTGCTGCAACGATATTACCATTCTTAATTAACGCTGCTGCGCTATCATGATAAAAACAAGATATGCCTATAATATTCACAAGATTTAAAAAATTGTATATATAAAAGGAGCTACTGCTGTACCAGAAGTAAAAAAAAGCAGTGCACCAAAAAGACTAAGAATAATAATTATAGGTAACAACCAAAATTTTTTTCTAACTTTTAAAAAATTATATATTTCAATAAAAAAGTTCATATTTAAAATTGATTTCTAAAAAACTTTTTTTCTATTTTATCAGAATTAATCCAAAAAGTTTTAAGATCTTTATATTTTTTTTCCTTTAAAGGATCGTATTTAAAAAATTTAAGTATAAAACCAAAAGGAACAAAAATAAAAATATAAAAAATTAACATTATTATTGGATTTATAATTAAAGCTATAAATTTAGCTAATCTTAAAAAAAGAATATTTACAATATTTAAATAATTTGATCTGAAAAAGGAAAATAAAATTAAAATAAAAGTAAATGACAATAAAAAAATCTCAGTTTTAAATGAAAATTTAAAATAAAGGCCAAATAAAAATAATATAAAAAAGATTAATGATAACTGTAAGCCAAATTTTTTATTTGATATTGTATTATTTTGGTAATCTTTTAATTGTTCGTGTAACATTATTTATTAATAAAATAAAAATTATTACTTTATAATAATATTTTTTTTATTATTTTAAATATTTAATATGCCGGCTTAGCTCAGTTGGTAGAGCAACTGATTTGTAATCAGTGGGTCAGGGGTTCGACTCCTCTAGCCGGCACCATTTTAGAGTGTTTATCAAAAAAAAAATTAACAAGGAACTTTACTCATGGTCTTTGCTAGATTGGGCAAATTCTTCTTGGCCAACAGTTATTATAACTTTCATTTTCTCAACTTATTTTGTTAAAAATATAGCTCCTAATGAAATATTAGGAACATCTTTATGGGGTTACGTTCTATCAATATCAGGATTATTACTAGCTATTACAGCTCCACTATTAGGAATTTATTCAGATATTATAAAAAAAAGAAAAATTTTTTTAGTTATTTTTACTATTTTAACTTCTTTTTTTGCATTTCTATTATGGTTTTTAGAACCTAGCAAAAATATATTAATTACATTTTTAGTATTAATTGGTTTGGGAAATATATGTTTTGAAATTTCTACTGTGTTTTATAATTCATTACTAAAAAAAATATCAAATAAAAAAAATATTGGAAAAATATCAGGAATTGCTTGGTCTTTGGGATATTTTGGAGGAATTTTATCTCTTCTTATATGTTTAATCCTTTTTATTACCCCAAACGAGCCGATTTTTGGACTAAAAAAAGAAAACTTTGAACATATTAGAATTATAGGTCCTTTTATAGGCTTATGGTTTTTAATATTTAGTTTACCAAGTTTTATCTTTATAAAAGAAAAGAAAGAAAAAAAGAAAAAGAAGATTAATTTTATAAAAAACATAAAAAAAACTTTTTTATCAATAGAAAAAACTACGCTCAAATTTTTAATTTCAAGAATGTTTTATACTGACGGACTAAATACATTATTTGCATTTGGAGGAATTTATGCTGCAACATTATATGATATGGAATTTAGTGAAATAATTTTATTTGGAATTGCTTTAAATATTTCAGCTGGGATAGGTTCAATAATTTTTGCTTTTTTTGATGATAAATTTGGACCAAAAAAAATTATAAAAATTTGCCTTATATCTTTAATATGTATTTGTTCATTTATTTTAATTACAAATAATAAAATATTTTTTTGGTTTTTAGGAATTGGCATAGGTCTTTTTATTGGAGGATTACAATCAACAAGTAGATCATGTATGGCTAGATTATCAAAAATAAATGATCAATCAAAAATGTTTGGTCTATATGGTTTATCAGGCAAAATTACTGCTTTTTTAGGTCCCTATTTTGTAGCATTACTAACAACTACTTTTAATAATCAAAAAGCAGGTTTTGTAAGTATAATTATTTTTTTTATTATTGGTTATTTTATTATTAAAGATTTAAAAATTCCAAATTATTCTACATATAAATGACCAAAAATTTGATCAACTATAGTTTTAATTGATAGGTCCACTGTTTCTTCTCTATGATTTGTGTAAAAATAATAATCCGATAATCTAGAAAATAAAACATTATATTTTACTATCATTCTTTTTTTTTTGTCATTATTTGATTTCATTCCTGAATTATATCCTTTTATAAAGATTTTTTTTCTTTGAATATCTAATTTGATCCAATCGTGACCTGTGTAATAAAATCTTTTAATATTATTTTTCAACATTAAGTTCTCAAGATTTTTAATTAATAAACCTTTATTTTGACAAATTTCTTTAAAAAATTTATTAAAAGTTTGCTCATCTATTTTTTCAGATTTACTTGCTTCTTTAACTTCCCAATGCCATCCTAAAATAAAGGCTTTAACAAAGTCTTTTCTTTGAACTTCATTCCATTCATTAGTATTACAAAATTCTACAGTTTTTATTTTATTGAATTTTTTATCAATCAATTCTTCATCTAATTCATTTGCACAAACTAAAGAAAAGAAAGAAAATATTAAAAAAAAACAATAAAAAAGATTTTTCATAATTTTTTTTAAAGTTATAATCATAAATAATATGCGTAAATTTTTTACAATCTTAACATTTTTATTTTCTTTTTCTTTAATAAATATTAATCAAGTTCTTTCTAATGAAACAACAAAAAAAGCTGAAAAATTAATTAGCGATGCTGAAGATGCTTTTGCAATAGGATCAAAAGGACATTTTAAAAGCCTAGAAGATTTATTAGAAGTAAGAAAAAAATTAGTCAAAGCTAAAGACTTATTATCAACAATAAAAAATAGTGAGCAAAATAAAGCAACTGAAATTTTAGAAAATGAACTAGAACCTTTAGCTAAATATATAATTGAACATTCTGGTCTTGATCCAAAACATTAAATATAATTTTTATTAAAAATCTTTAAATTTTCTAAAAGAAACTTTTCTTTTTCTAATAATCTTTTTTTTGATTGTATAGCTAACAAAAGTCTGTTTCGTGCGCTTGAAGAATTTTTATAAAAAAAATTTAAATTATTTTCATTCTCATAAATTGGATCTAATTCTTTATTTTTTGTTTTTAAATAAAAATTTTTGTAAACATTATAAGTATCAAAGTGATTTTTTAATGATTTACATAAACCATTTTCATAAAAAGCAAAGTCTTTAATTATGTAATACTTGATAGCAGAATATAAGCGGTCATCTTTTATAGATGATAAAATATTTTTTACATTACTTAATGATTGTTCAGGAGTATAAATTGTTTCAATAGATCTGCTCACCTCTATACCTAAAGAATTATCTAATTGTTTTTTTTTATTAATAGTTTTATCCGGTTCGTTTATTCCTAGTTTTTCTTTTCTAGAATTTAATAAATTTTCAAAATTAACATCCTCGCAACTTGTTAAAGCGTTTTGAACAATCTCATTTTGATCTTTATTAAGATCTAAAGTTGGATATTCATCTTCTGAAAAAGATTTACTAACATTTAAAAAAAAGAAACTAATTAAAAGAAAAAAACTAAAGTAGTGGTTTTGCATAACCTTCATCCATTGCAGATTTATCAAACAAAACAAAAGGCGTATCTATTCCATCTTTAACAGAAAATCCTAACCACATTCCAGATCCGCCGTGCCCTGGAACGCCACAAAAAGCTGAATATTTACCAACTGTATAATCATCTCTATTCTTTGCTTTAAATTTAACATCTTCATTACATGAAAGACAACCTTGTGCTGGTGACAAACTATAGGCTCTTGCAATTGCAACTAATGATTCATCTGCTTCTTGTGGAACATTATCGCCATCCCACATTTTTATCACAGCTACACTGTGCCTATAATTACCGTCTGGATTAACAAATTTTAAATTAACATTCCATCCTTGAGGTACAACTAAATTTACAGAACCATTATAAAAACCATTATAGTTCCAAGAACCATTATTTCCGTTATATGCAGAGGTTAATGTAAAAGTTACTAATTTATTTCCATTATCAACCACCATCCATGAAGGAGTAATTTTTTCACCTTTTGCATGATGCTCGGCCTTGCTTGAATTAAATAAAAATAAAAAAATTAAACAAAAAAAAGAAATTAAAAAATTTTTCATTAACATTTTTTACCTCATTAAAATATAGGGCACCTTTTAAAAAAAAAGATGCCCCATAATATCTAGACTTTAATAATTAGTCTACTGTAAAAACAAGAAGATTGTCTCCACGTGGTGCATTAATTTGTGCATTTCCACCAGAGGCAACTGCAACATGAAGTTTACCGCCTAGCTCATATAAAGCACAAGCAGCATTAGCTCCAGCTCCAGTTTGGAACTCCCATAGTTTTTTTCCAGTTTTCGCATTATACGCTCTGAAGTAACCATTGGCTTCTCCAGCGAAGAAAACGTCTCCACCAGTTACACAGCCACCACCAATCATTGGTTGTTCA
>MDTE01127229.1_pt1 | contig 64385 bp, 64 predicted proteins | sample 811231 | NCBI WGS metagenome assembly MDTE01 (sample SAMN05326651, study PRJNA326480) | marine metagenome | isolation source: seawater | place: Indian Ocean: Red Sea | collected 2010
ATTTATTTTTACAGAGAATAATGGAAACAAACGTGAGTCAAGCTTTATCAATAAACGAAAAGGTATGGGATATATGTATCAATATTATGAAGGTTTTGGCTTTAATTCAAATACGCAATTAGTTATTGAAGATCCAGAAAACTGGGGATGGTCTATTGCATTTGTTGATGCTGGAACAACTGTTATTATTCCTGGTCAAACAAGAACAGTTCAGCCTAAATGTCCTCCAGGATGTCCGCCCTCACCCAATCCGTACAAATTAAATCAATCAAAAGATAAATAGAATTAAAGTGTAAGACTAATAACAAACTAACTCAATTTATTTATAAGCAATTTTAAATACACCAATTTGTTTAAATTCAATAATTGATCTGGACGCATTACATTTAATATTTGCCCAACATTGGTCTCTATCTAAAGGAGCAACCCAATCTTCATTTAGTTGTTCAAATCCAATTTCATAGTTAATTTCATAATTAGAACGAGGATCAAAAAGTTTTAATTCATTATTTGCTATTAACGCCGAATAGGCTGTTGAGCGAACAAGAAATAGTACAGATATAAAAATTAATACATATGAAAAATTATTAGAAATTCTAAAACTCTTTTCTGATGAAATAAGGCCAACAAATCCTGCTGAAAATAGACATATTCCTACTGCATATCTTGGTATAGGTCCAAAGTAAACCAAATATAAAATGCTGAAGAATATAAATGATATTGCAATAAATTTATGAATATTACTTACATCAGATTTTTTGAATAAAAATACTTTAATTATTAATAAAATAAAAATAGATATTACAAAATTACTGAACACTTGATTTCTATATTCAAAAGATCCAGAAATTTGCATCCATTCTAAAAATGGAATAGAGCCATCATAAGCCAGACTTGCATGTTTTGTTATTCCCTCAAAATTTTTTGTTGATCCATTAATATACCAATCAAAAACGTTTAAGCATGTAACATCAACTGGATAAATAATACAACCCGTTGTATAAACACTCTTTAAGACCCACATAAAAGCAAGAATTAAAACTGGTATATTTAATTTTATTATGTCAAAAATAGTATGTCGTTTTTTAAGAATCTGATTAAATAATAAAACTATATATAAATAAACAATCAAAATACCAGATACTTTTATTTGATACATAAAAAATAAGACAAATGATATTAAGACAATTTCTTGATTTGTAATATCTGAATCCTTAATTTTAAGCAACATGATAAGAGATAAGAAAAAAAATAAAATTCCAACAGTTACATCTTGTTTAGTTACCCCCTGAATATACAAAAATCCATTTCTTCCTCCACCATATCCAAAATTATCAAGAATAGAAAAAACCAATACAAAAAAAGATGCGTTTATCAAATATTTATTTTTTGATTGAATTAGATTTTCTGTTAAAAAAAGATAGAAAAAATGTATAAAAAATAAATTTATAAAATGTAATAAAACAAAAGAAATATCAAACCATAAGAAAGCAGAAACATACTCGTAAATTGAGGACATTCCAAACGGCCAAAATATATTTACCATACCAATTATTAGATTTGAGTTTCTTAACCAGTTTTGATGAAGAAGGTGATAATACCCACCATCATAGTTGTAAGCTATATCAAAGGTCGAAATTACAAGTATTGATGGGACAATCAAATAATTAAATAAAAATTTAAAAGTAAGTTTTTTAAAATTTAAGTAATTTTTTAAATTCTTAATTTCTGTCAAAGCTGGCAATATCAAAAAAATTACTATCAAATTAATAATTAAGTTGTCGATTGGTAAAAAAGTATTGAAAATAAAAAGAATGTTTCCAAAAAAAATAAACCCAAAAACAGGTAATAAAATATCTTTACTTAAATAAAGTAGTCTATTTTCAACTTTGTCTCTATTAAGATACGGAATTAATTTGAACAATGATTTACCAACCAAATAAAAATAGACAAAAAATATTAAGTATTTAATAAACAGTTCTAAAAATGAAATAATAAACAATTAAATCACCAATGTCTATATTTCGTATACCTAGATGAAATCACATTAATTAGTCTAATCCTAAAATTAGAACTATAAGATTTTAATGCTTTATATAATATAAAAATAATGAAGCTTAATATAAACCTTTATGGTGATATCTTTTCCCACAATATTGTTGAAGGAGAAATTACATCCACGCAAAACAAAGCTCCACAATATACACACTATGTTGTTAATAATTCAGGAGAAATAAATTTATTTGTTGATAGGGCAATATATGATATTAAAAAAATAAAGAATAAAAAAAAGAATTATGCATGGTTACTTGAATCAAAATCAATAGCACCTGATCTCATAGATTATTTTAAAAAAAATATTGAAAATTTAAATGATTTCGAATTAGTTTTTACACATAATTTAGAACTATTAAATTTGGATGATAAATTTAAATTTTTGCACCCTATAGGATATTGGGTTTCAGAAAATTCAAATTTGAAAAAAACTAAATTAATTTCGATGATTTTATCTGATAAACAATACACAAAACAACAAAGAGTTAGAAATAAATTTGCAAGACAATTTGAAAGTAAAATAGATATTTTTGGATCCGGATTTCATTATTTATCAAAAAAAGAAATTGGCCTAAATAATTATTATTTTTCTATTGTTTATGAGAACGATCTTAATGATAATTATTTTTCAGAAAAGATTTTGGACTGTTTTGCAACTAAAACAATTCCTATTTATTCAGGATCAAGAAATATTACAAAATATTTTGATAAAAATGGAATTATTTTTATAGATGAGTTTGATTATGAAAAATTAAATTACGATGTTTACAACAAAAAATTACAATCTGTAGAAAATAACTATAATGTGGTGAAAAATTTTAAGTCTCCAGAAGATAGTATGTTTATCAATTATTTGAAAAATTCTTTATAAATAGTATATTTGACGTAATTTTCCAATTGTTATTTTTATCGTTAAAAAAATTTAAAAATAATTTTTTCCATTGATCATTTTCACTTAATTGATTGAAATCATCAATAAAGATTTTGAAATTATACTCTTTAGCCAAATTGAAAATATCAAATTTGATCAAGTCATCAATGATATCTAATTCAACAATAGGTAATAATATTTCATGGTTTTCAACAGAATGATAAGTAAATTTTTTCATGTTAATTGGAGAAGAGTTTGAATGAATATATATTGAAACATTTTTATTTGTTTGTTTTTTTGAAATTTTCTTAAATAAATCTGAAAGATTCGAATAATTTATCATATTTTCATATAAATTATCAGAAATTTCTTCATCTATTTTATAAAAATATGTAAATATATTTTCTGATATTTTACTCAAAAATTTAGTAACTTCAGAAGCTTTTGGACCAATTTCTACCCAGACTGTATCTTCTTCATTAAAATTATTTAGTGCCCATTTTTTAACAAACCAGGGAGTTGGATCTAAATATGATCTGAGTTGCCAATATTGATATTCTTTAAACTCGTGATCATCTAACTTAATTTTCAAGATTTTTTTTAAAATGTTCTTAAATATTTTTTTATTCATTATCTGTAGTTCTTAAAGAATATCATACGTTGAGAAAACAGAAACAATTATTATCTCTTTTTAAGTTTTGAAATCTTTGAATATTAAAAACATTTATATATTTGTTTATAATAAAACCTTTATACTTTTTAGTGAACTATGTTAGATAAACTTAATAAAAATATTTTTAAGAATTTATTTTTTTCTATAATTTTTATTTTGCTTTCTGTATATAGATTTAATTGGAGTTTGTTAGCGCTTTGGGGCGAAGATCAAGCTACAAATTTATGGTTAGGTTATGTAGAGCCAATTTCAGAATTGAATGTTGGCTTAATTAGTTCACAACTGATTCCAAATCCCAACGGTATGATGGTATTGGGAAAATTATTATCACTTCTTGGTTCTACGTTAACTATCTCTATATTTTTAACAATATTAAATTTATTTATCTTATATCTATTCCTATCAAATTTTTTTGTAAAAAAGAGTTTTGATTTTTATTTATTATTTTTGTTTAGCGGCCTCTCTGTTCTAATTTCTTCAACAACTATTGAGTTTTGGAACCAATGGATTTTATTAACAATTAATTTATTAATTATGAATTTTATTTTCAGATATATCAATAACAATAAAGTATCTAATTTATACATTTTGATATTATTGATTCCTCTTCCTGTGTCTGTTTATTTAGGTGGTCTAACAAATACTTTAGTGTTTGGATTAATACTTCTATTTTTAGTTTTTAAAGATTATAAAAAAAATAATTTTAACCTGCTTTCATTGGGAATTTTCACATTTCCAGTCATATCTGTTTATTGGTTATTTTCTTTTAAGCAATTCTTTAACGCAGTTTCATTTAGTCGTCTCACTTCATTAAATTCCCTGTCTGTGTTTGACAGGGCGAAGTATTTTCTTAATAATTTACTTAAATTGCCAGATGGTTTACTAAACACGTGGAACAAAGATGAAAAATTTGTTATCTTCCAAACAGATGTGGTGATTATAAATGACTCCACAGAACAAATTTTAGAACTTTTTTATCAGTTTCATAAAATAATACCTTTATTTGCAGTTTTAGCATTCTCTTATGGATTATTTAAAGTCATTACAAAATCTGAATCATTAAATACATTTATTCATTTAAAAAAGACAAATTTAATAATCTTTTTTATATCTTTTTCTTTAGTTCTAAGCCCAATTTATGGTGGCCCAGATTTTTTGATCATTCAAGAAAAGTCAAATAATCTTAACCAGTATTATTTGTTTTTTATTTTATTTTGGTATTTGCTTCCATTATCAATTAATAACTTTCATAAAAATTCAAAAATCTTGACATTTAATCGCCTATTATTCAGCATTTTTATAATTATAAATCTTACGTTGGGAATTCAAATCTTGAACGATCATAAAAGCTTTGAAGAAATTAAAGCAACGTCTATCGAAGCACCAATTAGAGATAAGATCAAAGTTGTTGATTTTATATCAGAAGAATGGAAGAATGAAAATAACGCTAGAGAATTATCGATAAAGTATGATACTTTTGTTACTGAACTGGATTGGTTTGATGACCTTAGCCGCGAATTATCAGAATACTACAATTCCACTCCATATACTGAAGGAAGAGTGTTTGATTACGAATTATTAAGACAATATAATTTAGTAAATATTTTTAATGAATATGATGAGCCAAACTTTATTGTTACTAACATATTTGACTCTGAACCTAAATTTGATGAAAAAGTTTTAAACCACTATAAATTTGGAAGATTAAGAGTCTCCAAAATAAATAAATAAATAAATAAATAAATAAATAAATAAATAAATAAATATTCCCACAAAATAATGGAGAACAAATTTATTAAATTTGGAAAGTTTCTATCATTTTTTAAAGATTTTTAGTTTAGATCTATAATTTGTTTCTTTGGTTTTAAAACTCAAAAAATATTTAAAAAATCTCTTACAATTAAAATGTGAAAGTTGTAAATAAAAAACTAATATTTTCTGCTCTGATTGGCATATTTATCTTTTATATACTTTTTATTATTATTAATAACAATGAAGAAATAGTAAACAATAATAATCTACTTTGTAATGAAAATATTAACATTGAAAATTTAATTGATGAAAATAAAAATATTGTTTACAGTAATTTTGAAATAAGTGTTTTTCCAAATTTTGAAAACATTCTTTGTTTTAATAAAATTAAAAAAATAAACATCGACTCTAACAACACAAATGTCGAATACTTTTTTAGTACACGTTTTCACGATATAATATTTTTTACAACACAGCTACTTGTAATTATTTCTTTTTTTTACTTAGGAAAAAAATATTTGTACCATATTTTTTCTAGTAGTTTATTTGTCTTACATTTGATTGCTTTTAATCCATTTTTTTATAATTTACAAGCAGCTTACAAAATACTTTTTTTGATTATTTCTAACAATATTTTATTTTATTTTTTTACAAAAGAAACTAAGGACAACAATTACTTTGACTATATAAGTTTGATTTTGTTATTTCTACTTTTTAATAGTTATCATGTATTTTCAAATTTTATTGTTTTTTATTTTTTTATTTTTTATAAAAAAAATATTTTTTTAGAAAAAAATACCATTGAAAATTACAAGAGTATTATTTTAAATTTACCAATTTATTTTTATTTTACTAAATTAATTTCAGGATTAAGTTCCAATTTTTCATCAGTGTGGAAAAGTATATCAAACGACATTTATGAAACTTCAAAAGTTTTTGGGGATATACAAATCATTTTTAGAACTATACATTGTAATTCAAGTAACTTTATTCAAAATTTTAATTTTTATCCTGGTGCAATACATAGTTGTCCATTTGAAACGGGTTATCCATTGATAGATTACACTCTTTCATTTGATGTAAATAATATCTGGTTATCAAGTATTTTTGTTGCTGGGCTATCTTTAATTTTATTAAGTTTTTTTTATAAAAATATTATCAATTCAAATAACAAATACTCTTTTATTTTTTTTATTCTTGCAGTCAGCTCACCAGTTAATTTTTTATTTGATAGGTTTAATTTAGATATTTTTGTAATATTTTTTTGCTATCTAGGAATTAAATCAATTAAGAAATATCCAATAATCTCAACAGCAGGAATAGTATTTTTATTTACAGTAAAAATCTATCCCATATTTGCCTTGATTTCCTCAGTTATTGTGCAACTCAAAAACAAAAATAATTTAAAAGTATTCTATATTAATTTAGTTGGCCTAGCTGTTAGTGCTTTATATTTTTATGATATTGTTTTTGTAAAAAAAAGTAGACTTACTGCTACAAATAATCCAAATGAGTTATTTCAGGGTGCTAACTTATTCACAAATGACACTCTTACTTTTGGATATCTCGCACATTTAAAATTTATTGAAAAATTCTTTTCACTTATTCCAGCTCTAGTGATTTTTTTCTTGCTTATCTTTCTTATTTTTCTATTGATTAATAAAACTAAGCAAAGATATGTTTTAGAATCAAATGATCAAGATTTACAATATTTGATAGTTATTGGAGCTTTTACATTAATTTGTCTTTTTGAAAATTTTGATTATAGAATTTGTTTCTTATTTCTTGCATTTAAATATATTGTTGAAAATAAAAATGAATCTCTGTTTCTTATTTATATGACAACTATTTTGACGTCAGCAACATATTTTTCATTATTCAACACTGTTTTTGTATTATTAAACATTGTATCAATAACTATTTTAATTCAATTTTTTATACTTGATTATTTGAAGTACTTAACAGGTAGAAATTTAAGTTAATAGTTCTCACGTTGTTTATAAATAACTAACAACTCAATAAGCATCATAATTGTATCTTTGAATATTTTTACCTTTGAATCTAAATTATGAACATATTTTACTGGTATTTCATGTACTTTAACATTTTGTTTTTTTGCAAGAAGAAACAGCTCTAAATCAAAAGAATATCCTTTTGTAATGAAATTATACGATTCACTAAATATTTGTTTATCAATTGCTTTAAATCCACACTGAGTATCCTCAAAGTTTAAATTAAATAAAGTTCTTATTAGTTTCAAATATAAAAATCCAGATAAGTGTCTTAATATTGGTGAATTAATATTCTCTGAATTTTTATTCTTTCTATTTCCTACTACAAACCCAGAAATCAACATCCCTTTTGATGTAAATTTGTTGAGTTCTGTAATATTTACTGATGAATCTGCATCGATATACAGAACATTTCGATACTTTGAGTTTATTAATCCATGTTTAATAGCAAGACCTTTTCCAGACTTGTCCAATACTAAGTGTTCTATATTTGGGTAATTATTTTTTGATAATTCTAAATAATCAATAGATTCTTTCGTAGAGCCATTTGAAACAATTAATATTTCATAAGATTTAACATTTTTTGTCAAGTAATTACTTATTTCTTCAATATTTTCGTCAATTCTTAAATGGTCATCTTTACAGGGAATAATTACACTAAGCTCCTTTAATATTTGATGCATAATTATATTCTTTTTTTAAGTTTTGCATATATTGAAATTCCAAATTTAGGCTTAATACCAATTTTTCTCAATAATACTTCAACAAAACTAATTGCATAAAGAACTTTATTTATAAAAGTTCCAGAGCTATTAGTAGATGTTGTTTTATTTAATTTAATTTGAAAATATCGTACTGGAAATAATAAATAATTTAATCCATATCTTTCAGAAATGTCGTATGATTTACAATCATTATATAATTTTTTCCAATTATATCTTCTAAAGTGAAGTAATTTCTCATCATGCACACTCCATAAAGACTGATATGCAGGAACACCAATAATAATAATTCCATTTGTGTTTAAAATATGGTTCAAACTATCCATAAACTCTTCCGAATTCTCGATATGCTCTAATACATCCAGCATAACTATTAAGTTGTAACTTTGATTTACCTCATCAAGACTTTTATAAATATTTTTAATATTTTTTTGTTGAGTTAGTTGTAAGTGGCTAATAAATTCTAACTCATTTTCTAGAATGTCGACATCTCCATATTTGTTTAAAAGTGATAAGTTATTTCCCAGGCCAGGACCTATTTCTAAGATTCTAATATTATTTTTAATATTACTATTTAATAAAATGTGATTGAGAAGGTTTGATTTTGCTTTGTACCACCACCAATTTAAATTCTCTTCTAGAGGAATTGACCCCATAAAATTTTCCTTATAATTTACATCTTTTATTAAGAATACCGAAATTAATTATATTTATCGGATAAATGATTTGTGTAATTATTAATCTAAATAAAAAATTTATTTTTGATTCAGACTTTATTGGTACCTTTATCGATTATGTCATTCACTATCAATTTGTTCAATAACATCTTCGTACGAATTATTTGAATATTTAGTAATTTCTGACACAGCTTGTAATAGGATCTCTTTTGACTGAGTCTTTAATTTTTTTTTATGATGTTGCTTATGAGGAAATGAGTGTAGTTCAAATATTCTTATTAAAGACTTTATAATATAAAGATGAAAAGATAATCATTATGGAAAATACAAAAAACTTGTTAATACTAGGCTCAAATGGTTTTTTAGGAAAAAATGTATTTGAATTAGTTAAACATGACAAAAGATTTAATATATTTGATTTAAAAGGCAAAGAAGATTTAGACCTTACTAAAGACGACCTTTTAGACAACTATTTAAAAAATAAAAATATAGATTACATTATCAACTGTGCAGCTTTTGTTGGTGGAATAGCTTATGGCTATGACTATCCTGCTGAATTAATTAGAAAAAATACAATAATGGCTTCAAACATTTATCATTCAAGCTATTTAAATGATATAAAATTGCTAATTAATCCTATTTCTAATTGTGCATACCCAGAAGATCAAAACCTTTACTTAGAGGAAAATTTTTGGCAAGGAAAGCCTCATGATTCTGTTTTTGAGTATGGTTTTTCTAAAAAAATGCTTGTTGCTTTAGGCAATGCTTATTTTAAAGAATATAAACTTAGTTCCGCGAATATAGTTTTATCAAATATGTATGGACCCTATGATCATTTTGAAGAAAAGAAGTCCCATGCTTTAGGGGCTCTTATTCAAAAAATACATCATGCCAAAAATAACGGCTTAGATGAAATAGAAGTTTGGGGATCGGGTAAACCTATAAGAGAATGGTTGTATGTTGAAGATGGGGCAGTGGCATTAGTTAAGAGTATGGATTTAAAAGGAGGTCACTTCTTTTTTAATATTGGTGTCAACAAAGGAATGTCAATAATTGATTTAGCTAAAAAAATTGCAAAACATTTTGAGTGGAATGGAAAATTTATACTTAATGAGAAAATGCCAGATGGTGCTGAGGAAAAAAGAGTCGTCGGTACTTTTATGGAAGATAAGTTTAATTGGTCACCCCAAATGAATATTGATGACGGTATTAAAGCTACAATTGAGTGGTATGAAAAAAACTTATGATTGAAATAAAAAAAATTGAATTTGAAGATAAAGTTTACGCTTTATACTTTGACGTAAAAAATACGCCAAAAGGGTTATCTTTTATTTCAGATGATGAAGATTTTATACAAGTTGGAATGTGGAATTATGATGCAAAAAAAATTTTACCAGCTCATTATCATTGCGAATTTACAAGAGAATCAACAAGAACTTGTGAATCGGTTTATGTAGTAAAAGGCAAAGTAAGGTGCAATATCTACACAAAGACAGGTTCCCACATTGATTCATTTGATCTAAAAGATGGAGAAATGGCGATTCAATTATACGGAGTACATGAATATGAAATTCTTGAAGAAGCTCTTGTAATAGAAAATAAAAATGGTCCTTACTTTGGTCCTGAAAAAGACAGAAAAAGAATTGATGTCAAAAAGAATTAATCAAGTTGAACCTTTGATTGACTCAAAAGATAAAAAGTCGATCAATCGTTATTTAGATTCCGAAGGATGGTTAACAGAACACACAGAAACTAAAAAATTCGAAGATAATATCAAGAATTATGTAAACCGTAAATATGGCATAGCAGTACCAAACGGAACTATTGCATTATATCTATCTCTTCTCTCCCTTGGTATCGGGAAGGGGAAAAAAGTTGCAGTTCCTAATTTAACAATGATTGCTTCAATTAATTCAATTTTATGGACTGGAGCTGAACCAGTGCTTATTGATGTTGATAATAGTTTTTCAATGGCTTTTGAAGAACTAAGTAAACATAAGGATATTGATGCAGTAATCTATGTTCCCTTAAATGGGAGGAGTGGTGATGGTTTAAAAATTGAAAAATGGTGTAAAGAAAACAAAATTAGTTTGTTAGAGGACTCTGCACATGCTTTGGGATCTCGCTATAAAACTAAATATGCTGGAAAGCTTGGTGATGTTAGTATTTTTTCTTTTACTCCTCACAAGATAATAACAATGGGGCAAGGAGGAATTATTCTTACAGATAATAAAAAAATTAATGATTTTTTGTTTGATATAAAAACATTCAATAGAGTAAAAGATAAGTCTGATTTTCATAAAGGTTTTGGTCTTAATTTTAAAATAACTGATTTACAAGCTTCAATAGGTAATTCCCAATTTTTGAAACTTGAAGATCATATTAAACTTAAACTAAATCTTCTTAATTCTTACCAAGAATATTTACCAAAAGGGCTAAAAATAAATAAGTTTAAAAACACTGAAGTTCCATGGTTCATAGATGTTGAATTCAAAAATAAGAGTCAAAGAAGTAAAGCAATTCAGATACTTGCTAATGAAAATATTGAAACTAGACTAAGCTATCCTCCTTTAAGTCAACAATCATATTTGTCTAAGTACAAGAATAATAATTTAAAATTTTCTGAATCAATTTATGAAAAATTATTGTGGATGCCATCATCAATAAATTTAAAATTAAATGATATAGAGAGAATTTGTAAAATACTAGGCAAAGCTATTGAAAAATAAAATACATCTTGGTTGTGGAAAAAGATTCCTTGAAGGTTATATACATGTCGATATTGATTCGTTCGATCACATAGATTTTGTAACTGCGATTGATAACTTAGAAATGTTTGAAGATGATTCAGCTGATTTAATTTACTGTAGCCATGCAATAGAATATTTTGACATGGTTGAAATTAAAAATGTTTTGAAAGAGTGGAAGAGGGTACTCTGTCCTGGTGGAATATTGCGTTTAGCAGTGCCGAACTTCGAGACACTTATTGAAATTTATAAAAACACTAAAGACTTAAATTCTATCCTTGGTCCGCTTTACGGTAAGTGGGATGTCAATGATGGTACATCGATTTATCATAAAACTGTTTATGATAAAAAACTACTTTCTGAAACATTAATCAGTCTGGGTTTTGAACAAATTGAAGAATGGGATTGGAGAGAGGTATTTAGGAATCATGAAGGGTATGATGATCATTCTCAAGCTTATTATCCCCACATGGATAAAGAAAAAGGTATCCACGTAAGTCTAAATATTCAAGCAACAAAACCAAAATAATTAAATATCTTTTAAAAACAAAATATTATATTTTTCCAAACAATATTTTGATGAATATAATTTAAATTAATGTTGACAATCTATTATCACCCAAAATACTGGAAACGAGATAGAGTTTATTTTACAAAATCTCTAAAACACTCAAAGATAATGAATTTGATTGAAATTATTAGCTGGAAACTGTCAATTCCAATAGGTAATAACCTGATATCTAATGGTCCGCAAAAATTGATAAATAACCTCTTATTAACTTTTAAAGACAACAAAGAAGTTACTTTTAATGATAAAAAATATAAAGATTCTTATGTTGTACAGTTTGATGATTTTGGAGAAAAAATAGTAAATGACTTATTGGCCAAAGATAAAAATACAAAGATAATTATTGGACCACTTTATAATTTTGTTCAACTTAAGAAAATTGAAAAACTAATTCATAATTATGTGAATATCAAACTTGCTGTTGCCTCAGAAGTTGTGAAACTTGGAATTATGAAAAATGTCAATTTTGATATTCCAAACAAAAAAATTCTCATTCTTCCAGTTGGTATACAAGTTAAAAATACAAAAAGATCTAAATTTAAAGATAAGACTTGTTTAATTTATTTTAAAAAAAGATCGTTAGAGGAATTGGAATCAATAACTAGTTTTCTTGAAGCAAAAAAAATAAGTTATAAAATCTTCAAATACGGAAATTATAAAAATAAAGATTTAATCAATTTTGCTAAAAAATGTCATTTTGGAATTATATTAAATAAAACTGAAAGTCAAGGAATAGCCATATTAGAAATAATGAGTACAAATCTTCCATTGTTGATTTTTGATTTCGAAAAAATGTATATAGAAAATGAAGAATTAGAAGGTACATCAGTACCGTATTGGTCAAAAGAATGTGGTTTAAAATTAAAGGAAGTAAATGATTTAGAGACTAATTTAAATTATTTTTTAAAAAATTTAAATCACTACTCCCCTGGTAAATATATAAGTTCAAACCTTTCATTTGAAAAAACAGGAAAAAAATTGATAAATGAATTTAAATCATTTGTTTGAGATATGAATCATGATTAAAAATATTTTTAAGTCCATTTTTAACAAATGTATGAGAAATAAAAGTCTTTTTAAAATTTTGGGAAAGTTTTATCTTAAAAATTTTACCTTTCAAACCTTTGAAGAAATTACTTTAGACACTGGATTTGGATATTCTAAATCTTCAAGCTCAATAACTTTGCCAATAAACAATATATTTGGGATCCTTAAAGGAGATCAAATATACGAAAAAACTTCTATTGAAAATTCTCCTCATTTTCTATTTATTGATGATTACCTAAATAATAAAAAAACTACTGATATCTATAAAGACTATTTAATTAAATATTTTCCAGATCTTGATCCATCTGAAGAAGAAATTAATTTTATTAATCTAGCAAAAAGTATAAGAACAAACAGTGATGAAGTTTTTCTGCTTTTGAAAAAAGAGGAAGTTTTATTAAGAAAAAAAGAGGGAAAGATAATTGATGGCCTACATAGAGCATCTATCTTAAAATCTTTAAAGCAAGATTATGTTAAGTGTTTTATAGCTAATAACTTAGTTAACTACCCAACTTCTACATAAAAGGGTATATAGTCTTTTCCTTTTGCAATTCTACCTATCATCGCATAAACTCTGTGTTTACCACTTGTAACACAGTTATTTGTAACTTCAATTGGATTGTCCTTAAGAAAAGTTCTTAATTCCTCTTCATTCATTGTCTTTAAAGATTCATAATATTTTGTCGAATATAGGTTTAGATTATTTTTGTCATTAGAGATGAATTTATTTGCTTCGCTATAAGGTACTACATTCTTTTTAAATTCATGGATTAGACAATTTATAAAATAATTATTGCCGCCATTCCAGAATTTCTTATCATGACTAATTGGCTCATTGTAAATTCGACTGTTATCAGTCTCAACAATCTCACTTAAAGTACTTCGATAATTTGACTTATTTGAAAAAAATTTAATTATTTTGCCAACTCTTTTATTCTTTCTATTCCTTGTGACAATATCTAAATGATTTTTTCTATGATTCCAATTTATTGAATTTTTTTCTTCAACAAATAATCTTAAAAATGCTTTTTCATTTAATTCATATATCATTTTTCGTTTAATATTGAGGTCTTTCATGTTGAGCTTAAAAAATAAAAAATTGATTTTCTTTACAGTTCTTGATATTTTGTTTTTAATTTTTTTGAAGATCATCTTTAACAATTACTAATTTTATATTACTTAATTGTTTTTACGATTTATTTCCTAAAATATAAGTTAGCAATGAACAAAGTAAATAAAAAAGTTATAAACTATACCTTAATCACTTTAACTTTAACTTTTTTACCTATTGCTATAAATTATTTTCTTAATTCAACAAAAAAAGCAACAATAATAACGATTTTATTAGTAGTTGTTTATTTTATATTTTCAAAACTATTGTTTAATTTTGAAATATCAGCAAAATTTGAAATCCCTGAAAAATTTAATCAAATGAAATTTCCTTTTTCTTTTTTGACGTTGCTAATAGTGACATTTCTTACCCAAAATGTTTATCTAAATTTTGAAACAATTGATTGGGATACAGCGTCTTATATGGTTGCATCAAATGATATCAATAGAGGAAACTTGCCAAATGAAACTCAATGGGAATCAAAAGGTCCAGTTTTATTTTATTTATATAGTTTTTTGCTTAGTCTTGTAGATGGCAACTTGGTCAGCTTTAAACTCCTAAATGACTTTTTATTAGTTTTAATCTCATTTACACTTTTTCTAATTATTTATAGAAAATCTAACAGGAACATTGGAAAATCTTTATCAACATCTTTATTGTTTGTCTTATTAATGAGCCAACCTTGGGCACTAAGTGAATACAGTGAAATTTATTCGCTTTTATTTATTGCTTTGGCATACCTGCTTCTTTTGAATGATGAAATAGATTTTTTTAAATATTTTCTTATAGGACTTTTTATGTCTTTTTCGACTTTGATTAATCAGGGGACTGTTTTATTTATCATTCCGTTTTTAATAATCTCTTATATAAACAAAAAGAGAGACTTTCTAAAATTTACAATTGGGTTTGCAATCCCTCATCTAATTTTCTTAATAATTTATATTTTAAATGATATTTTTAATATTTATTTTGCTACCTATTTTCAAATACCTCTTGGTTATTCTGAAGCAACATATGCTAATTTTTATGAACTGAGAGTTTTCTTAAGAAAATTTTTCGAATATAACATATTCTTATATTCTTTAATAATTGCAATTTTTATCTTTTACTTAAGTTACTCATATACAAAAAAAACTAAACTCAAAAAAATTCTACTCGATTACGATAATTGGTTTATAACTGCTTCTTTTGTTTTTTATTTTATAGCATCTCATAACTATTATCATCATTTGATATTTCTATTATTTTTTATTTCATTTTTAAATATTAAAATTAGTTTTGCATCAAATATAAACATTGTGAATATTTTGCTTGGATTCTCTTTAATTACAATAATTTATTCTGGGATTTCAAGTTCTTTTTATAATCTAACTAATCAAAAAGAAGTTTACGATAATTATCCATTAAAAAATTTATCTGTAGAAATAGATTCTTATTTTGAGGATGATTATACAATTTTAGCTTTAGATTATGTGTTGATACTTCACTATCTTGATAAACCTAATTATTCATATATAGTTCACCCTTCAAATCATTTTGAAGAGTTTATAGTAAGTGTTTTAGAAGACCTAGGACGCATTGACGAAAATCACATTTCTTCTATGTTAGATAGTGAACCTGATGTAATAATATGTAACCCTATGATGATAATACGGGGAGTTGCAACAAAGATTGATGATTATAATTGTGCTGTTGATGACTATAATAAAAAATATTTAAAAATAGATACTGAGAAATACAGAATGGATCAAAATCTAAATTATTACTATGACCCATATAAACAAATTAACGTTTATATAAAACAAAACAATTAAAGTGGAATATCAATATAACTTTTCTGAAAACTATCCTGAACTTTACATAAATGAAAATAGGATAAACAAAGCAAAAAAAACTCTAGCTATCTTAAAAGATTATCTTAGAGATCTTAATCAGCTTGAATTATTAGATATTGGCTCGTCTACAGGAATTATGACCAATGAATATGCAAAAAACTTTAGGGAAGTTACTGGTATAGATATTGATAAAGAAGCGATTAAATTTTCAAAGGAAAATTTTCAAAGAGATAATTTAACTTTTTTGCATCAGCCTATTGAAGAACTTAACAACGGTAAGAAAAAATTTGATGTTATAACTTGCTCACATATTTACGAACATGTTCCGAATGCTAATTTACTTATAGATGAAATCTATAGGCTTCTTAAACCAGGGGGTGTTTGTTATTTTGCAGCAGGAAATAAGTATAAAGTAATGGAAGGACACTATAGGCTTCCTTTTCTATCTTATTTCCCAAAAAAGATATCAAACTTTTATTTAAAAATTTTAAATAAAGGTGACTATTATTATGAAAATCATTTATCAGTTATTAAATTAAGGAAACTTGTAAGTAAATTTCAAGTTGTGGATTATACCTTAGCAGTAATAGATAACCCTGATCTCTTCTCAGCTAACGAGCTTTTAATAAAAAATTCTTTTAAACACAAATTCATAAAGTCTATCGCTAGATATTTTTATTTTTTTATCCCAACGTACATATGGATACTTGTAAAAAAATAAGAAATTAATTTAATTTATAAATTTGGAATATTATCTTTTATTTGTTTATAAAAGTTATCCATATCAAAATTTTTGGTTACACACTCAACACCATTTTTAGAAATGTAAGATAACTTATTTGAATCTGGATAAAGTTTTAGAATCTTTGATTTCCACTCTTCAATATCGTTTGAATTTAAAAGAACGATATTTTCATTATTAATTAAATTCCTCTTATCCCACAGTCCCTCTATATCTGTGATTAGAACTGGTGTTCCGGCAGCCATTGATTGTAAAGCTACACTTTGACCAGAAGGTTGAATGGTATCTTTAAGCGGGATAATTGTTAACTTGCTTTTCTGATAAAGCTCTTTAAGTTCACTATCTGACAATGCAGGAGAGCCCCACGATCCATTATGTAAGGTTACATTGCTTCCGACATCTTCTTCAAAAATTTCATTTGTTACAAATGTGAATTCATATTCTTTAAGTTGCCTACTCAATTCAATTACTGTCTCAAAACTTCTATTACTGTCATTGCCAACAAATAAAATCCCTTTTTTATTTTCGAAATCAATATCATTTTTGTTATTTTTCCAAAAATTTAAATCAATACCAAATGGTGCATAATGAAACTTTTTTTTAAACCATTTATTTTTTTTGATGGCATGTTCATATTCTCCTTCTCCAATAAACAAAACATTGTTTGCTACTGAAAATAGTAAAAAGTAATAAAAAGATTGAAAAATTTTAAAGATTTTGAATTTAGGCAATGAAGCATATAGACCTAAAACAAAAAAAGTTACGTTTACTTTTCTTTTTATTAACTTGATTAATAATAACATTGGTAAAACTGAGCTTGCTACTCTATTTGTACTTAAGATGATTGCATCACTAGATTTAAGCTTCAGAAAATTTTCTTTACTAGTCAAAAAAACCCAATATGCAGGTACCTTAAAAAATCTTCGGATTACTTCTCTTTCGAAAATTAAAAAAAATTTATTTATCGGTGTGTGTTTGAAGTTTCTAAATTCAATAATTTCAGTTTCAAATTCTTCACTGAAATTGAAGTATGTATAAAACATATCTTTTGCAAACTTTTCATTACTTTTTAGTTTTTTCTTCCTTCCTGTTTGGAATACAAAGGTGATTTTTTTATTTCTTTTTTTCATTTTCAATCTATTAAACAATGGTAATTTAGTTAAAGTTATAATTTTAATTTATAAGAATTGGTAAAAAAGAAAATATTAATTTGAAATTATTTTCCAAGTTGATGGTCTATATATTTCATATGGTTGATTCATCCATTTTTTTGGGGTAGTCACTTTTAGAATTTTATTTTGATTCAGAAATATTGACCACCAAGAATACGTGCTATTACTGGAAATATAATTTTGGTATGTCATAATTTCTTCAAAATCTTTGATTGTCGTATTATGTATTATCTTAAAATTAAAATCTTGAAATATAGATGAAGCCTCTTCTTTTAGAAATTCTTTATCATCTCCATAAATATGAAATTCATTAGATTTATCAAATTCTAAAATTGAATTCTCATAATATTTCTTATGTAATTTTATATCATAATTTTTTGTTCTGAAATGAACACAGACTTTATTTTCATCTTTAAGTTCTTTGCTTTTAAATAAACTTCTTAAAATATTCAAATTATTAGTTGTAGGAATAACGTTTTCTTCCCAGCTACCACTTAAATATGAAATTTTTTTTATATCGTTTAAATTTGCAGAGGTAATATCATTTTCTTTTTCTTCATAAAACTCAAAAGCTCCAATTTTTTGCGTTATCTTATTGGTTCTAATTATTACTTTTTTTATGCTCTTATTTAATGTCTTCAATTGAGGAATTTTTTTGTAAAAATGATATTCTCTATCAAACCTATCTCGGTTGTACTGATCCAGATCTAAAAAAATTTTATTTCCCTTTTCATAAAGCTCTAGAGATTTATTTAATTTAAACAATTGGTTACCCAAACCACCCGAAATTTTTACAATAATCATAAACTATTTAAAGAAAAATCTGCAAGTGCAAGTGCAGCAAATGTAGGATGGAAATTTGAGGATGCAGGAAAAACTGAGCTTCCATAAACGTAAATATTATCATGATTCCATAGCCTTGAATATTTATCCACCACACCTTGCTCAGAAGTGTCTGACATCATAGTTGTACCGCTTGGATGATTTGTTGTCTCCCATTTGCTAATATCATCAATAAAATTATTTTTTATCTTTACATGTACATAATTTTTTTTGAAATAATTTTTGTATCTTTCTATCTGATTCTTGTATTCAAGAACCTCATCATTTAAAACTCTAAAACTTACTTTCAAATCTGGAATTCCTGATTCATCAATTATTGATAAGTTGTTTGTATTTCTATTCGTTAACTCTGTGAATAAATTAAGGTTTGCATTTCCATTAAAGTTTGTAACTAGTTTTTTAAATATTGTCATTTTTCTTGAATGAAAACTATCTACATAGCAAAAAGAATCTAATTCTGAATTTTTATCTTCAAGTCTTGGCCAAACCTTAGAATTTGTATCATCGTCTTGATAAAAAAAATCAGTTTTTAAGTTATCAATATCGTTTGAATAAATTTTACCAAAGTTTATTGAGATATGATCAGATAAGTTTTTTCCTAAAAAATTTTCGTTTATATCCAATTCTTTTCTACTTGAAAGCAACAACCTAGTATTTTCAACAGTTCCTAAACATAAGAATAATTTATCGAATGATAGAATATTTTCGGCGAGTGATGGAAAGTCATAGTACTGTAAATAATGTTTTGAATTCTGATTATAAATTTTTTTTGCAATTGAATTATCAATAAATTTATAGTTTTTATCTTCATCTAAGTATTTTTGAATTTTAGAAAAGTGCAGGTCTTTTGTTACTTTTGCAAAAATAAATTTAAAATTATTATCTAATGATTTTATTTTTTTATTTGTTGGGATATTTTGTTGAAAATCAAAATTTTCGAAATTAAATATATCTGATATAGCATTGTATGATTTACCAATTTCTTGACTTGTCACTGGTAACTTAATACGGATATCTTTATTATCACTGAATAGCTTTTTGTTTAAGCCCATACATGCACCTGTCCATGCATAATCACTTGCTTTATAATTTAAAGAAGGCTTCTGTTCTTTGTCTTTCCAGTCAATATTAGAATCGACAATTATTTTATCTCTTAAGTACTTTAAACCAACCCCACTATCAATATTTATTACGTTGTTTCCATTTTTCAAAAGAAAATATGAAGTGTAAATTCCTATTGGGCCTTTCCCTAAAACGATAATATTTGAGGTATCTTTATTCATAGTCTGATTATTTTAAATAATATAAACAAATTTTATCTGATAACATTTAAATTATGTCATTTAAATGATTAAATTATACAGATTAGGAATTTTCCATGGATAAAACATTTAAAATTGAAGAAAGTTTATATTTAACTCCCCATGAAACTTACTTCAATAAAGACAATTATCCCGATTTTCAAAGTCAATTTATAGAATTTAAATCAAAATTAGTAAAAGAATCAAAAAATTCCATAAGCTCGACTTATTATAAATTTGGGGATGGTGATTACTATATATTATCAAAACAATCAGTTGGCACTTCCAAGCCTGGACTTAGAGATATAAAAAAAAGTGTTGATTTAAATAAAGATGATTCATTCTACAAAGAAATTAAAGATGGATCTCAACAGTGTGACAACTATTTATGTGAAATAAAGTTTTTCAATCTTTTCGAGGAAGTAATGGGTGACAAAAAAGTAACATACCCCGCTGAATTTGCTTATGGAATAATCTCAAGCAAATGGGTATTTAAAAATTTTAAAAAAATTGGACTTATCGGGTCTAACGAAAAATTAAAAATAATAAATGAACTTATGAAATACGAAGAATATCAAAACTATTTAGGAATTAGTAGCTTTTCAAGTTATATTGGAATTCCTCAAGTCTATGCTCTTTCAAAGAGTAAAAGTATTTATAGAAAAATTAAAAAGAAGATAGAAAATTCGGATGCAGAAATTTTCTTACTTGGGATAGGTCATGTACAAAATACTCTTTTATATAAATTAAAAAAACATTCTAAAGTTCCTATGGTTTGTGTTGGCTGCGGAATCGATGCTATTGCGGGGCTTGTAGACATAAGAAGACCCTACTTTGGTAATTGGAAAAATTTTCAAATTAAGAATCTAAGTCTGTATGAAAAGGTGTTAGATCCTATGATGAAGACAACCATGAATGAAGATGTAATAAGATATCTTAATTAGTAATAAAATTGTTCAAAATAGTAAATATTTTCATTAGAGTTATTAGAAATGTCAAAAAGTAATAAATATGCATTAATCACTGGATGCGATGGATTAATTGGATCAGAGGCTGTTAAATTTTTTTCAAATAAAAATTACAAAATTATCGGAATAGACAACAACTCAAGAAAGAAGTTTTTTGGGGAAGAAGCGTCAGTTTTAGGGAATAGAAAACAATTAAAAAATGAGATAAAAAATTTCACTCATTTTCATCAAGATATTACAAACCAAAATGCTATGGAACATATTTTCAAAAAATATGGCAATACAATTGATTTAGTGATTCATGCTGCGGCACAACCATCTCATGATTGGGCTTCAACAAATCCAAGGCTGGACTATTCGATAAATTCATTAGGTACGTTGAATCTATTAGAGTGTTTAAGAAAGTTTTCTCCAGAAGCAACATTTATATTTACATCTACAAATAAAGTTTATGGAGACAACCCAAATAATATTGAATTAGTTGAGAAAAAATACAGATACGATGTAAAAAAAGGATCATTATATCAGAATGGAATTAGTGAAAATATGTCAATAGATAACACTACTCATTCAATTTTTGGTGCATCTAAAACTTCTGCTGACATATTAGTTCAAGAATATGGAAGATATTTTGGATTGAACACTGTCTGTTTCAGAGGCGGATGTTTAACGGGTCCAAACCACACAGGGACAACCTTACACGGATTTTTATCATATTTAATGAAATGCATAATATCAGAAAATAAATATACAATTTTTGGATACAAAGGTAAACAAGTCAGAGACAATATACATTCTTTAGATTTAATTAAAGCTTTTAATGAATTTCACAAAAATCCGCGAAAAGGAGAGGTTTATAATATTGGTGGAGGAATTGAAGCAAACTGTTCAATGTTGGAAGCTATTGATATTGGTGAAAAAATTACTGGAAAAAAATTAAATTATAATTATTCAGATCAAAATAGAATTGGTGATCATATATGGTATGTAAGCGATTTAGATAAATTTAAATCTCACTATCCAAAATGGAAAATTAATTACACTATTGAAAAAATTATGGAAGAGATGTGTCAAGAGAACTATAAAAAGTGGTCAAGAAATATTTAAGACGCTATGAAAAATTTATGTATTCTCGTTGAGATTAAGGGTGGTTTTGGTAATCAAATCTTTCAATTTGCATTCGCAAACAAGCTCAAAGATGAAGGTTTTAATGTTTTTATCAATACCGAATATTTCAAATTTAATAGAAAAGAAATAAAAGATAATACATATAGGAAGTTGATAATCAAGGAAAATATTTTTGGCCTAAAAAAAATAAATATATTTTATCTTTACTTTTTTAAAATATTAAAAAAAATAGATGAAAGTAGAAAGCTTAATAAATTATTTAAGAGATCTGGACTTCCATATTTTATAAAATTGAAAGATTCAAACTTTGATAAAAAATTATTGGATACAAAATTTGTCCATCTTGATGGATATTGGCAGAATATTGAAAATCTTGTATCACAAAAAGAGTTTCTAGTAGAGGCTTTAAGCAAAATTGATATCTTAAAGAAACCGATTAATTTTCTTCCCCAAGAAAATACTGTTATGTTATTGATTCGAAGAGGAGATTATATAAAAATGGAAGAAGATTTGTCTCTTAACTTTTATAAAAAATGTATTGAAACAATAACAAATAAATTAGATAGGTTCGATTTAAGTATTTTTACAGACGACGTTCAATGGGTTAAAGAGCAAAAGATATTTGATATTGCTAATAAGGTTTTTGGACCAGAGGAAGAGCCAGAAAAAGTATTAGATCTATTTTCAAAAATGTTACAAAATAAGCATTTTATTGTAGCAAATAGCACATTCTCTTTAATAGCAGCATTTGTTAAAGAAATGGATGATTCTATCATTATTGTTTCAGATCCTTGGTTTAGAAATAAAGAAAAAGAAAAGCTTTTTTTAGACAATTGGATAAAAATTCCGAATGAGTAAAAATAACCTTGTATATTTTCTAGGTACAAAAGCTCAATTTATAAAGACAATACCAATAATTAATGCGACTGATGAGACAAAATTTAATATAAATTTTTTAGATACTTGCCAACATTATGATATTTCAAGAGATTTAATAAAAAAAATAAATAAAAATATAAACTATATTCAACTATCAGATAATAAGAAATCTGCTCAATCAAGATTATTACTGATTTTGTGGTTTTTAAAATTATCTATAAAAATTATTTTTAGCAACAAAACAAAATTTAAGAATCTCAATACTGTTTGTTTAGTTCATGGGAATACATTATCTACAATTCTTGGTGTTTTGTGGGCAAAAAGAAATAAAATAAAATTAGTACATATTGAAGGAGGGTACAGAAGTTTCAATTGGCTAAAGCCCTTCCCAGAAGAAATTATTAGATATTTTACGTCAAAAGTTTCAAATTATATAGTTTGTTTCGATGAAACATCAAAAATTAATTTAGTAAACATGAAGATCAAGGGAGAAATAATTCAAGTTAGTAGAAATACAATTATTGATAGTTTAAATCTCGACAACAATGATGTTTATGTTGAACAAAAGCTAACAGTTTCAATTCACCGAAATGAAAACATATTTATCAGGAAGAAACTAAAAGAGATCGTAACTCTTCTAATTAAATTAAGGAAAGATCATTTTGAAGAAATTAACTGGTATCTCCATCCTCAAACAAAAAAGGCTCTGAAAAAAAATAAGCTAATTAACAATCTGACCTCTAACAAAATTGTCCTAGTTGATTTACTACCACATACTGATTTTTTGAATGAGATCAATTCGTCAGGGTGTGTAATTACAGATGGAGAGTCTGTAATAGAGGAATGTAAATTACTAGGAGTTCCTACTTATGCTTTGATAGACAAGCTAGAAAACGTAAATGCAGATGGTAATAACATATATTTACAAGATAAAGAAAATAAGTTTAATTTCTTTGATAACTTAACTAATTTTAGAGAAAAAAAAATTACCAAAACTTCAATCTCTCCTTCAAAAGAAATATTAGATTATATTGAAACAAACTTGTTTAATTAAAGCTTGTTATTATTTGAATTAATTTATTTGAAATAAATTTTTGATCATTCTTATTTATATGTTTACCGATAGGGATATAGAGTCCATTTTTACCAATTTTTTCTGAAATGGGTAATTTGTCTTTATAAAAATTCTTATTTTCTTTAAATGCAGGCTGTAAGTGTAAAGGCCAAAAAAAAGGCCTTGTTTGAATACCGTTTTCCTCAAGTTGTGCAACTACGCTTGATCTGATCCCATCTTGATTTATAACTAATCCATAAACCCAATAGTGATTTTGAATATCGTCAAAACTGACTGGAGGTAGTTGAATATATTTGTTTAAACCACCTAAGAGTTGGGTGTAATATTTACCTTGATCTATTTTTTCTCTAATTACAGAATCAATATTTTTTAATTGGGACAAACCTAAAGCAGCCTGTATTCCCCCTAATCTGTAGTTCCAATAAAGATTGTCATGTTGAAACCTTTTTGAGTTATCAAAATCAAGGTTTCTGATTAATCGAGCTTGTTGATAAAATTTATCAGAATCAGTTAATATAATTCCACCTTCTCCAGTTGTTACATGTTTATTTGCATAAAAGCTCATCGTAGAGATCTGACCAAATGAACCACACTTCTTATTTTCAATAACCTGTCCGTGTGCTTCTGCGGCATCCTCGACCAAAAAAATATTATTTTCTGAACAATAGTTTGATATCTTGATTGCATCAGCTGTAAGGCCATAGAGATGAACAATTAAAACCGCCTTTGTTTTTTTTGTTATTTTTGCTTTAACATTTTCAAAAGACATATTCCATGTGTTTTCATCAACATCACAAAATATAGGTTTTGCTTTTGTTCTTAAGACTGCAGAAAGACAAGAAATTATTGCAAATGATGGAAGAATTACTTCATCATCCTCATTTAAATCTAACATTTGAAATGCAACATCTAATGCAACAGAGCCATTTGATACAGCGATTCCATATTTTCGACCAAACTTTTCTGCGCATGCCTTTTCAAATTCATTCACTGTTGGACTAGTTCCAGATATATTGTTCTTATTTAATGTTTTTAAAACAGATATCTTATCTTTAACTGATAGCCTTGGCTCAAAAACATTGATCATTAAAATCTTTTCTTATCACTTGTTTCAATGTAAGGCCCTTGTTTGACTTCAAAAAACTTGCAATTTTTAGTAATTTTTATTCCATGCCCACCAGATAATAATCCAACAGCATCTCCAGCATTCAATTTTTCTGTGGATACAAGTTCTAGATTGGTATCAAAAATATCAACTATCATCTCACCCTCAATTAAAACAAGCACTTCTGAAGTATTTGTTACTGTCCTGTTTTGTTCTTCATGGATATGATTTTCAATTATTGAATCTTTTTCTAAGTTAAATGCAGCAATTTGAAATTCAGAATTATCATTTGTAAAAAAATTTTTTCCTTCTGTCATTTCATTACCTCTTATAATAAGAGCTAACAAATTACCTTTTTTATCGTTAATTTCCATACTTATGCCTTCTTAAAATAATAGCAGCATTTATGTATGGCAATCCCCTGCTAATTAACTGAACTAAAGAACTTGCTGTTTTTGACTCTCCAGAGACTCTTGTCTCACATATATATCCAACTTCAATTATATTTATATTTTTTTTCCATAAATCAAATAATACATATAGAAAATATTCTCCATAAGAGGCATTTACAAATGAAGATTTATCAAAAAATTCTTTTTTACCAACAATAAATCCACTAGTTATATCTTTGACCTCCAGAGGAAAAATCAATTCTAAAAATTTATTAAAAATTATTGAAACTATCATCCCCATTACAGAATCTTTCGATCCTCTGACATTTCTTATTGCCATTAAAAAAGACCTATTTCCTAAATCTTTGACCCCTTTATATCCACCTTCTTCAACAAATCTTGAGCCGATTACAGCTGAATTCTTGTTAAGAAGGAGCTTTCCTAAAATCTTTTCAACTGCTTCAGGAGTCATTGATCCGTCAGCATCTAGCCACATCACATATTCGTATTTTGCTTCATTAATTCCTTCCCAAATTGAATTTGGTAGCGAAGGATTTTGTTGTCTTGAAATAATATTTATTCTTTGGTCTTTTTCATTCATATTCTTAATCAATTCCACAGTATTATCTGTTGATCCATCGTCAACAGTAATGATTTCATAATCTTGAATTTTTAATATATTCAATTTTTTTTGGATATCTGGAATTAATATTGATAAATTTTCAGCTTCATTAATCGTAGGTAAAACAATGCTCAACCTCAAACTTGTCATATTATAAGGTTAACATTCAATGTTATTCTTTTGTTAATGTTCCAACAAGTAAATAGTTATTATTGAACCCATTAATTTGATTTATTACTTTATTCAATCTTGAACCAAATTTTATTGAAATTATTGAAAAGAATACACCAAAATTTAAAAATGTACTTACGTCGAAATTTTTAAATTTTGATTTTGTAAAAATTTTTTTTAAGCCGACAGAGTTTAACTCATTTGAGTGTTGATTCTGATAGTCTACAGATCCTAATTTATTGATTAATTTGATTAAAAACTTTATTTTACTTTTGTAATTCAATGTTGTTACTACGATTTTTCCACCAGGTTTCAAAATATCATAAAGCTGATTTAAAAGGTCTAATATTTCATCGTCTGAAATAAATTCAAATAAACCAAGGATTGTAATTATGTCGAATTCCTCTTTTTCTAAATATGTTTTCTCAAAGGAACTTAAACTTAAGAATTCTGATTTCTCACCATATTTTTGTTTAGCAAAGTTAATTTGTTTATCAGATATATCTACCCCCACTGACTTTGAAAAAGAATAGTTTCCAATAAACGTTCCAGGCCCACATGCATAATCTAGATGTTTCATACTCGGATTCAAAAATTGACTTATATGCATAAATGTCAAATTATGCCAGTTTGCTTGAATTCCTCTTTTTTTTTCTAATCCATTTATTAATATTTTGTCATAATAACCCGGTTCAAGAATATCAGTCCAAAAATTATTCAATCGTACTTCTCCTTTACAAATAAATATTAAATTCTTCGAAAAACACGGCCATTTGAATAAGAGGTGAAATAAACATATTCATCTTGATTTAATGTTTCGTTAAATGCTTTATAGATTGAATTTCCATTCTTATCAATACTTGTAAAGTCATCAATCATTAAGAATCCACCCTTTACTATTTTTTTATCAATGTGTTTAAATACATCCAAAGAAGATTCATAAATGTCACAATCAATGAACACAAAAGAGTAAACATTTTTATGAAATTCCTCATTTTTTAGTACATCACTAAAAAAACCTTTTATTATTTTTACATTTCTATATTTTGCAAAAGTTTTTGTTACCTTTGCATAAGATGTTGAAAAATTATTAGAATTATAAAAATTATGATTATCAGATGGAAATCCATCAAAAGAATCTAAACCATAAAATGTAATTTTATCGTTCGAATTAAAGAATTGTTTATAAGTTTTAATTGAGTGCAACAAAGATTTCCCTTTGAAAATACCAAACTCAATATAATCTCCTTCAATATCATCAAGCTTGATGTTATTCCAGATTTTATAAATAGTAAAAAATTTTGAAGCATTGTGATAATTATCAGCATTAAAAAAATTAATGAAAAAAGAAAGAACGGATGTTTTAAATTTTAAATAAATATTCATAAACTATTTATATTATATAAATGAAAAAGACAATTGTTGTAAGCTAATTAAAATGAATAAATTAATTAACCAAAGAATAGTTTTTAATTTTTTGTTGATTCAAGTTTTAATGAATCTAGTTTACAAAGTTACTTTTAAGACTGGAATTTTGAACGATTTTGAAATTGTCCAACAAATAATAAATAATAATCTATCTGCAAAAAACTTTAGTATTGATGCACCAATTTACTACTTAATTCCGTCTATGCTAAAAATATCTAGTTTTGATAATTACCTATTATTTTTATACCTATCTTCACAAATATTCATATATTTAATTTGTGTAAACCTAGATTATCTTGGAAATATCTCATCAATAATTTTCTTTAGTGGTTGGGTGGTAACTATTTCATGGTTTATAGGGTACCCAGATGTTATTTCAATTTTTTTAATTACATTAATTATGAAAAAAATTCTAAATGATCAAATTACAATTACAACTTTATTATTTCTAATATTTCTAATATTCAACCACTATGCCCTTGCAATATTCATATCTTTAATATTTATATTATTGGCTGAAAACCACCAAAAGAAACCCTTAATAATCTATACAATTTTAGGTTTTTTAATTGGAAGATCATTTGTTCAGTTGTTTTTAACAAACATAAATTTTCAAGGAAGAAGTAGATTAAGATTTATATTTAATGATGGTGTCCTTGAAAATGCAGTATCATTAACTTCAAATAATTTCATTTATCTAATAATTTCTGGATCTCTGGGATTGACGATACTATTTCTTGTTTTTAGTTATTTTGAAAAATTTACTATCAACAGAAATATTTATATGTCATATTTTGTTGCATTAATTGGGACGTCTCTTAGCTTAGACACAAGTAGAATATTCAGTATTTTAATAGTTCCAATCTTGATATTCATATTATTTAGGTTTGATAAAGTTATTAAGTTTGAACAAAAATTTAAAAATTTATCATATTTTTTAATTGCTATTTTTTCAGTCTCTATAGGAGAGAATCATGTTTATGGAAATATCTATTATGATTCTCCAAATTCTTACGAACCCAATGTTTACAATTTAATAAGTAACCTTGTAAACAACCTTATGAAAAATATATGGCCCTAATTTAATAATTTTTTAATTCTTTTTGTTCCACAATTGTTGAGCCAAAATATTTATTGATATCTGACTTCACCTCAAATCTCATATCATTTGTAATATAAACATTTCTTGCGAGGTCAATAAAGTCTTGGTCAAATTGTTTTTTTCCTTCAAGTGCTCTTATTTCATCTTCAATATCCCAAAGCTTTGAATTAATTTCCATCAAAGAAGAATAAAAATTATCAAAATCTTGTTCGGAAATTTTTCTAATATTTTTTACTTTTTCATTTAGTAATTCATATTCGAGATTTAGGTAAGCCAACTTTTCCTTGTTTTTTATTTTCATACGTTTTATTTCAACAATTGATAGTTTATCCAATAACTCACCAACAGATACTGGTATTTCAATTTCCATAATTAATTACTTTCCAATTTCTTTTTAGCTGAAGTTTACTTCCTCTTATGTCATGATAATATAAATTATTTTTTGATTGAATCCTGTCAACAAAGTGACAGAAGCTACTATTTAAGCAATGTACTTCTGAAGCATTCTCAATTGTTTTATTGTAATAAAACATATTACCAAAAATATCTGATTCCTTATCGACAAAAATAGTTGGTAAATTATTAGATATTTTTAAGTCATAAGTTTTGTTAGATGCTTGTGAATGTACGATGTTGTAACGTCCTTCTTTAATTTCGTAATAATCAATTAGATGTTTGTAAAGCTTATCCTCTTTATAGCTGTCTCTTGGTTGATTAAATAACGAATACGAATACCTGTAAGGTAATTTTAGTTGTTTATAAAAAGCTTTATAGAATCGGATCCCAGGAAAATAAGAAAAGCCAATTTTTAGTGGTTTAAGATTCAGCTCTTGGCCCTTTTTAATCACTTCCTCATCTGCATCATTAGTATTACTTAGCTGAACTGGTAAAGGTTTGATTTTATTATTTGTTGAATATAGATATTTTATTGAAGTCTCCATTTTTTGATCAACTATTAAATAAATTGATTTAAATTTTTTTGAGATATGATTAACAAAACCGTTACAAATTATTGCGTCTCCAAGACCCAAATGATGATAAATTAATAGATTATCATTTTGAATTTTGTCTAAAGAATAATAATATAAATTATCTTCTTGTTCTTTACTACTATTAAATAAATTAATCATTTATTTTATGATAATTTCTTCCATCACCATGTTTATTGTCGTAATAAAACAATGGTTCGTTGACATATAATGAATTTGTTAATTGTAATAAACCAAGCCAGCAATCATAGTCTGGAGCTTTTGGTAAACCTCTAAAGCCACCCAAACGATTAAACAATTCTGTCTCAACAATAACACTTGAAAGTATGATGCAATTATGAATTCTGATAAAGTCTAAGTCCCAAACCTCAGGAAATTCCTTATTTTTTAGATAATTAGTTTTTTTATATTTTTTACTTATGAATTTGTACCATCTTCCCGAATTGTAGAGAGGATAATTTTTGTCATTATCATATACACCCTCACCGAACAGTCCTTCTGTTGATGACATTTTGCATTCACTTTCCTCTAATAAACTTATTTGTCTTTCCAATTTATTATCTAACCAAATATCGTCATCGTCTAAAAAGGCGAGATACTTACTCTCTGAGTCTTTGGCAACCATATTGATTAAAGGTTTTCTTGCACCTCCCCAGTTTGGAGTCTTAGACCTATCAATATGTAAAATTTTTACACTCTTTGGGAATTTGTAACTCCAATATCTATCATCCTCTGATCCATCGTTAATAATTATTAGTTCCTTATTTTCATATTTTTGATCTAACACACTATCAACAGCATTTAGCAAATAATCAAATCGATTGTAAGAAGTAATAATTGTTGTTACTTTTGGATTTTTCATTTTATAAATACATTAATGTTGAATTTCGAAATAGGTTGGTGTTTTTATTTTTTTAAAATAAAAAAGATTAAATTTTATCTTATCTTTTATACCGTGCCCTCCTTTTCGTACACTTAGAAAAGGGAAGTCATACTGAATTTTTGGGTTATTTTTAAATTCTGTTTCATTTGCTATAGATTCACAACCGTTAATCTTACTTAACATGCTAAATATGCTTTGATCATGTCTATTCTCAACAAATTCATTTATCTGATTTGTTTTATTGTAAAAATCCGTAATTAGCAATTGATCATGTTCTATAATTTTTCTAAATTGTTCTAGATAGTGAATGGTATGATCATTCTTTTTGAAAATCATATGACCGCCTTCTAGCTGGACTGAATTGCCTATTTTGGATTCTTGATTTATTTCAAAATAATCAAAAATTTGTTTTGATGTCCATTCTTTTTCAATAAAATGTGGCTCACATTCAATTCGAAAATTTCCATAAGCTGAGTCGTTGATTATTTCAATATATTCATCAAATCTCTTTTTTGCATAAAAATTTAAAGAAGCTCCCGCATCACAGTAAACTATCAAATCATTTTCACTTATTTCATTTATAAGTTTATTAATAAAGTAATATTTCCATAACCAAAACCCTCCTCCTCTTTCTTGAGAAAGCACTTCGTCAAACTGAATTTTAAAACTATTATCTATATCTTTTGGTCCAAATGAGATTGAATGGTCAAAGAATTTAGAATGTTTGGCTAAGCCGATTAAATGTCTTTTTGATATCGAATATTTTTGATCACCATATGTAATAAAATAAATTTTTGGAGCTCTTGTTTTATTCATCTATGCAATTTTAAACTTTATAAATGTACTAATTTAGATTAATTTTAATTTTCTGTTTTTTACCAAGTTAGAATGAAAAAATGAAGGATTATTTAATTATTCTTGCAGGTTCTCCTCGTGGAGGAGAGGAAACTTGGAATTCAATGTATAAATATGTTAAAGAGCCCTTGAATGCTGATTTGGCAATTTGTTGTAGTGATAGATGGAATCAAGATACTTCATTATTCAAAAAAGCAAACTATGTATGGACATTTAAAGAGATGGAAAATTATTTTACTGAATATTATGAAAAAAATTTTGACGGTACATGGATGGACTATTTTAATATGGGAAAAGATACAGGATTATATTCTTCAGGTTCAATACATTTTGTATTTAAAGATATAATTTTAAGAAATTATATAGAAATATTGAAAAAATATAAATATATTATTTACACTAGATTTGATCAATATCATACAGATGTTCATCCAAGAATTGTTAGTGACGAAATTTTGATACCAGAAGGTGAAGATTATTCTGGAATATGTGATAGACATGCTGCATTTCCTTCAAAATATAGCAGGAAATTTTTGGGAATTTGTGAATATATTTCTAATAGTGAATCTTTATCATCAAGTAGGTCGTTTATCAATTGCGAATCAACATTTGAAGACCACCTAAAAAAAGAAGAGTTAATTGGAAAAGTAAAAAGATATAAAAGAAGTCAATTTACAGCTAGCTTAAATGGAGAGCATACAAATTGGAGAGTTGCAAAATATAAAATATATTTTAAACAAAATTTAATGATGAAATATCCTACTGAATTTATGCAGTCTATTTCAAATAAAATTGATAAATATGGATTTAGATCATTTTTCTTATTAGACAAAAAACTACTTTTAAACTATTTGTATCTTAGAACGAGAATAAATCTCGGAAAATTAAAAAATTTGAATTCATAATATATTTTTTTCAAGAAAATTTAATAGCCTTAGTGGCAATATATTCATCACAATTCCAATTAATCGCAAGCCAAAGAGAGGATAGACAATGCCTCTTTTATAAATATTTTTAAAAATAAGGTTAGCGGCTCTATGCTTAGAAATAGTGAATGGGGCTTTTGTGTGGTTTTTTGACATGTTTGTTTCAATCATGCCAAATCTAAATAGAATAAAATTTTGTTCAAGTAAAATCTGAATTGATTTCTCTAAGCTTTGTTTTGATAGCCCATATATAAAATTTTTCAACCTTGGTTTAATTGCAGACATTGATGATAAGAAAATAAATTTACTAATTTTTAAATTATTTTTCAAAATTTCGTTGGTAAGTGTAAACGGTACCAAGTAGTTAGCATCAATAGTATTCTTTATTTCATTAGAATCAGGTTCTAGATCAGGTCTATTTTCTTTTAAATATCCATTCATAAATATTATGGTTGGTTTATTTAGCTTATTTATAAAATCTTTTATTCTTTCAAAATCGTTAATATAGTCACTGACAATCAAGGTTTCGCTGTAATAATTAGGTTTTATATCATTTCTACTGATACCAAAAACTAGATTATTTTCTTTTTTTAGAACACTTGCTAATTCAATTCCAAGCTCTGAAGAAGCACCTATTATTATAAATTCTTTAGACATTGCAACTTAATTTTAATTAAATAAATTAAGAATAAATGAATTAATTTTATTCAATTAATTATTGAAAGAATAAAGCACTTATAAAGCTGATGGCAAAAAGTAGTACCGTTGACAATAGATATTTACTTTTAAAAATAAGATTAACGATTTCTTCTGTCTCATTGTTTCTTGTTAATTTAAAAAAATTCCACAAACACGTCAAAAGAAAAATAAAACTTAAGTAAAAAATTAAAATTGTCTCAGTATTGTCTTTTTCATAAATTATCCAAAATAGATACACCAAAGCACTACAAAATAATGAATAATCAAAATAATTTTTTAGTTCTTTATAGGTATAAGAATTCATCAAAAATGTTTTTATTTTTGAGTTCTTTATATCGTTGTTTCCAAAAATTGATAACTTCTTACTTGAAACTACAGAGATACTAAAAAACAAAACAAGTAAACCCAAATAGATAGAAACACTTACATTTATAATGCCTGCTCCAAGATATAGCCTTAATAAAAAGAGAAATGAAATTGTTAAAATATCCATGTATTTTACATACTTAAGTTTCTTGGTATAAATAATTGATCCAATTAAGTAAAAAATTAAATAAATTACCTCATTTATTTGAAAAATAATAAAATAACTTAAACCCATCAAAAATAATATACACATTATAAAATATGCATTTTTTATGGATACATGACCACTTGCAATTGGCCTTTGATTTTTAGTTGGGTGTTGTTTATCACTTTCGATGTCAGTCAAATCGTTCAAAATATAGGTTCCAGATACAAATAAACTAAAAAAGATAAAGCTTTTAGTTAAATTAAGGTAAAGATTTTTTTCAAAGAGACCAACCGAAAGAATAGGAACAAATATTAGTATATTTTTAATCCATTGTTGTATTCTCAATAATTTAAAAAATGTCATATTTTTTAATTTAATTGTAGTTATTAGAATTGTGATGTGATTAATTATTTGAATCTACTTACATATAAAATTAAAAAAAAATCTGCTTACAAAGCTTATGTAAGTGATCGAAAAAAACCAATTAATTATAAGATAGAAGACCGTGATTTATTTAACAATGAGTTCAAAAAAGAAATAAGAAAATCATATATTTTTAATTTTAAAAATCTATTTATCTTCAATGGTCTTCTTTACATAAATAAAAGACGTCCAATATTTTTGAAATACTCAAGAATGAATAACTTAAGGTTAAAAGATAGATTAAAGTTTTATTTTGGTCAAAATTTTAATCCTCAAAAAAATCAGATAGATAATGAAATTGCTTTTGGATCTTGGATTCTTGATGAGAAAAGTAATAGATATTTTCATTGGTTTACAGATTCTTTAATGAGGGCTGCATCAGTAAAAGATATGCTTGATTTATATCCAATAATAATTTTTAGGGATTTAATCGAGATTGATTATATAAAAGAATCTTTAAATTTATTGAAATTAAATTATGTTGTAATTGAGAGAGATAATCTTACAAAAGTAAAAAACTTAAAAATTACTAGTCATGTTTCAGAGAGTGGAAATTACAACAATGAAGCGATAAATTTAATTCGTAAAGAACTTACAAAAGAAGTATCTTTAAAAAAACCATACAAAAGACTCTGGGTTTCAAGAAAAAACTCTGATTATCGTAGAATAAAAAACGAGAAAGAGATAATTCCAATTCTTAAAAAGTTTAATTTTGAAATAGTAACTCCAGAAGATTATTCTCTTAAAGAAAGTGCAAGTTTATTTAATTCAGCAAGTGTTGTAGGAGGACTACATGGTGCAGGATTAACAAACATGGTTTTTATGCAGAATGGAAGTTCTGTAATTGAAGTCAGAAGAGATCAAGATAAACACAATAATTGCTATTTCACACTAGCATCTGAACTTAATATTGATTATCACTATGTCAATGCAATTTCGGAATCGAATGATTATTTTTTATCTGATTGTCAATTAGATCCTGAACTTCTCTTAAATTTACTTTCTGAATATTTCAAGTAACTTTAATGGTATTTTTTTTATTTGGTTTACTCTGAATAATATTTTTTTCATCTTATTTTCTTTATTTGCTCTCTGGTTATATTTCTCTATAAATTTTGTATAGACTAAATTTTCAATAATTTGAGAACCTTCAAATGTATCTGTGTCAACATTTTTATTTATTAAATCGAGCCAGTATCCTATTTTAAGCTTTTTATAATCTACTTTTTCAAAATTTGTATTTTCTAAATAATTAATTAGATCATCATTTGTTAGGTTTTTGTAATCTTTGACAAATAAAACAGGTAACCCAGTAGAAGAGCTATAAGTGATGTGATATTTAGTCACAGGAACTGATCCAGAATATAAAGTTTCCCAAAATCTATGTGTATCGTAGCCATTACCCCATGGAGATAAAATGAATTTATGATTGTTAAGATCATTAATGTATGCTTCTAAATCATTACTTGGTTCTTTAAAAATAACCCAGTCATTATTTTCAAATATACTTTTTAATTTCTGTCTCTCTTTAGAATTTGTATTTATTTTATAGTTCATATAAAGCTTTAATTTTGCATTTTTGTTGATGTTTAATTTTTGAAAATTTTCTTTAAAAACATTCTTTGGAGAATAATAATTTGCTAAACCTAAGGGTATAGGTATTAAATTTTTATGTTCAAAATCTACATTTATTGAATACCATTCAGAGATGCAATCTGGTTTAGTCTTAAATACTTTCTCTGTAATAGGTATATCAGTTTGATGTGTAATTAATTTAATATTTTTAAAATGTCCTACTTCTTTCAAGATTTCAAATAAATTGTCGATAAAGTATGTATTTGTAAAAATTATATTATTTTCAGACAATTCAAATTTTTTTTGAACATAAAAAACTAGATAACTGTTCTGAAAGATAATTTCTAAATCATTATCCTTGTTTAGTTTATCAAATTCTTGGTGTGTTACTGTTTCAGAAAAAACAACATCGGAGTTTCTTGCAAAGTTATAACTTGTTAGAACGTCTTCGGAGCTCAAATCGTTTATAAATAAATTCATTTTTTCGTAAAAAAATATCTTAATGAATTAACAACAAATGAAATTTTATAATCTACTATTTTGAATGTTTTACTGAATAATATTCCAATAAAGTCAACAAGGGCAATTGCTTTCCAGTTTGAATAAATATGATACCTTTTTTTATGTAATTGAAAATAAATTTTCTGATAGTACCTAGCCATTGGATGTATTGCTCCCTTCATTGACCAAGGTTTTGACTTTCCAGCATAATGAAGAAAATAAATTTTTCTTATTTGTTCTTCTAAAATTGGTTGGCTGTAATTTAAATTTTTACCTACATATATCCACAAATTCACCGTAAAGTTAAAGTTTTTATCAAAATTTAAATAATTATTATCAAAATATTTATTCAATACGTCTTGGTCCCATAAACTAATTTTTCCATATAATTCTTTTTGAGTTTGTATAAGATTATTTTGTACTTTATTTTTTTTCCATTTTTTTAAATCAATAAACATTACTCCAGCATTAAAATAATTACCATTTTTTAATTCAAGACGATTAAATTCGTCATGATATCCATATTCGTCAAAGTTATCTGTAAATTCTGTACTAACTGAAATCGTGTATTCTGAATTTTTTAATTCTTTAAATTGCTTGAAATAAAACTCTGATATGTTCTGCATACAAATTATATCTGCGTCAATATACAATACTTCTTCTAGATCCGTAGGTAAATAATCATCAATGTAAAACCTGTAATATGTTGCCTCAGACACATGAGAGTCATCTATGTTTGGAAAGTCAAGATTTGTTTTATCAAATCTTTTGATATGAAAATTTACATTATTTTTTTTTGATAAAATTAATTTAGAAAACTTTTGAAATGATTCAGGGTTTTTATGAATAATATAAACATTAATTTTATCCTTTGTATTTTCAAGAATTGAGTAAATTGAATTCGAAGCTTGAACGTTATAATTTTCATCTAAACAATAAAGAATATTTAGCACATAAAAATTCTACTTTGATTGAAGTAAAATATATCAATTAATTTGTTTTTTGTTGTAAATTAACATGATTATAAAAGGGATTATTGAAAATATAATAGCTATAAACCTCTCAATTAATAATATTTCAATAAGATTATCAAAACTTAAACCAATTAAATCTTGGGAAAGAAGTGTAAATGCTTCTTTGACACCAAGAGATCCTGGTGTAATTCCTATTAAGTTTGATATTACGGAAACTGAATTGTAAAAAACAATATTTAAAAAATAAAAATTCTCACCAACAAAATAAATGATTATGAGAATTTCGACTAAAAAAAGAAGATAGTTGAATGTATAAATTGTTAATAAATTTAAATTTAATCTATTGATGTTGCTTATTCTATTCCATCCATCTTTTGAATCTTTAATAAAATCTAAAATCTTATCAATTATTTTTAAGGAATATGTTTTTTTTCCTATTTTAAATTTATTTATAAGAAGATAAAGTGTTGTGACTACAAAAAATAAATTTAAAAGAGTCCAAATAAAGACCGTGATATCAAAACTTGATGAAATTAATAAAACTGAAACAATTCCAAATATTGAATTTATTAAAATTGCTATTACTAAAAAATAGGCAAATATCGAAACTAAATATGATGATTTGATTTTAAATCTTTTATTAAAAAATATTAAACGAAGACTTCCTCCGATTCTCGCCGGTAAAAATAGGTTTCCTAGATAAGTTATTGATCCAACATAAAGAGAATCGAAATTATTCATCTTTGCATCAAAAGCTTGAAGTAATGTTTTGTTAAATAATCCGTTTAACAACAAAGTTAAAGATTTTATAAAAACTAATAAAAAAATTACATTAAGGCTTAATATTTGAAAAATGTCAAAAATCGAAGGATTGTTTAGAAAGTAGTTAATAAAAATTCCTAAAAATAAAATCGTTACAGCTAATGAAAATTTTTTCATAAAATTATTCTTGATTTGATAAATTTAATTTAATCATTTGATGAAAAATAGTCTACAAGTCTTTTTGAAAATATAAATATAAATATAAATACAAAAAATAATTTGAAGATCTCAATGCTTTCTACTTTCTGTATAAACTCTACAAAATCTGGATTATCCACTGGTAGTCCAAAATTACCTAATAAACTGACTAGAGTTGAGGAACCCAGGATTAAAAAGAGAATTTTAAAAATTATGAGTCCAAAAAAACTCGTAGTAAATATTTTTAAATAGCTATCTAATTCTAGAAATGAATAAACAAATCCAACTAAATATTCGGGTTCTGTAAATCGTAGATTTCTTCCAAAAGAATTTAATTGATCTACCTCTGATAGTTGAGTCATTTCAGTGGTTTCAAAGAAGAATAAAGATAAAATACCAATCACTGAAAAAATAGATAAATAATATTCAACAAATTTGTATTGATATTTATCTTTAAAATAAACAAATAAAATTATAGATAAAGGAACAAGATTATAAAGATATCTAAATCCATAGGATGAGGCTGTTGATTTCCACATTAAAACAACTCCGAACGTTTGAGCATATACAAATAAGGAAACAAAAAAAGCTCCGCGGTTTTTATCAATAAATATCAAAATAACGTTAATTAAAAGACCAGAAAATATTATCGCTGAGAACCAGAATATTCCGAATTCTTTTGTAAATAAAATAATGAAAAAGTTTTTTATGTTTATTAATAGAAAATTTATGAGATTGCCCTCTGAAGACACAAAACCTCCAAGTAAATTACTAGTTCCGTAAACGAATTGAGGATTAAAAGTGACTTTTCCATAAATTTCGTATGAGAGGTAGCAAAATAGGAATATAAAAAATAATCCACTAGATATAAAAAATTTATTTTTTGTGAGTTTTTTCTCATTGTTGACTTGTTCTTTGAAAATGAGTTTAACGAAAAGTGGAAGAATAAATATATAATAATTTGTCCATTTAACTAATATTCCCAAAAACATAGACAACGCTATAAAGATTGGATAAATATTGTTTTGATTTTTGTCTAAGTAATATTTGTTTGAGTAATTCATTACTAGCAAAATAGTAAATACCTCAAACACATGGGTCATACTGTACCTTTCAAAGGCAAAATAAGGCAAACCTGATCCAAAAATCCACAAAAATATAAAAAATGTTTTTTCATTGTAATTGTTTTCTTTCAAAATTGAACGTATTAAAAATATGGATAAAAATAAATAAAATATAGAGGCGAACGAATAAAATAAAATACCTAAATTCATGAGGTTTGTATTTGGAATTAAATTGTTAAGCAGGTTACCTATGAAAAGAAAGGGTGCTGATAATAAGCCGGTTCCTATAAATCCTTTGGGTGCAATTTTTCCGTTATTGTTAAATCTTTTACTTTCAAATCCTTCTAGCTGATTTGAATAATCAAGGTCGAAATCAACCGATATTGTCTCGGCATGCATAAAATAGTCGTGATCATCCTGACAACAGTTTATAGATTCTATCAATCGATAATCTATTTTTAAAAGAAGCAAGAAAAAAAATATTAAAAAGAAATAAACCCATTTTTTGTTTCTTAATAATTTCAATTTAGTTCTTCAAAGTTTTCTTGAGCTAGTTCATTCTCGATATTTAATGCAAGATATAAAGAAATCGCGGAAAAAGAAAAAAAGATTATAAAGACAAGAAACCAAATACCTTGGGGACCAATATAGCTGAAATACCTTATTGAAAAAAATCTAAATAAAGCAAAAAGAGATACAAATATAAATAATTGTGAAACAATATCAAGTAACGCAGAACCTTGCAGCTTTGAATATTTAAGTTTCCAATTTATTTTTGAATAGTAATTCTTAAAAGAATACCAAAATAATTTAAAAAACATGATGAATGGATTTATAGATTTCTTTTTTTCATTGTAAAATATTGTATTTTTTAATTGGCCAACCTTTATTTTCTTTCTACTGGATTGATTTAGCATATATGTAACTAAAAAAAATGGATAACCATATCTGTAAAATAACTTTGGTAGTCGAAAATTTTCAAGACCAGTTTTTGAAAATCCAAACAATCCATTTAGTGGATCATTTACTCGCCAATTTCCTGTTGAAAATTTTGCGAGGAAAGAAGCAAATGCATTTCCAAAATATCTTATTGTTGGTATATCTCCCTCTATCCCTTTCTCCCAGAATCTATCACACTTTATAAAATCAAAACCTGATGTTTCAATGTATTTTTTAATTTTCAAAATATCGCTATTCTTAAATTGTCCATCTCCATCAATTTTTATTAAATAATTATCCCCTGTTTTAAGAAAATAATTAATACAGATTTCAAGAGATTTACCAGCTCCTAAGTTCTTGTCATTAGACAATATAGTAAGTTTTTCATCAGAATAGGTTTTTAAAATTTCACTTGTATTGTCTTTACTTGCATCATCTATCACAATAAGTTTGTCAAAAGAATCAATAAAAGTATCAATAACTTTTTTAATTTTTTTTTCTTCGTTATAAGCTAAAATCGCTAAGGTAGTCACACCCAATGATAACAAAAAATTTAACTTCAAAAAATTAGATTTTTAAATACAAGCTTTGAATCTAATGTATATTGGTTATGTATATGAAATTATCTGTTTTTACATCTATGACAGATCCAGAATCAAGAAATGATCCATACAAAGAAGCTATTGAGTGTTATCAAGATTTTGCGGATGAGCTAATAATTGTTGGTCAGGATTGGCCATACGAATTCAAATTTGACAAAATAGGTCAGGTTTTTCAAGAAGGTTTTGAAAAATCGACAGGAGATTGGGTAATAAGAATGGATTTAGATTACTTTATCCACGAAAGTGATGTATCAAAAATCAAAAATATTTTAAAAAAAAATAGTAACAAACCTGCTGTCGCATTCCCCCAGTATCAATTCTTTACTCCTGATAGATACCATGTAAAAACAAAGATTTGTATTGCAATGAATAAAAAAGAATATCCAGAAATTATATCTAATGGTGGTGGAGACATGTGTTTACCCACTTTGAACAATGTAAGACTTGATCCAAATAAGATGCCTCAATCTGGGATTCCTGTTTGGCAATATGATTCAATGTTCAGAACAAAGAAAATTATATCTGAAGACAGAGCAAGGTTTGCCAGAGCATGGTATAGCTACTTTGGAGATTGGGGAGATAGAGGAGGACCAACTCCAGATGAAGCATATAAAGCATGGAGTAAAATGATAGAACTTAAATACAAAAAGCATACATTGAAAATGAAGATTGATAATCATCCAAAATATATTAGAGAAAGATTAAAAAATTTAGAACCTGATCAATTTGGATATGATGCTTTTGGAATGAAAAACAAAATAAATAGAAACCTATTTGATTATTTAAGAGGATACAAACACAAATATTTTTAAGGTTTTAAAATATTCCAAGTGTTGTCACTTCTTTCTGATAAGTTAAAAATCATAGATAATGCCCAAGTGAGTAGTAGGGTGCCATGAAGATCAGCCACATTTTTTTGATTAGTAATTTTAACACCGTAATAGAGCTTTTGACTTTTGTTAATATCATATGAAAAACCACCAGTATCAGGGAAAAAATGATTTGAAATTAATTCGACTAGATCTAATAGATATAAAACAATTTCTTTTTTTCTATAATTTGTTTGCTTTGAACATCTAAAAAGCACATATACGTAATCAACAAGATCGCACCCAGCTTGTGATGGTTTGTTACTTAAACAAAGGTCGATTAATTTTTCAGGATAATGTATAGAGTAGTCCAACCAGTCAAGTCCAGTGATAATTTTCATTGTACCATTAACAAGTTCTGTTAGGTTTGGTGTATCACCTGAATAATATCCTCCATCTTCACTATTAACTTTTTTGTCAATAAAATTAATTAAGGATTCCTTTTCTTTATAAGATGATTGATCATTTGTAGAAGAGAAAACACAAAGACCTGCAAACTGTGCTCCTGAAGACCATGGCTTTGACCAGTCAAACTCATTCAAATAGTTTTTAATTTCTTGGTCTTCTTTTGGATAATCTTGGTAAACAAATTTACTATTTTCGCCAACTTGTTTTAATGTTGCTAAAGCTTGTTTTGTTTCTGCTCTAACAAAGTAATATAAAGCCTCTTTTCTCAACTCAAAATTGTATTTATTTGACTTGTTTAAGATTTTTTTTATAGTCTCTTTAATATGTACTTCAACACCCTGATTTTTATAAAAATAAATATAACTGTCATCAATGAATGAATTGGCTGGAAATTCCGAGTTTGTTATCTGAAAATTATTTATAGAAGCGATCCAATTATTTTTCTTATCTAGTTGAAGACTATCCCATTTATCCAAAATATATATCATTTTGAGGGCATAACATGAGAATCCTAGCTTCAAATTTTTTCCCGCATTAGTCAATCCACTCTGTGCTGGTAAAAAATGAAAAATATCATCCTTAATGTTTAATGAGTAAACATACTCTTCCAAAATTTGTGTTAAATCTTCGATTGAAAGACTATTTAAAGTTTTTATTTTCATACAATCCAATTAATCTGTAATCACTAAATTTAATCAGCTCATATCCCTTATCATATAAAATTTTATTAACATCAGTCAAAGTAGCCTCTTCGTCAAATCCTTTTTCATGACCAAAATCAACAGAAATATACTTAACTTTTTCTAAAGTAGTTAAAGCCCCTTTTATTACCTCCGGTTCGTATCCTTCAGCATCAATTTTAAAGAGTTTAATATAAGTATCTAAATTTAGGCTATCTAGGGTTGAACATTCAACCTCAATGGATGATTGATTATTGACAAATTGACTTAAAGAACTATTTCCTCCATCACTATCTAAAAAAAATTCTTGTACCTCATTCTTATCAGATAATGCTTTTTGAAAAAATTTATTATTTTGACCATGATTGTTTAATTTTAAGCATTCAAATGTTTCTAAATCTGGCTCGAATGCAATATAGTTTACATTTATATTTTTGTTTTTTAACGCAATATTTAATTCGCCTATGTTTGCCCCACAGTCAATAATCGTATCATTATCATTGAATTCAATAGTGTCTAAACAGTAGGTTAAAATAATTTTATTTAACTGTAATTCATAGTTATTCACCATTCTTAATATTCTTTTATTTGGATATGAAATAGTTCCTGTTTTTTCTAAGTTTTTTTTATATTTACCATCTTCAAAATAAATTTTCGATTCTTCCCTATAAAATAAATTCAAAAGTATACAAAAGTTTTTTCCATTCAGTTTCTTAATCATTAATCCTAAAAATTTACCCTTTAATATGAATGTAAATTTTTTAAGTAAACCATAGTCATCAGTATTTTCACCTCTAAACATAAAAGGAGGTAGATTAATTATGTATGGCAAATGATACTTCATTACTGTTCAGTATAATAAATGAAAGGTTACTATTAATTAAATAAATTATGGATAAAAAAAAAGTTTTAATTTTTGGAAGTAATGGGCTCGTTGGCAAATCATTAAATCGAGTTCTTGCTAAATCGCAAAAAATATCTGAAATTGTTCCATCTACAAGAAATGATACAAATCTATTTTCATTTGACGAAACAAAAAAAACAATAGAAAAAATAAAACCAGATTTAATTATCAACGCTGCTGCAAAAGTAGGAGGAATTCATGCAAACAATACCCTTAGGTCTGACTTTATAATTGAAAATTTAAAAATAAATATGAATATTTTGGAAGCTTGTATTGGCTATGAAGAAATAGAGATAATAAATTTAGGAAGTAGCTGTATATATCCCTTAAATGCAGAAAATCCAATTAAGGAAGAGAGTTTACTTACAGGAAAATTAGAGCCGACAAATTCACCTTATGCTTTAGCTAAAATAACAGCTATTGAAATCGGGAAATCTCTCAGATTACAATATGGACATAAGATTTTAAATCTAATGCCAACAAACCTATATGGTCCAGGTGATAATTTTTCAGAGACAGAAAGCCATGTCATACCAGGCCTAATTGCGAGAATGCATAAAGCAAAAGAGTTAAATCAAGAAACCTTTTCAATTTGGGGATCAGGCCACCCACTTCGTGAGTTCTTATATGTAGATGATTTATCTTACGCAATTGAGTTTTTACTAAATAAAGATATTGATGAGGATTTATTAAATATTGGAAGTGGAGTTGAAATTTCAATTCTTGAACTATCTCAATTAATTAAAAAAATCATTGGGTACGATGGCGATTTAACTTTTGACAAATCAATGCCGGATGGTAATCCCAGAAAATTAATCGATTCTTCAAAAATAATGAATCTTGGGTGGAAACCAAAAATAGAGCTTGAAGAAGGAATACAACTTAGTTATGAGTGGTTTTATGAAAACAAAACCTAAAAAACTAGGTAAGACTTTCCCAGGTAGGTTTAATCAGTCCTTCATTGAGAAGTATTTGTTCTCTTTGTGCAAGGTTTAGATCGCTTTCGATCATCAAATCAACCAATTCCTCAAAGCTAGTTCTTGGACTCCAATTAAGAACTTTTTTTGCTTTTGAAGAGTCTCCAAGCAAGTAATCAACCTCATTTGGCCTTAAATATCTTTCAGACACTTCTACAAAATCTTCCCAATTTAGGTTAAGTTTTTTAAAGGTTATCTTTAAAAAATCTCTAACTGTATAGGTTTCTCCAGTTGCAAGAACCCAGTCATCAGGTTGTTTGTGTTGCATCATCATCCACATTCCTTCAATAAAGTCCCCAGCAAAGCCCCAATCTCTACTTGCATCTAAATTGCCAAGAATAAGCTTTGATTGGATCCCTAAATGAATCCTTGTTGCAGCTCTTGTAATTTTCCTCGTCACAAATGTTTCACCCCTATGTGGAGACTCGTGGTTAAAAAGAATTCCATTAACACAAAACATGTTGTATGAATCTCTATAAATTTTTGTCATATTGTGCGCGAATACTTTTGATGCCGCATAGGGACTTTTTGGATCAAAAGGAGATTCTTCATTCAAAGCATTTTTTGAACCACCTCCAAACATTTCTGATGAAGATGCTTGATAAAATTTAATATCATTGTTTACATTTTTTACCGCTTCAAGAAGGGATACAGATCCTATAGTGCCAGTTTGTGTACTATAAACTGGATTTTTAAAAGATACAGCCACATGAGATTGAGCAGCCAAGTTATAAACTTCTTCAGGATTAATTTTGCTTATTAAAGAATACAAAGATGAGGAGTCCAATAGATCTGAATAATATAATTGAAGTCTCCCTTCTTTTTGATATTCTGAAATTAGATCATCTATTCGAGATGTATTAATTGTTGATGACCTACGTATTGTTCCATGAACTGTATAATCTTTATCAAGTAAAAACTTAGTTAGATAATATCCGTCTTGACCAGTCAGTCCAGTGATTAAAGCATTTTTCATTGTTTAATATTTATCCATAAAGTTCAATTACTTTGACTTTAGTCGAGTTTTTCAAAAAGTAATATAGGAAAAAGTAATATATGAGGGGAAATTGAACCCCTTCAAGAGTTATATCAAGAAGAGATACTATGATCGATGGAATAATGTACATTAAAATTTGATAATTCTGATTTTCTTTTTTCCAATACAATATCAGACCAAAGTGAAAAAATAAAAATAGAACTAGCTGAAATAATCCTCCTCTAGCAAAAATGTTCACTAAATAATTATGTACATGTTCATTCATCCCATCTCGGCCAAGCCTTCCTGGAGCTGTAGGATCAAGCATTTGTGGAAAAATTTCATTATATCCATAGCCAGATAGTACTCTATCTTCTTTTACCATATCAAAAATTACATCTTGCCAAATATCTAATCTCCAGTTTGCTGTAGGATCGGTTGATTCAAGTCTTCCATAATGCATATAGAAAGAAAATATTACTCTCACTGTATCTTTTTCCTCAGCAAGAGAGCTTATGCTTTGAGAGACTGCTTCAGGATTAACGACTTCAATTATATCGTCAATAGAAGGCCTATTTAGTTCTGATCTCTCAATTCTTAAAGCTGAAAAACTAAAAAAGATTAATGCAATTAAAAAATATAATCCAACACGTAATTTGTTATTGTAAATATATCTTCGAGAATAAAATAATTCGAAAATCATATAAATTACCACGCCAAGAAACGATCCTCTACTTGCAAAAAGTAAAAGTGGAAGCATGAGGCCTGAAGTAATCAAAAAATAAAAGAATCTTCTGTTTTGAGACTTAATAAAATACTTGTTTAAAAAATTAATTGATGCATACCCTATGAATACATCGGATGCTTTTAGAAATTGGAATTTATCTGAATTTTCTTTGAAAAAATCTATAACAAAATTTGGATAGTTTCCTGATGAGAAAAGATAAGTTAAAAAAGGAATTACTAAAAATAATTTATATATTTTTTCTAATTCAATAGAAGAGTTTAGGTTAGTAATTAAACCAACAAATAAGAAAAAAGTTGTCCATATATATGAGCTCGATTTATAAGTGTATGTATTGAAAAAGCTTCCATTATTTAAAAAATTTATGACTATAAAGCTCAAAATTATAAGTTTGAGGGTATAAAATTGTACATTATTAAAGTAGAAATCATTCAATTTATTTTTTGGAAGAATTAAAAATATAATTGCTATAAATAAGCCGAGACCTGTAAGAAGCTCTCCAAGCCTAAAGCCAAATATATATAAACCTATAAAAGAACGATTGAATAACATTACGGATATAAATGGGATAAAAAACAAAAATTGTATTAATGAATTTAAATTTTTGTAATCTTTATTTTTTAAGCTTTGCATTAATTCACTATTTCTTAAAATTCTAATCGGATTTGTTTATAAATTTTTTTAATCTTCTTGAATTTAAATAAATTAATTTTTCAAAAAGATTTATTAAATTTGGAGTTTTTCTATTTTTCATTAGTTCGTTTTTTTCTTCAATTAAGTTTTCGAATAGATCCATATAATTCTTGCACATAATATCTGAATTGTTTGGATAGCTATTCATTTTCTCCTTATATGACGAATAGTTTAGAAAAATTTCATCTAACTTTTCCTTTAAGTTGTATTTGTTAAACATGACTCCAAATTCTTTACAGTATTCTGAAACACCTCCACTATCAATAAATAAAATAGGAAGTCCGCATTGCGCACCTTCGATATGATGATTGCCTGAAGGTTCATTTAGTGATGCTGTTAAATAAACATCATTTTTTCTAATTTCATCGGCCAGAATAGAGCCCGAAAGAGGTTCAACAAGTCTTGTATTCTTAAATCTGAATTTATTTGGTAAATTGCCAATATATGTAAAAGAAAATTTTGAACGAAAGTCATCATCTTCAAGATATTCATCCAATAATTGATAAATTTCAAAACCTTTGTTCCAATTTGCTCCCCAATGATGTGTGACTAAATTAAGAGTTTTATTATCAAATTTTTTTTTATTTTGATCATAAAATATTTTGTTATTTGCACCACTCATAATTACAGAAATTTTTTCACAATTTAAACCTTGCTCTAAAAATAGTTCTTTCAACCAACTACTTACAAAAACTGTTGCGTCTGCGGATTTATTAGCTTCTATCAGATACTGATTAACAAAATTAGTATTTTTCCTTTCATCACACTCGTTTATTCTGTGTACAACTACAACATCTCTTTTTACAAATTGTCTGTACTTTAGAATATCAATGTGTGTAAATGAAGAAGACTCTGAAGTCCTCCTCGGTTCGGTCAATAAAATTAAATCTATGTCATCCTCATCGAGATTATTAACTACTTTGTGTTTTTTACTTTCAAGATAATTTTTCAAATTTATGGCAAACAAGTTTCCACCACCCCATGGCCCATCTTTGATATTTGTACCAATACTTACTTTCACCTTATACCTTCAAAAAACGCATTAAATTGTTCAAACCCTTTAGGAATTTCAAACTTTTTAACATTATGATAGGCTATTTCAATTTGTGGTTGGGCCTCTTGAAAGTTTGTCATATTAAAAATTGATTTTTTATCAAGTATTTCAGATGCAATACCGACATCAGTAGATATTATAGGTGTTTTTGTTAATGCACATTCTAAAATAGCTTGGGGACCACCCTCAACTCTTGATGCAACAATATACAAATTAAGTATGTTATAAAGTTCATTCAATTCTTTACTACTTACCATTTCTAAATAGAGAGACGGAATATTAATTTTTTTCAATTCTTCTAGAACGTAATTTCTTCTTTTACCAGTTAGAAGGACTAACAAATTATTATTTAAAGTCTTGTAATATTTTACAATTTCTATAAATTGATCTGGTCCTTTTGATAACTTTGGGGAAATTAAATCTCTACCTTCAGTATCTCGCTGAAAAGAGCCAAGTAAAAAGGCATCATTATTTATTCCATATTTTTCTCTAATTATGTTTTTATTCTTATCCTCGTAAAATATGTTTTGGTTTGCCCAAAAAGGTATTGTTACTATTTCTTTTTTGGTCAAAGTCCTCAATTGTTTTGTGGTATTTTTTGAAATCGAGTGGTAAACGTTTACAAATTTATCTCGACTATAAAAATTTTTTTCCTCGTTTTTATCAAATTTTTCGAAATCTATATGGTGAATTGTGCATAGAACAAATTTATTTTTTAAATATCTTTTAGGTGTCTTTTTCCATACCCATGGAGCGATCAGCCAAATTATTTCAGATTCTTTTATGTTTACAGTCGTTTCTTTGGGGTGATAATCTATCCACTCGTCAGCAAACCTATCTACAATCCACGACTCATTAGCTCTATTAAGATAAATTTTCATGTCAATTTAATGGATTTATGTTTTTTCTTACACAATCAGAATAATATTTCTGCTCTGATTTATATTTATTTGAAATATTATTTTCCATATTAAGGTGATAAAGTTTTTCATTAATTATTTTTAATTTATGACCGCTTTTGATACAGTCACTCATAAGCTTGTAGTCTTGGGAAAAATAGAAATTTTCATCATATCCTCCTAACTTTTTAAAAATAGAAGTTTTCATTATTAATGATCCATGTATAAATGGATTTTTAAATTTTATTACAAATTTTGGTGGTAAGTAATGGGAATATTTTGGTATAACTCTTGATGAATTTTGAACAATTGATCTTGTGGTACAACCGTCTAGATTATATTTAATAATATTTTCCATTTGTCTTTCGAATCTGTTTGGTTCACTAAAATCATCTGCATCTTGTCTTGCAATAAAATTACCAGTTGCTAAATTTAGAAGTTTATTTAGAGATTTAGTCAAACCAAGGTTTTCATTATTTCTGAAAACAAAAATATTGTTAAATTCTTTTTCAAATGCTTTACATGTTTCAAATGAATTATCTTGAGAGAAGTCATCAATTATAAGAAGATCGAAATTTTCATAAGTTTGATTCATAATTGATTCAACACAATTGACGAGAGTCTCTTCGGAATTGTAGACGCTCATAATTACAGAAATTTTGTCGATGGAATTATTCATAAAATATATTTTTAAAACCCTCTAAAATCTTATCTTTATTTAAATAATTTTTTATGTAATTCTGGTTTTCAATACCTTGCTTTTTCATAGAGTCTAAATCACCTAATAAATTGACTTTATTAACAAAGTCATCAAAATTACTTGGATCAAATGATAGTTTATAACTAGGAGGAAAAAATTCCTGTATTCCTCCTGTCTTTGGAAAAATTGAAGGAATCCCAAGTATGGAAGCCTCACATAACAATGTTGGTTGACCTTCATATAATGTTGTAGCAGTAACTACAGCACTAGATTCTTTTATATTTTCAATAATTTCTTCATTATCTTTTTCGCCAAAAAATTCTATATTTTTTATTTTTTTACATTTTTCAGATAGGGATGTGTATTCAGGACCATTTCCATAAATTTTAAGAGACCAATCTTGTAATTTGCTTTTAAGAAAAGCATCAATGAGTTTATCTATACCTTTTTCTTTTGAAATTCTTCCAGCATAGATAATGTTTTTTCTATCAACCTGTATTGAAGATTCATCTATTTCAATATAATTTGGAATCACATGAAGTTTATTTTTTTTAAAATCTAGATTTTCCAAAAAATCTCTGTGGAAATTTGTTAAAACAACAATATCAAAATTATGATTCTTTAAAATTTCAAAATATTTTTTTCCATATCTGATCATAAAAAAAGACTTTATAAAAGAATTAGAAAAATATTTATTAAAACTTCCTACTTTCTCACTTTTCATACCACATGCTCCACATATTGATTTGTTTTCTAGATGTTTTTTAGACAGAAATGACTTAGTACAAAAATAACGAAAATTATGTAATTTAATTATTGTCTTTATTTTCTTTTTGGAGAGTATCTTAAATATTCCTAATGAAGCTTTAAACCATGTATTATGAACATAAACAATATCAGGTTTAAATTCTGAAATTTTTTGTTCTAGGATATTCATACTATTTATATTTTTGTTAAACAAAAAAAAGACAGCTTGTAGAAAGTAGTTTTTAACTACATTTGAATACAATAGGGTTTCTACTTGAAAATATTTTTCCAGAAAAGAAATTTCATTCTTTACTGCAATGTCTTCTCCACCTATGTTTTGATAATTTGTATGTACAATTAATATTTTTTCCACTAATAACAATGTACTAATTTTTTAATCATATATTTATTAATATTAAAATTGTGAATGTAGTTTTATTCTTTACTTATGGAGTTACCTTAGAAGACTGGGTAAAAAATGGTTCCCTTGAAAGAGAAATCAAACTCTACAAAAAATTATCAGAAAACAAAAAAGTTAAATTTACATTTATAACATTTGGTAACAAAAAAGATAGAAATTTTCAGTCCTATGCAGGAGATATTAATATTTTTCCAATTTATGAAGAGTATAAATATCACAAAAACAAATTTCTGAGATTTATTTATTCATTCTATATTGGGCTCAAATTGAATAAACAATTTCAAAATATTGACCTTATAAAGACAAATCAGTTAATGGGCTCATGGCTTGCGGCAATGCTCAAGATAAAATCAAAATCACCTTTGATAATTAGAACAGGATATAATATTTTTTATTTTTCATTAAAAGATAAAAAATCTATTACAAAAAAAATTGTTTATTTTCTATTAACCCAAGCTGGCGTTCTGTTTAGTGATTTCTATTTTGTGTCATCAAACCAGGAGAAAGATTTTATGAATAAATATTTTCTATTTACTAAAAAAAAGTTACAACTTAGAAGAAATTGGATAGACACTAATACAAGCTTTACATTGAACAAGAACAAATTACAGGACAGAATTCTTTCTGTTGGTAGATTGGAATATCAAAAAAATTATGAATATTTAATAAAAAGTTTTAGTAAAAGTAATATCACAATTGATATCGTTGGTGAAGGCTCACAAATTAACTACTTAAAAAAAATTGCGATTGAAAATAATACTAAATGTAACTTTATAGAAAATATGCCTCATGAGGAATTGTTAAAAATTATGAGCAAATATCATATTTTTGTTTTGACATCATTATTCGAAGGAAATCCAAAAGCATTATTGGAATCAATGGCAATGGGTTGTATTCCTGTGGTAAGTAAGATTAAAAATAATGAAGAAATTATTACTAATGGAAAAAATGGAATATTAATAGACGTTCAAAGTGACGAATTAAAAAATATAGTTGAAGAATTATTAATTGATAAAAAAAGATTAATTGAAATGTCTAAATATTCACAACAAACAATATATGAATCATATTCTCTAGAAAAATTATTTGAAATAGAATATCAAGATTACTTAAATCTTATCAATAGTTAAATGTCTTAATTGATTTTCTAGGTTTATAATTACCCTGTAGTCAGCATTAAAACTTAGTGGGTCATGGGTTGAGTTTATAATCGTCAGAGTCTCTTTATCAAGAATATCAAATATGAGATCTTTTGATTTATCATCTAAATTTGCTGTGGACTCATCAAGTAATAAAATTCTAGGGCTAGATAATAAGGCTCTAATGAACGCAATCTTCTGCATTTGCCCAGATGAGAGTGATCTATTAGATACCTCTCTATCTAATTCATAATTTTCTTTTTCTTTAAAAACATCGAATTCGTACAATTTTTCAAGCAATATTTGATCATCTATTTTTTCTTCATTTCCATAAAGTAAATTGTTTTTTAATGAATCTTTAAAAATAAATGGTGTGGCTCCAATATATCCAAGATCTTTGCTGCTTACAGAGATTTTTCCAGCTACAGGAATTAACACACCTGATAAAAGACCTAAAAGAGTGCTTTTACCTGAACCATTAGGTCCAGTAATTAAAGAGTGACGATCTATAGGAATTTGAAAGTTTAAATTTTCAAAAATTGGAGTTTCACTATTGAAATACTGAAAAGTAACTTCTTCAAATTTGGTAGAGAAGTCAGGTATTACCTGATCAACAATTTTATATCTTTCCCTGTTGTCTACAATCCTGTTTCTGTCAATATCATTAAAGTGTTTGATATGAATTTGTGAATTTAGTAAATTATTCATTGCCATTGATATTGCTCCTAATTGTTGAAACAATCTCAGAGTGACCCCAATAAAATCAATCGTTAAATTTTTAACTACATTAGAAAAACTTACGAGAATTCCAAGTACAAACATAGTTAAGAATGTTGGCAAATAACCACTTAGTGAGCCCCAAATAACAGTTCTTATTCCATAATTATCTCTTTTTTTTAGTAGTTGCTCAAAACTGTCTATTTCCTCCCTGTCTTTTTTTAAGATTTTTATTAGATACATATTCTCAACAACTTTTGCAATTTCTTCACTTACATTCAGAGAAACCCAATATGCCTTATCTGTGTATCTTCTTGATCTTCTGATAATTGCTTGAATTGGGAAATATAATACAAGCATTCCTCCAAGAAAATAAATAAGTGTAGTTGGATCAGAATCAATAAGATAATAACTGTAGATAGCAACCTGTATAAAACTATTAATAAATCCTGTTAAGTGCTGGTAAAAGAATGTTACATGACCAGTAAGCTCATTTACATAAAAATATGCGTCAGAAATTGAGTAATTACTTTTAGAAAATACTTCTTCCAATAATCTTTTCTTTAAGTTTCTTCCAATTTCTAACTCTAAAAGTTTTAAATTAATTGACTGGATATATACGAACACGAATCTAGCTAAAACTAAGACGGGAATTAAAAATCTATTATTTAAAAATATCTCAACTAAAAAACTTAAAATATTATTTGATTGAAATTCATCAGTAATTATTGCTGAAAATATTAAAATTAATCCAATATCAACTGCTGCTACTAAATTTGACAAAACTACAGTTAAAAGAATTCTAATTTTTTTATTACGAGTATTTGTAATTTTTGATACATAAAGAACATCTTTATACATTGAATTTAATTTTTTAATCATCTTTAACTTTTTGCTCACGATTCATAATAGTAAAACGTTATATTTTATAAGTTTGTATATTTTTTCACCATAACCTTTAGTTCTGATTTTTCATCGTCTGAAAGTTTATCCAAGTGAACTAAATGATGAATTTTTTCAGGGTACATCTCATACTCTACAAAACGAATTAAATTCTCATAAGGAGTGGAAGGAACATTAATTCTCATTTCCCTATTTTTATATTGGAAATAATGAATAATTTTTTTACTCAATGAATCTTCTAGAAAAGATTTGTTAAATAAATTTGGTAAATGTGTTGAATCGAATAAATCAAACTTATAAACAAATTTTTCCTTAAATAATAAATCTAATTGAATTGACCCGATAGTGCTCTCAGTAAATATAATTTCATAATTATCATATTTTTCAAAATAATCCACAACCAATTTACTGAATTCATCTTCATCCAAAACATATAAGTCAAAATCTGATCCTTGTGGTATGTGAGGGAATTTTACACTTTTTTTGATAAGAATATATTCTTCCGAAATTATTGTATTGAAAAAATTGTAAATAATTGTAAGATGTTTTTTTTTAGAAAGAAAAAGTAAAAGTTTTTTATTGATTTTTATATATTTTCTTTTCAAGCTTTTTATCATTTAAGTAACATTATAAATTCATATCAGCTCTTTAGATAAGACTAAAAAAAGAGTTAAGGTTAATTTGTTATAATTGACTTAATTAATTATGAAAAATACTAATAGAAATCAATTCCATAAAAATATATGATAGCTTTCGATTACCTTGCTTCACCTGGACAACTTGGAAATCAAATGTTTAAATATGCGGCACTTAAAGGAATAGCTAAAAATAATCAATATGAATACATTGTTCCTCCAAGTTATTTATGGTTAGAAAAAAACCAGTTTATGTACAAAGTTTTTAAGAAATTAAAGAATTATAATTATCAAAATCATTTTTTATTTAATTATTTTGAACTTGAAACTTTAAATAAAAAACAAATTAAATTTTCAAATTTTGAAAGGGAAATTAGCCCAAAACATATAGGTTTTGATGAAGAGCTTTACAATAGTTGTCCAGACAACATTCAACTAAAGGGTTTTTTTCAGTCTCCAAAATATTTTAAAAATATTGAAGAAGTTTTAAGAAAAGATTTTAAATTCAAGAGAAAATTTATTAATCTTGCCAATAATATTTTGCCTAAATTGAATGATCCAATCTCACTCCATATAAGAAGAGGAGACTATGTAACACATCCAAATCACTTCTCTCTGGACTTAAATTACTACAAAAATGTGATTGATTATTTTGGAAAAGATAATGAATATTTTGTATTTACTGATGATCCAGAATGGTTCCAAAACCAAGATTTTTATAGTCCTGAAAATTTTAAACTAATAAGCAAAATAACAAAGAATTCAACTGTTCTTGATTTATATATTATGTCATTATGTAAAAAACATATTATTGCAAATAGTACATTTAGTTGGTGGGGGGCTTGGTTGTCGAATTCTAGAGCAGTAATTTATCCACTTAGATGGTACAAAGATAAAAATAAATCATCTAAGGATCTGCCCTTAGAATATTGGACAGGCATCGAAAATAACATTAAGGAATTGAAATAAAAAGTGAAAACAAAAAAAAATATAGTCATAATTCCAACTTTTAACGAATCAGAAAATATAACTAATATTATCAACGAACTGAAAATTTTTGATTTAGATATATTAATTGTTGATGATAACTCTCCAGATAAAACATCTGAAATTGTCAAAAAATTGATGATTAAAAATAAAAAAATTAAGATCCTAGAAAGACCAAGGAAACTTGGCTTAGGTTCGGCTTATAGAGATGGATTTAGATATTGTATTGAAAATGATTATGAAAATTTGATCCAGATGGATGCAGATTTTTCTCATAGAATAGAGGATCTAAAAAATATGCTAACTTTTATTAATAGTTATGAAGTAATTATTGGTAGTAGATATATCGATGGTGGTGGATCTATTGGGTGGAGTAGAATAAGAAAAATTTTATCAAAAGTTGCTAATATTTACGCAAAGATAATCACCAAAAGCAATATTTATGATATGACAAGTGGATTTAGAATCTATTCTAGAAATGCATTAGAAAAAATTGAATATGATAAAACAAAATCAGACGGATATAGTTTTCAAATTGAAATGAGTGTAAGGGCTAATAACCAAAAACTAAAAATAAAAGAAGTGCCTATTGTCTTTAATGAAAGAAGAGAGGGAGAGTCAAAGATGAATTTAAAAATAATCATAGAAGCTTTATTTATTGTGTTTAAATTACGATTAGGTGGATTTAATAATTAAATATGCTTGTAATTCAAAATCTCATATTTTTTAACATAATTTTCTTTATTGGAAGAGGGCTAAATATATTTTTTGAATTATATTTTACAAAAAATAAGAAGTATGAATATTTTGGAATAAGAAAAGTTTATTTCTACCCGCTATTTACATTTTTTATTCTTGGAAACTTATCATTTATCCTTAACTTTTTTGCTCCCCTTCAGAATAATTTTCTCTTAATTATTATCTCTATTTTTATTGTTTTTAATTTTAAAAATAAGGTTGAAGATTTAAAAAGTGATCAGCTTCTAATCACAAATTTAGTTATCCCTATCATTTTGGCAATTAGCAGCATATCTGTTGGCTTTCATTATGATGCTCCTCTTTATCATCTAAATACACAAAATTGGATAATAAATGAAAAAATAGTTTTAGGAATAAGCAATGTTTATCTCCCATTAGGTTTTGCATCAATTAATGAATACATGCTAGCAAATTTTTGGATACAAAATAATTTTATTTTTCAGCATTTTGTAAATCTAAGTTTTTTAAATACTCTATTTTCATTTATTTATTTCTTTATATTTAAAAGTAAATCTATTTTTTATAGAAATGTTGGGATTTTTACAATATTTTATGGTTTTCTTGACAATTTTGGAATTAACGGTGGAAGAAATGGTTTTTTTAATATCCAAGGCATTGGAAAAGTAGACAATAATTTTGCTGTAATATTCTTTCTGACAAGTATTTTTTTAATTAGATTGATTAAGAAAGAAAATTTTGAATCTTCAAATTTATTTATTGTTTCAAATTTTGTACTTTTTTCAATCCAATTAAAGGTTTATGGATACGGTTTAAGTGTTTTATATATATATTATTTATATTTATTTTTGAGAAACAACAAAGTGTCAATTTTAAAAGTGAGTGCTGTTAGACCTTCTTTAATATTAGGAGCGCTTTGGTTGTTTAAAGATTTTTTGAAAACATCATGTCTAATATACCCCGTAGAATTTACATGTTTTAAAAAAATGGTTTGGTATTCTTCTAGGACTCCTATGTTGAGTGCTGAAACAAGAGAGTTTCATAATGCTCTGACATTAAACGATGGTTTACCCACCTGGTTTGAATCGTTTTCGTCTAAACAAGTTGACTTTTCTATTTTTATGAATTTTGTTATTTCGTACATATTTTTGTTTTTTATTTCGCGATTGTTTTTTAATAAAACCAAGGTAAATAGAAATCTTAAAATTTTGATTACTTTATTTATCTTTTTTAATTTAATTTTATTTCTTATTACTGCACCGACTCCACGATTTTTGATTGGTCTTCTAGTATTTATCGTTTCCTCCAATGCACTATTTATCAAAGATTACAAAGTGAAAACTAATTCGAAATTTACAACCTATAGTTTGTCTATATTATTTTTAATTACCATAGGATTAATTCCTAGAATCTCAGATTATCAAAATACAATGCTAGATCCACTACTAGCAAGAACACTTACACCTAAACAAATTGAATACATTGATAATACTGGTTGGGGTGTAAAACCTCTTGATGGTGAACAGTGTTGGATTAATTTGGAATGTACCGAAGCTGATAGTTTTCTTCAAGTTAGTAAACCATGGAGTTATATGATGTTTAGTTCTGATGAATAAGAATGTTGATTTATTTAATGAAGAATTGGAAAATTCAAGACTAGTAAAGTTAATCATTTTTCTTTCTATTTTTTCAATTTTCATAACAGTGTATTTAAGAACTAAGACGTTAAGGCCTTGGAATGACGAAATTGTCTCGCTTGTTTCAAATTTAAACTTTTATTTTGACACATTTGATTTTATTGGTCCTTATGAAACAAGATATTATATAAGTTACTCACCAAAACTCACAGCTGGTCCACTTTCTGCATTGGGAGGGATGATCACTTGGATGTTTACAAAAGATATTTACATTCTGAGATTTATGAATTTCATTTATCTATTTTTAATAGGAAGTTTTTTTTCAATTTATTTATTTAAGAAATATAGTTTAAATAAAAACTTCAAACTTTTACTTATAGTCTTATTTGTTACATTTAGTATTACCAATACCTCATGGTGGTACAGTATCTTGTACTTCTTACCTGAAACTGTATGCTCACTAATTTTTATCAGTTCAGTGATACTATTTAAAAAAAATAGGTATCTCTCCTTATTTCTCTTAAGCTTTGTTGTATTTTTTGGTGATTTTTTAACGGTATTAATGTTTGGAGGATTTTATCTTGGAACAATTATTTACGAAAAATCATTTATTAATGTATTCAAAGATAGTTTTGTAATTCTAACCCCACCAATAGTTTGGATAGTTTTAGTTTTAAATTTTTCTGAGTTTTCATTTACTGACTATATTATGGAATATTTTAGACATTATTTTCAACATCCTAGTGGTGGAGAAGTTAACCTGTCTTTAAATTCAATAATAAATAACTTTTTAGATTCAGAAGTTAAAGACTGGGGAATTGCAGATTTTTTAAGAGTAATGATTTCACCTTTACTCTTAACAATAATTTTAATAAAGAATACTGAAAACGAATTTATCGGTAGTAAACAAAAATATCAAATATTTTTTTCACTGTTTTTTATATATATGTGGTTTTGGCTTTTAAGTCCAGCTAAATCAATCATTTATAGTGGTCTTTTTACCACTTTTACTCTTATAGCTAATTCATATCTCCTTGTGTTCAATAAAAAAAATACCTCAATTGAGGTATTTTTATCTTTTTTAATTTATTCGTTCTTTTTTAGTTCAGTAGTTTTAACAGGATTTTTTATGATGTTTGTGACGATTTTATTATTCAATAAATTAGATAAATTAAGTTCAAAAAATTTACTAATAGTTTTATTAATATTTCTGTTTTCTAATCAACTGAATCAAATTTACGAAATATCAATGATTGATACTTTTGATATATCTCTAATTGGATGTGAAGATACTTTAAGAACTCAGAACTGCCTCAGTACGTACTATAAATAAACAAGTATATTGATTTTAGCTATTCAAAATTCTTCATAAATTGTATTATTTTTTCTTCAATATTTAAAAAATCTGTTGAATAGTCAACTATATATTTTTCAATTATTTCAATTCTGGGATCTGGTTCTTCTGGAATAATGTCTCTGATGAACGGATTGGGTGCATCAAACAATAAAATTTCATTCTTAAAAATTGAAAAATATTTTATTTCAGTGTGATAAAAATTGTAAGCGAAGAGAAAAATTTTAAATAAATTAGATATTTATACAATTTTTGCTCCGCGAGTAATAATTTCTTTATTTAATCATTATATAAGCTGACTAAATTTCAAAATTCAACATAAAAATCTTTTATAATCAAAGTGTCATGAAAATAGATATAATTATTCCAATATTCAATGAAGAAGAGAATCTTCAAATACTTACTGATAGAATATCAGAATCATTGGATCCTCTAAATTATGAATATACAATTATATTTGTCGATGATGGTTCATTTGACAATAGTTGGAATATAATTAAAAATCTTTCACAAGAGAGACCTACAATATCAGGTATAAAACTTTCTAGAAATTTTGGTCATCAATCTGCAATTGATGCTGGTTTAAAAAGTTCTACTTCTGAAGCTGTGATAATAATGGATGGGGATTTACAGGATGATCCGAAATATATTCCAGAATTAATTAGTGAGTGGGAAAAGGGAAATAAGGTTGTTTTAGCAAAAAGAATAAAAAGACATGATGGCATTTTGAGGTCATTTATTTTTAATATATATTTTAATTTTCAAAGTATGTTTTCAGACATTAATATTCCAAAATACGTAGGACATTTCTCCCTATTGGATAAAAGAGTTGTATTAGAAATGAATAACTTTCCTGAAAAAAAGAAATATTTTAATGGGCTTCGAGCGTACATAGGATTTTCAACTACATATGTCAATGTTGAGAAAAATAAAAGATATAAAGGTAAAACAAAAATGCCATTTGGCAAACTACTTAAATTGGGATTAGATGGAATTTTTGGGTTTACTACTAAGCCTTTAACTTTTATTGGTATCGTAGGAATATTAATCTCGCTGTCTTCAATAACAGTTCCTATATTGTCATTAATGAATATTGGCATAGAAATTGATCTCGGATTAGAGATAGTATTGTTATATTTTTTATCTGGAATACAGCTACTTGCACTTAGTCTTCTTGGAAAATATTTAGGCACAGTGTTTATTGAAATTAAAAATCGTCCAAATTTTATCATTGAATCAACAACAAAAAATAAATAAATATAAATTCTTGAATAAAAGTTATTATTCATTTTTTTCTGTTGTTCTGGTTTTGTTCCCCTTAATTATTGGTCTTATTATCAATTTGAATAAAAAAGATGTAGATCAAAATCTCGATCAAATTGAAATAAGTCAATTGATAAATGGCTCAAAGTGCGAATATTCTTCTATATCATTAATCAATTACTTCAAAACTAATGAAATTGATTATCAACATATTGATACTTCAGTAAGCTATTTTCCAGATATTAGTAAATCTGAATGTTACTTAAAAGTTGAAAAATATGAGATTGATGAATTCTCAAGAAACAAAATATATACAACTACAAGCTACAGGCTTGTTAATTACTTGGAATCTTTCAATTTGTTTCTTTTATTTTTTTTACTTAAGCAAAGTAAATTTAATCATAAAACAAATCTATCTTTAATTTTTTTAAATCAAGTTTTGATTGAATTAGTATTTGGTTATTTTAAAAATGGAAATTTGATAACTATTCAATTTTTAATTAAATTATTTTTAATTTTAAATTTATTTCACTTTTTTATAAATTTTAAAAAACTTAATAATAAATTTTTACTTTTTATCATTACACTTTTCACTTTTATTAAAAATGAACAATACCAACTAAAAGTTGATGACAGAATAGAAATATTTTATTTTACACACGCATTTAAAAGTTCATCTACTGAATCTGTAATAATTGGTAATAATCACACAGAAATATATTCTTACCTTGTAAATTTTTTCTACATTTTATCTGGTCCATATTACAAATTTGTTTTAGAGTTGGTTCTTACTGTCTGGGCATCGTATCTTATTTTTCTTTTAATTAAAGATCTAAAAATCAATCCTTTAGTTTCTTTGTTGTTAGCTAGTTTTATATTATTTAGAACTAATTTAATTGGAGGAGAAGGTTTTTTAACCTCTGTTCTTCCAAAAAATTATTCCTATCTTTTGATTTTTTCTGCATGCTATTTTTTATATAAAAGAAGGATTAATTTTTCAATTTTATTTTATAGCTTAAGTTTTTACTTTCATTTTGCAATGTCAGTTTTGTTTCTTCCTGTATATATATACATTTATATTGTAATAAACAAAACACATAGAATCGTTATGGATACTTCGAAGGGTATTTTATTAGTTTTTCCATATTTAATTTATTTATATCAAAACATTTATAGACAAAGTTCTGAAGTAAAAAATTACGAAGAACTTAAAAGACAATTTATTTTAACTTATCAAAACCATTTGTATCCATTTGTTTTTGAGAATGGTAAGTTTGTTGAGTTAAACCTTTTTTTCAAAAGTTTGCCACAAATAGTTCTAATAATTTTTATAGTTTTCATTCTTTATTTAATAAATAAAAACAAGGATATAAAATTTTTAGGAATTGTTAGTTTTGTATCATTAATCTTTTTATTTTATATATTTGTTATGTACTTATTTCCATTTAGTGATTTTGTGCTTCTTCATCCATTTAGATTTGTAACTTTTTTTTCAATTTCAATATTTATTTTTTTGAGTGTTTATTTAGATAGATATTCAGAGCTATACGAAAAAAGTTTGTCAATTGTTTGTATTTTGATAATTTTTTTAACTGTAAATCAACCATTAATCAATCCACAGTTAAATAGTAATTATACAAAATACTTTACAGACAAAGAACTTAAATTTGAAAAAACAATATCAACACCTGATGAATTAGTAAATTATTTATCTGTTCAAGAAGTCGATCTAATATTAACTCCACTAACTAATACTCAAAGCATATTTAATGACTTAGAGATGAAAACAGGAATTCCAAATTACGTAAATCTACTTCATATACCATTAAATATTAATGAATTGAACGAGTGGAATGAAAGAAAGACAAAGCTAAATAGTTTTTACAACCAAAAGTGTGAAGTATTCGACAATTATTCGAATTTTTTATTTATTGACTATTTTAATAACAATCAATGTGGAGAATTGGTCAAATCATTTGATGGTTATTATTTATATTCTCGAAAATAAGGTTTTATTTTTTTAAAATAGCAAATAATGATAGGCCAAACTTTGGATTTAATCCAATTTTTAGGAAAAAGACTTCTAAAAAAATAATTAATTTAAAGGCTAAATTTAGAACTGAATTAACAGTTGTGTCTGATTTTGGCTTTTTTATCAATTTAATTTGAATGAATCTGATAGGTAAAAGTATGTAGTTGTATCCAAATCGTTTTTTTAAAACAAATTTATTTTTTATTTGTTCTTGTATCATATTCCAATTGTATCTTCTGAAATGATGAAGCTCTTCGTCATGTTTACTATATAAAGCTTGATATGCCGGTACACTCATTATTGCAATGCCATCACTTTTTAAAATTTGCCTTACGTTTTTAAGGAAAGAATCGTAATTATCAATATAGAGTCTGATAGAAACATTACTTATGAAGTTAAGGTTGAATAAATCAACAAAATATTCTTTTATAATCATAAAACAATGAAAACAGAATATAATTTTAGTAATTTAGGAGATAAATAATTTTAAAAAAAATTTTCACACCTGGATATTACAGATTCAAAATCAACAATCTTTTAGGAATATTTTCTTTGAGTTTGCTGTTTATTTCAAACATTAACAAATATTTGTTAGTAAAAATAAAAAAAGACAAAAACAAAAAAATAGACTTAATACCTGTCAAGTGGGATGAGTTAAATAAACAGCTTCAAGATAAATTTTTAATGTTTGGAGATGTAGGGCTGATCGAGAACTATAAATCTGATGATATTGCTGGAACCCAACTTATTTATAGTAAGAAACTTATCGATAAATTGATTAAGCTTGCAAAAATAAATAAACAATTTTATTACGGGGAGACTGACTATCACCTTTATGAATGCCTTAAAAAATATAATTTACAGGGAAGAGATGTAGCTATTTTAGGTTCGACTATTCCTTGGTATGAATCTATAGTTTTATCTCGTGGTGGTAGACCTGTAACTATAGAATACAATGAAATAGTATGTGATGACGATCGTCTTAATATATATACAAATCAAAGTTTTAACAAAGTTGAAAAAAAGTTTGATTTTGTAATTTCTATCTCATCTTTTGAGCATGATGGTTTAGGAAGGTATGGAGACCCAATCAACCCAGATGGTGATCTAGAGGCTATGGATGACGTATACAATAGATTTCTAAACAAAAATGGAATTTTATTTTTATCAGTACCTGTTGGGAAAGATACACTTGTATGGAATCTTCACAGAATATATGGAAATAAGAGACTACCTCTACTTTTTAAAAATTATGAATTGATTGACTCAAGTGGATTTGATGAAACTCTATTTAATAGAGAAGATACTTTTGGACAACTAAGCTCACAGTACAATGGTGATAAACCTTTTCAGCCAATATTTGTTTTAAAAAAATAATCTAGCCTTTTGATACTCATATTATTTTTTTAATTTAATCTACTGTCTTCCACAAATGTAAAGAGGCTATTGTTCTAAAAGGAGCCCATTTTTGTGCATATTTATCATATTCAGTCCAATCACTTCCTACTTTTACAAGGCCAAAATTGTTCATTGCTAGCCGAAGTCCTGCGTCTTTGGAAGAAAAAATATCAAGCTCTCCTAAACAGAAAATTTCAAACATATTTATAGACCATGGTCCAATTCCAAATACTGACATTAAATTATCATTTAAAGTATTCTTATTTAATTTTGATAAGTCTTTAAAACTTTTATTTAAATATAAGTCTGAAACCTCTTTTATTGTTTTTGCTTTGTTTGTACTTAGTCCTAGTTTTTTGATTTGCTCAATTGTCAAGTGTTGAAATTGTTTCTCATTTAAATATTCTGAATTAAACTTTTCTTTAATATTTTTAAAAATAGAATTTGCTGCTTTTGTTGAAATAAATTGTGAGATAATTATACCTACGAGTGTATCAAACTGATTTTTTTTATTTGGTTTAAAAACAATATGACCATTTGTATCAATTATTTTTTTTAGTTTCTTATCTTTCTGACGTAAATATTCTTCTTCTTGTGAAAATCTCATTAGAGAATTTTATAAATCTAA
>MDTE01011526.1_pt1 | contig 64353 bp, 67 predicted proteins | sample 811231 | NCBI WGS metagenome assembly MDTE01 (sample SAMN05326651, study PRJNA326480) | marine metagenome | isolation source: seawater | place: Indian Ocean: Red Sea | collected 2010
GAACCCACGAATGAGTAAACCCATTGCTAGTTTTCAAGACTAGTGCTTTCAACCGCTCAGCCACCTCTCCATGTAGTTTGACTAATATTACTGTTTATATATCAAAGAATAAAAAAATTCAGCAATTCAATAATTTTATAGAATGTAAAAAAATATTAGAATATAAGCTTAAAATGAAAAAGATAAGCATATTCTTTATCATTATATTTATAATAAATGTCCAAAATCTTTATGGTAACAACGATTTTAATGTTTGGTTAAATAATTTCAAAAAAAATGCTGTATTAAACGGAATCTCTCAAAAAACTGTTGATGAAGCATTGAGTGGTGCAAAGTTTTTAGCAAAGGTTATTGAATATGATAGATATCAACCAGAATTCTATGAGGATACATATACATATATAAAAAAAAGATCTAATAGAGACAAAGTAAGAGAAGGTTTATCACTTTATAAAAAAGAAAAAGAAATAATTAATAAAATTGAAAAAAAATTTATTGTTGAGAAAGAACTTCTCTTAGCGCTAATGGGAATTGAAACTAATTTTGGAAAATATCTAGGAAAGATGGATATCATTTCGTCATTAGCAACTTTAAGTTTCGACAAAAGACGAAGTTCTTTTTTTACAAATGAACTATTAGTTTTATTAAAATTAATAGATTCAAGAATAATTGAAAAAGATATTCTCTACGGTTCATGGGCAGGAGCATTTGGAAATTTTCAGTTTATGCCATCAACAATAAAAAATTATGCTATTGATTATAATAAAAATTCTGACATTGAGCTTAAAAAAATAGATGACTCATTTGCTTCAGCGGCTAATTATATTAAAAAAATAGGTTGGAAAAAAAATGAACCGTGTTTCTATAAAGTGGAATTAAAAGAGGGAATCCCATCGAAGTATTTAAATAGTTCAGCCAGAAAAATTTTAAATAAAAAAAAAGTAAAGTTTTTTAAAAAATATTTAAAATCACCTGAAAAAGTTAATGCAAATGATAATGCTATTTCAGCTATAATTACACCTGATAAAGATATTATTCCAGGAGCAAAAAATCTTAGACCAGCTTTTCTTGTTTTCAATAATTATGAAAAAATCCTTAAATGGAATAGATCACTAAGATTTGCACTTGCTGTATGTACATTAAAAGATAAATTCAAAAATGAAATTTAGAATTATTTTCGCTATATTGATTTTAACCTCATGTTCAAATGGAACATATAAAACTAGCTCTAAAGAACTATATAGATCATCTGGTTTTGCACTTATCTATGATGAAAAAGATTATGAAAAAAATATTATATCTGGAAAATTAAATACAAATAAGTTGGAAGTTGCTCATAACAGAGTTAAAAAAAATTCAACTATACTTATTACTAATCCTGAAAATAATAAATCATTAAAGATTAAGGTTACCAAAAAAATAAATTCTCCAACTTTTTTTAATCTAGTAATTACCAAACCTGTGTCAGATTATTTGAATTTAAATCCTGATATGCCTTTTGTAGAAATTCAAGAAAAAAGTAGAAGTAAGTCTTTTGTAGCTAAAAAAGCCGTCACTCATAAAGAAGAAAAAAAAGTATCAGATAAAGCTCCAGTGACAAAAGTAAAAATTGTAAATTTATCTGAAGATAAAAAGGTAAAAAAGGAAAAATCTAAAAACTTTTCAATTATAATAGGTGATTTTTATTCTAATGAATCTGTAATGGATTTAAAAGAGACCTTAGAAAATGGTTATGTCGAAGATGGAATCTTAAAGGTAAAAAAACTTAGTAAGAATAAATTTCGTTTATTTGTTGGTCCTTATTCATCAATTAATACTTTAAAAAAACGTTACTTTGAGTTAAACAGGTATGGATTTGAGGATCTAGACATACAACAAAATGATTAAAACAAAAATTTTTACTTTATTTTTATTTTTTATATTTTTATCCAATTTATGGGCAGCCCCAAAACTAGATGTCAAAACAGCTATATTAATGGACTATAATTCAGGTAAAATTTTGTATGAACTTGAAGCAGACATGTCAATTTATCCTGCCTCAATGACAAAAATTATGACATCAATAATTGCCTTTGATTTACTTAAAAAAGATAAAATAAAATTAGATGATGAAGTTGTGGTCTCAGAAAAAGCCTGGAGAATGTCACAAGCTGGTTATTCTTCAATGTTCATTATGTTAAACGATAAAGTTACAATTGAAGATTTGTTAAGAGGTATAATCGTAGTTTCAGGTAACGATGCTTGTGTTGCTTTAGCAGAGGGAATTGCTGGTACAGAAAGTAATTTTGCTGAAATGATGACAGAAAAAGCTGAAGAGATAGGACTTGAAAATACAAACTTTACAAATTCTTCTGGCTTAAACGATCCCGACAATTATTCCACAGTAAGAGATATAGCTTTAATGTCTGATTATCTAATAAGAAATTATCCTAAATATTATGAATATTTTAAAGAAACCGAATTTACATGGGAAAGAACTGGCGGTGATCCAATAACTCAAGGTAATAGAAACCCTCTTTTGTATAAAAATATGGGTGCGGATGGAATTAAAACTGGATATTTAGCGGTAGAAAAATATTCATTAGCAAGTTCTGTAATAGGAGAAAAAAGAAGATTGATATCTGTTGTAAGTGGATTTCCAACCAAAAATGCAAGATCATCTGATTCTATAAAATTAATATCTTGGGGTTTAAGAAATACAAATACATATGAAATATCCGAAAAAAATGTTCCTAATTTTAAATTTAAAACATGGTTAGGTAAAAAGAATTTTGTCGAAGGAGTTACAAAAGAAGATGTTTATTTAACCATAAGTAAAAAGGAAGTAAAAAAATTAAAAGTTTCACTCAAATATAATGGCCCTGTAAAAGCGCCAATAAAAAAAGACGATCAAATTGGAACTTTAATTATTGAAGAAAACCCCGATAATATTTTTTCAGTACCCGTTTACGCTAACGAGGATGTAAAAAAAGTTAATTTTTTTAAAAGTTTATTTATGTCTTTCAATTATATGATCTGGGGAGATGCTTAAAAAAAAATTTCTTTTTATCGTATTTGAAGGTATTGAAGGTTCCGGAAAATCATACCAAAGCAAAAAGTTATATCAAAATATAAAAAAAAAAGGCCTAAACCCAATTTTAACGAGAGAACCCGGTGGAACTAAATCTGCAGAAATTATTAGAAGTGTTATTTTAACGGACTATTTTAAAAAAAAAAATTATGAACAATTTGATAGATATACCGATACATTACTTTATTTGGCAGCCAGAAACGAACATATAAAAAATAAAATTAAGCCAGCAAAACTTAAAAAAAAAATTGTAATTTGTGATAGATTTGTTGACTCCACCATAGCTTATCAAGTTTATGGAAAGGGTGTTAATAAATCCCTTATTGATAGCGTACACAAGTATATATTAAATAATCTTAAACCTGATCTGACTTTTGTACTAAAAGTAAAAATAAAAAAAGCTATAAAAAGGTTAAAAAAAAGAAAAAAAAAAAATAGATATGATAAATTTTCTAAAAACTTTTATCTAAAAGCCCAAAAAGCATTTGTTAAAATAGCCAAAAACAATAAAAAAAAATACTATATATTCGATAATTCAAACGACGACAAAAACTTAGAAAAAAAAATTGCACATATAGTTTTAAAAAAATTAAGTTAAAATGACAGAGAAATTTAAAGATAATTTTAGTCCAATTAATTCATTAAATCTTTATGGTTTAAAGAATTACCTTTTAGATTTTATTAAACTATTTGAGATAAGTAAATTCCCTAAAGTTTTATTATTAACTGGAGAAAAAGGAGTTGGAAAGTTTACCTTATGCTTCCATTTTATAAATTGTCTATTATCAAAAAATTCTAATAATAAATACAATGAAAAAGATCAAATAATTGACAAAGATAACCAGGTCTATAAGCAAATATTAGCAAATACATGTGAAAATTTTATTTATATAGAGAATGAGGATAAAAAAAAATCTAGTATTGAAAATATTAGAAATATTAAAAAAAAAATTTAATAATTCTTTACTTAATAATTTTCCTAGATTTATAGTTTTTGATGATGTTGAACTCTTGAATATTAATTCAGCAAATTCACTTTTAAAGCTTATAGAAGAACCATCAAAATCAAATTATTTCATTCTTATTAATAATAAAAAACAAAATATTATTGAAACGATAAAATCACGTTCTCTTGAATTTAAATTTTTTTTAAATAAAAATCAAAAAAAAGAAATACTTAATAAGTTATTGTCACATCATGATTTACAAAAACATTTTTCACATGACTTTATAGATCTAACTTCCCCAGGAAGACTAATTCAATACGGTGAAATATTTAAAAATTTGAACGTTAATATTGACACCTCATTTTACTCGGCAGCTAATATTATCCTTGATCAATTTAAAAAAACAAAAAATCCAATATTTTTAGACACTATAACTTTTTTTTTAGAGATTAAGTCTCATTCAAATAGCCACGCAAACAGTCTAAAATTAATTAATTCTATAAATTTGAAAAATAATATTATGAAGTTATTATATAATTATAAAATGTTTAATTTGACCAATAATTCTGTTCTTGAATACATTAAAAAAAATAAATTAGAGACCTATGTTAAGTAAAAATTTTTCGATAACCAAATCAAGAAGAGTAAGAAGTACACCGTTCACTTCTAGATTGGAAAAACAAGGAGTCAAAAGTTATACCGTTTACAATCACATGCTATTACCAACTACATTTTCCTCTGCAGAAGATGAATATTTGCATTTAAAAAAAGATGTTCAGTTATGGGACGTATCAGTTCAAAGGGAGATTGAAATTTCAGGAAATGATGCTCATAATCTCGTACAATTAATGACATGTAGAGATCTATCAAAATCAAAGATCGGTAAGTGTTATTACTTGCCATTGGTTGATATTACCGGCGGAATAATAAACGATCCGTTAGTTTATAAATTAAAAGATGATAGATGGAGAATTTGTATAGCTGACTCAGATGTATTATTGTTTGCAAAGGGAATAGCATCGGTAAAAAATCTTAATGTAAATATTTTTGAAGCAAATATACATACTTTAGCAATTCAAGGGCCTAAATCATTTAAATTGATGGAGGAAGTGTTTGGTAAGGAAATTAGTAAACTTAAATTTTTTCATTATAATTTTTTTAATTTCAAAAATTGTAAATTTTTAATATCTAGATCAGGATTTTCAAAGCAGGGTGGATATGAGATTCATGTTGAAGATACAAAAGCCGGATTAGCTTTATACGATCATCTATTCGATATTGGTGAAAAATATAATCTTAAACCTGGTTGTCCAAATCACCCTGAAAGAATAGAAGGAGGACTATTATCATATGGTAATGATATGCTTATAAATGACAATCCTTTTGAATGTGGTTTTGAAAAATACATACATTTAGATACAAATATTGAATTTTTAGGAAAAGAAAGTTTAAAAAAAATTAAAAGCGAAGGTATATCAAAGAAACTTATGGGTGTTAAAATTAATACAAAAGAACTAAATTTAACTGATATAAATTTAATAGATAAAAAAAAACAAATAATAGGTGAACTAAGGTCAGCAGCTTTTTCGCCATCTTTTAAGAAAATCGTTGGTATTGCTATGATTAAAATTGATTTTTGTAAAAATAATCAAATTTTTAATATAATTGTTAATGATAAATCTATCGAGGGAGAAATTTGTAATCTACCAATTACTTAATTTATGAAAAAAGCGAAAATTTATATACCTTCAAAAACTGCTACACAATCTGGCAGAGGTAAAATAAAAAAATGGGTATTAAAATTTGAAACTCGTCATGGAACAGTTAACCCATTAATGGGATGGGAATCTAGCGATGATACAATGAATGAAGTTATTTTAGAATTTTCTTCCAAAGAAACTGCGATAGATTATGCAAAAAAAAATAATATTCTCTACGAATTAATTGAGCCCAAAAAGTCGGATTATATTATTAAGTCATATGCAGACAATTTTTTGAAAGACTGATATGTGGAGAAGTTTTTTTACAGAAAAGAAATGGCTTTTATGGTCATGGGGCGGGGCACTTTTTATATTTTTATCACTACTCTCTCAAACGTGGATAGATGTTAAAATTAACGAGTGGTACAAAGGTTTTTACGATCTTTTGCAAAAGGCTACCGAGAGAGAAATTTCAGAGTTTTATGATGGTCTTTTCATGTTTATGAAATTAGCTATCCCTTATGTAATTATTTATACTGTAACAAACTATTTCACTAGACTTTGGGCTTTTAGATGGAGAGAGGCTATGACATTTTCATACATGCCATATTGGAAAAAAGTTGATGCAAAGGTTGAGGGAGCCTCTCAAAGAATTCAAGAAGACTGTATGAATTTTGCTAAAATCGTAGAAAGTTTGGGACTTCAAGTTGTAAGAGCTATAATGTTATTAATAGCATTTATTCCTATTTTATGGGGACTTTCATCAAATGTTGTAATCCCTTTTTTTAAGGATATCTCAGGTTCTTTGGTTTGGGTTTCATTGACAGCCAGCTTGGGGGGGTTAATAATTAGTTGGTTAGTTGGAATTAAGCTACCTGGTCTTGAATATAATAATCAAAAGGTTGAAGCCGCATTCAGAAAAGAGTTGGTTTATGGTGAGGATGATAGAAAAAATTATGTAAAAGCACCAACAATTCTTGAATTATTTACTGGAATTAAATTTAATTACCATAGACTTTTTTTGCATTACGGATACTTCGATTTGTGGCTAATTATGTATAATCAATCGATGATTATTGTGCCATATATATTGATGGGCCCCGGTCTGTTTACAGGTGCTATGACATTAGGAATATTGATTCAAACGTCTAGCGCATTTAGAGAAGTACAAAGTAGCTTTTCTTTATTTTTACAGAATTGGACAAGAATAACTGAACTTAGATCTATTTACAAACGACTAAACGAATTTGAAAAAGCAATCAACTTTAATAAACCCTTGAGTAAAGCAAAAAAATCTGATGTAAGAGTTTAATGGAACTCTACTTCAAGCTAATAGATGTAATCTTTCCTGTTTTTTTTATTATCGGAATTGGATATTATATTGGAAAAAAGGATCCAAAATTTAATACTCAATTTATAACAAATCTTGCTGGAACCATTGGAACACCAGCAATGATTTTTTACACAATAACAACTACTGGTGTAACACTTCAAATATTTATTGAATACTTTATTTATGCTGTAATTATACTTGGTGCTTTTGCAATTATTGGATTTATTTTTTTATTACTTCTTAAAAAAGATCCAATAACAGAACTCCCTCCAATGTTTTTACCTAATACTGGAAATATGGGTGTTCCAATATGTTTGTTTGCTTATGGTACCGCGGGTTTAGGTGTTGCCTCAGCAATAGCATCTGTAATAATTTTATTTCATTTCACAATTGGAATTTTACTTGCAAGTAAAAGCTTTTCTTTTTCAATATTATTTAAAAATGGACCAATTTATGGAATCATAGCTTCAGTATTTTTTTTGTATTTTGAATTGGATGTTCCCGGATATTTAGAAAACACAACTTTTTTACTTACATATACAACAATCTTTTTAGTATTGATGGCGCTTGGAGTTGCACTTACTAGGCTAAAAGTTGTTTCATGGAGAGATGCCGTTATATTAGGATCGGTAAGAGTGATATTGGGCCCTATAATTGGCTACTCATTAATTAAATTTTTAAATTTATCTGGTTTTATGGCTGGTGTTCTCTTAATACAGTCAGCAATGCCAAGCGCTGTTTTGACTTATCTTGTAGGATCAATGTACTCTAAAAAAAGAGCCGTTGATAATGTAGCAAGCGTCATTGTTTCCTCAACTCTATTGTCCTTTATTACAATACCTATTGTTGTTTATATATCATTGAGCTTATTTCAATTACCATGAATTAATTATTTATTATAATGCCTATACCGTATATATAATCAATTAATTAAAGTAGCGGGGCGTAGCGCAGCCTGGTAGCGCATCTGGTTTGGGACCAGAGGGTCGGAGGTTCAAATCCTCCCGCCCCGACCATTTAAAAAAATTTAACTAGATATTTTCTTATCTTGTGGGTTTCAATACCGTTATAGAAACCTAGAATATTATAATTAGACCCAGTTTTAAATTGAGGAAGTCTAAAACATTTAATAAATTTTGAATACGGGTGACTTTTACAAATTTTTTCAGCATTATCTTTAGCACGTAAATAGGATTTAAGTCTTAAGTATTTTTTTTTATTATTCAAGAATATGCTAGACGGATAAAATATTTTACTTTTAATACTATTTTTTTGCAAAAGATTAAGAATAATTTTAAATTTGGATGTATATACATCATTATAAACATTATATAGCGTAGTATTATTTTGAGTATCATTCATTATAGGTGGGGACGATAAGTAAAAAATATAATGAGGTTTATTAACTTTTAAAAATTTTTCAAGTTTCCTCATTTCTTTGATTGAAATTGAGTTTTTTTTAAAACTATAACTTAAAATTTTTGGTTTGGCTTTTCTTACAGTTAAAATTATTGATTTTGAAATATCACCTGAAATACCAAAAAAAAGTAATTTTTTATTTTTAATTTTATTAATAATATTTTTTGATATGTCATATTTCTGTTTATTAAATATCAATGGAGTTAATTTGCCTGAAAGTATCGTAGAAGAAAAACCATAATTTAATAATTTTATTGAATAAATACTATTTATAATTTTTTTAGTTTTTATAATTCTTTTTGAATTATCATTATAATTAATTTTACTTGTGCTTATTGAATGTATTAAAGCTCCTGAAGCAGGTTTTATATTTCCAATGTAACGAGAGATAAATAACAAATGTTTTATTAAATCTAAATTATTTAAAATTGTAATTTTCTTGGAATTATAAAAATTAATAATTTTATTTAAAGTTTTTTTATTTTTAAATTTTAAATTAAATGATTTTAGATTTGAATGTTGTATCTGAACTAGAATTTTATCATTTAATTTATTTTTTACATAGATGATATTTTTTTTTAATACAATTGAAAACCTTTCATTATTGAGACAATAGTTTTTGAAGTCGGTTTTTATATTTGTAATATTAATATCTTTGCTATTATCTATATATTTAATTAAAGCATGTAAAAGAAGATTTATTCCATGAACAATAGTTTTTTTAAAAAAAAAATTCTTTGCAAAGTTATCATTTATATGAATTTTATTTTTATCTCCTGAAAGAAGCGAGAATCTTTTAGAGTCTTTTAATGTAATGTAATTCAATTTTATTATTTTATTAAATAATTGTTTTTATTTTTTAATTTATTCGTAAGTACTTGAACTAAATATTTAGCATTTACACTGTAACAGTTAAATCGTCCGTAGTTTGTTTCAATAAAATTTTTATTATCAATTAAATTAAGTATTTTTTTTTCCTTTAACTTATAATTTGTTTGTTTTTTACCTACATGATATTTTAATGCAATTTTTCTTTTTTTGTTTTTAATTTTTACGTTTCCTAGAAAATATTTGTCATATCTGTATTTAACATTCATTTTTTTTTCAATGTAATGAATTAATGTTATCTTACTTGGGGGACAGCAAAAACAAAGGATTTTGAAATTATATTTTTCCATTATGGAAAAAACGCTATTATTACCAAAAGATTCATTAGTATTACAATTAAAGATTAATTTTCTATTTTTTCCAAAAACTAAATGATTAAAAACAGGTTCATATGTTCTATTTTTACTATGATGTTTAATTAAATAATTGCTAAAAGATCCAACTTGGGAAAGACTTTTTTTGGGATCATAAACAATTCCATTTGTGAATTTATAGTTATAAGTAGGTATTAATAATGTTCCGCTTTTCCCAATTCTTTTTAATAAAAATTTTAAAAAATAATTATATAATTTATTACTAAAGAATTTTTCATATTGATAAATTCCAGCAAAATTAGAATGCAAAACTATTGAGTCTTTTTTTCCAATTTTTAACTTATCAAAAAGTAAATTTAACTTTTCAATTTGTTTAAATTTTTTTTTTAACAACTTTTAACATCCCTTTAAATGAATTTATACTGTTAAACTCTCTTACAGTAAATTTTATTTTAAACTTTTTTTCACAGGCTAACAAAATGTTAAAATTTGCCAAGGAGTCCCATGACTTAAAATCATAAATTTTATTTTTTAAGTGTACATTTATCTTTAATTCTTTTTTAAAAACTTCTTTTAAGTTTTTAATTAAAGTATTTTTTTGTCTCATTGAGTTCCTTCGTGTTTTTTATACTATATACAAAATTGCTTTGTGATTTTTTTTCAAGATTAAAAAACTTCTTTTTTAAAAAAAGGGGTACTAATTTATTGTTTAAATTTGATGAATTGTAATTAATTAAAATCTTTTTAAATTTATTTTTCTTTATTATATTATAAATCATAAAATCTTCGATTGCTCTGTATAAAACTCTGCAACTTAAAAGAAAATCTGTTATTCTAAAATTATTCTCTTCATTTTTTACAACGTACAAACCAATTAATCCATGATTACCAAATTTATCTGAAAAATTAATCAATCTTAATTCATAATTTTTATCGTTAATAATCTTTGATAAATTTCCGCTTTTGTATCTATTTAAAGAAAAATTAAATTGATTAGTTTTATTAAATAACTGTATGGCTCTATTAAAATTTTTATTATTACATTTGATAATTTTTATTCTTTGTTTTAGGTTTTTTAAAAGTTTAAATGAATTTCTTTGACTTTGTTTATATTCCTCAAATTTAGATTTTAATTTATATTGTTTATATTTTCTAATATCTTCTTTTAATACAAAAAGTTTTTTTAGTCTAATTTGATTATTCAATTTAACAAAAATATTATTTGGATTATTTAAATGAATTGTATTAATTTCTTTAATGCTATTTTGAACTTTTTTAATTTCTAATATATTATCATCTATAAATAAGCAATCTTTTGGTCTTAAACCAAGATTATTTAAAATCTTTTTAATATTTGTATCTTTTTCAAGCCAATTAATTTTTGGTGATAAAAAATCGGCTTTTTGTAAGTGCATCTTTTTTTCTTTCATTGTCCTCCATACTTTTTTTTCATCATTTTTTGAAACTATAGTTAAAATAAATCCTTTATTTTTAAGTTTTTTTAAATAAGTTTGGAATTTTTTATATAACAAGCCACGATCTTTATTTGAATAGATGATTCCTTTTGTGCCATCCTCATCCAAAATTCCACCCCATAATGTATTATCACAATCTAGAATTATTAATTTATATGGGTTTGAGTTATATATTTTAATGTTTGATTGAATTTCTTTATTGAAAATCTTTATTAAGTTTACATCGTATGGAAATTTTAAAATTTTTTTATTTCTATAACTAAAATTATTATCTTTTAGGTCATTTAATAATTTTAGATTTATGTTTTTATTTTCTTTAATATTTAAAAGTTTAATAATTTGTTCTATGCGCTTATTTTTATTAATCTGTTTTGTTAGATAGAAAAAAAAATTTTTATTTTTAAATTGTCTGATAGATTTATTTATTATTTTTATTTTTTTTATAATTTCTTTTATATTGCTATTATTTATGTTTATAATTGTATGGAATGTATCAAATCTTGCTAAATTTCTTTTATTTTGTAATGCCAAAAAAAAATTATTGTAATCTTCATCTATTAAAAACTTAAATTTATTCTTTAGATTGTCCCAATTAGAATTGCTGTGCAATAGATTAAAGTTAGACGTGAGTAAATGCATATCTGAATATATTCAAGATGTTTTTTGTTTGCAATAACATATTTTTAGTGGATATTAAAAAAAGTTTATTTTAAATTGTCTAAATGAAAAAATATTACACTATTGGTAAAAAAATTCTCTTTCCTATTTGTAGAAGTTTGACAGGTATAGGTGTTAAGAAAACTCTTGCTGTAATTAAGAAAGAGTTTCCAAAATTAAAAATTAAAAAAATTAAATCTGGAACTAAAGTTTTTGATTGGAAAGTACCTCCTGAATGGAATATACGTGACGCTTATGTACTTGACCCACTAGGTAAAAAAATTATTGATTTTAAAAGGAATAATCTCCATTTGGTTGGTTACTCTACCTCTGTAAATTCCACATTAACCTTAAAAAATTTGTTAAATAAAATTCATTTTTTAAAAAAACAACCAAAGGCAATTCCATATGTGACCTCATATTACAAAAGAAGATGGGGCTTTTGTATAAATTATAAATATAAAAAACAAATAGAAAAAAAATATAAATTAAATGATAAATTTAAAATTCTTATTGATTCCAAACATTATAATAATGGAAATTTAACTTATGGTGAACTTATTTTAAAAGGAAAAAGTAACCAGGAAATATTAATATCTACCTATATTTGTCATCCATCTATGGCAAATAATGAGCTTTCAGGAATAATGGTTGCCATGGGATTAATTAATTATTTTAAAAAAAAGAAATTAAAAAAAACTATAAGATTTATATTTATTCCCGAAACTATAGGCTCTATTGTTTATCTAAGTAAAAATTTAGATCAATTAAAAAATAATGTTATTGGTGGTTATAATTTATCATGTATCGGTGATGAAAGAAAACATTCATGCATGTTTTCTAAATATCAGAACTCACCGTCTGACAAATCCATTATTGAAGCATATAAAAAATTAAAAATAAAAAATTATAAAATATATTCATTTCTAAAAAGAGGGTCTGACGAACGTCAATATAATTCACCAGGAATTGACCTGCCTATATCTTCAATTTTTAGATCAAAATATGGTGAATATCCAGAATATCATACATCATTAGATAATTTCAAATTAGTTACTTTAAAGGGAGTTACTGGTGGTTTTAAAGTTGCAAAAACTGCAATAGAAATTTTGTTAAATAAGACTATTCCAAAAAATAAAATTTTATGTGAACCACAAATGGGAGTCAGGGGCCTTTATCCAACTTTATCAACTAAAAAAAATAATATAAACAAAGAGAATTATATGAATTTTCTTCAATATTCAGATGGCAAAAATACTATTGAAGAAATATCACAAAAAATTAAATTAAATATAAGGGAAACTAAAATTGTATATAGAGTTTTAAAAGATAAAAAGTTGGTAGTTTAATCTTATTAAATAAGATATGAAAATTAATAGTGTTGTGGTAATTGGTTCAGGAACTATGGGTAGTGGTATTGCTGCTCATTTATGTAATGCAAATATTCCAGTTACTTTACTTGATCTCAAAACTGAAATATCCAAAAATGCTAGAGAGAGAATTTTAAAATCAAGACCTCCATTGTTATTTGATAAATCTAAAATTAATAATATACAAATTGGAAATATTAGCGATGATTTTAATATTGTTTCAAAAGCTGATTGGATTGTTGAAGCAATTGTTGAAAAAATTGATATCAAGCATGAAATGTATGAAAAAATTTTCAAAACTAGAAAAAAAAACTCTCTTGTATCTTCAAATACTTCAACAATTCCGTTAAAAATATTATCTGAAAAATTATCAAGTACCGATAAAAAAGACTTTTGCATTACTCACTTTTTCAATCCTGTCAGATATATGGGTCTATTAGAAATTGTCAGAAATGAGCATAATGATATAAAAAAGATTACTTCTTTAAAAAAATTTTGTGAGTCAATATTAGGCAAAGGTGTAATTGTTTGCGGTGATACGCCAGGTTTTTTAGGAAATCGTGTTGGTGTTTATGCAATGCAGGTAGCTATGACTGAGGCAATAAAAATGAACCTTTCAATTGAAGAAGCTGATTCAGTATTTGGCAGACCAATGGGGATACCTAAAACTGGTGTTTTCGCATTATACGATCTAATCGGAATAGATTTAATGTCTGACGTTTTAAAAAGTTTTAAAAAAGAATTAGATAAAACAGATGAATTTCAAAAAGTTACTGAGAATATTCCAATTATAGATGAACTTATTAAAACTGGTTATACTGGAAGAAAAGGAAAGGGCGGTTTTTATAGAATTAATAAATCTGACGGAAAAAAAGTCTTAGAGGCTCTCGATTTAAAAAAAAATAAATACTTCCCATCTAAAAAAATAGATTTAAAAATCGATAAAGTAAATCTTTTAAAATTAATCAATAGAAAAGATAAATATGGTGAATTTGCATGGTCTGTAATTTCAAAAATAATTCTATATTCATCATCATTAATACCTAAAATAACAAAAGAATATAATGATATAGATGAAGCTTTAAGACTTGGATTTAATTGGGTTATGGGTCCATTTGAAATGCTAGAGTCAATTGGATTACAAAACTTTTTCTCTAGAGTTCAAGATATTAATAATAATCCATTTTTAGAAAATTTAAAAAATAATGGAATAAATAATTTTTATGATGAGAGACAAAAATATACAAATATAGAAACTTTGGGCAAAATTAAAAAATCAGTTCTAAAAATAGATAAAAATGACTCAGCTGAAATTTTTAGATTTAAGGATTTTAACATAGTTGAATTTAATACAAAAGCTAATGCACTTGATTACAATTCTATGGATGCTTTGATGAAAGCAACTGATAAACCATTAATTATTATAAATGAAAGTATGCAATTCTCTGCTGGTGTTAATTTGAATTATGTAATGGAATTCCTTAATAGGAAAGATTTTAAATCTGTTGAGAAATTTATTAAATATTTTCAAGAAACATGCAAACATTTGAAGTATTGCAAAAATCCAGTTGTATCAGCACCCTCAGGTTTAGCCCTTGGAGGAGGCGAAGAAGTTCTATTGCAAAGCAATTATGTCGTTTCACATACTAATATAGTTATGGGTTTAGTTGAAACTATAGTTGGGTTAGTTCCTGCTGGTGGTGGCTGCAAAGAGCTTTTGTGGAGATGGTCACAGACCAAAGAGGCAAAAAATGATCCAGATTATGCACCCCTTAAAGTCTTTGATATTATTGGTTATGCTAAAACAGCAACATCACCAGATGAAGCCAAACCATTGTTATTTTTAGACTCAAATCATGAAGTAATTATCAATAGAAACAATCTTTTACCAACAGCAAGGGTTTTTATTCAAAAAAATAAAGATTTTAAGGCACCTGATCCTTGTAAATTTAAATTATCCGGAAAACAAGTTAGAGAAAAAATGGAAAAAATTCTTGAAGATTTGTATAATAATAAAAAAATTTTTGAACATGGTATGGTAGTTGGTAAAGAATTGGCATATGTATTAAGTGGTGGAGATACAGATTTACATAAAGAAATTAGTGAGGATGAAATGTACAAATTAGAATTAGATAGTTTTATGAAATTATTATCAACGCCAAATACACAAAAAAGAGTCAAACACACTTTAAAAACAGGTAAACCATTAATAAATTAAATGACTACTTATAACGCACCAATTGATGAAATGATGTTTTTATTCAATAATTTAAAAGATAATAAAAACTATAATGAAATTGATAAATATAAGGAAGTTAATTCTGAATTAGTTAAAGACATTTTGGAACAAGCAGCAAAAATTAATCAAGAAATTATCTTACCACTAGCAAAAATTGGAGATGAAAAACCGTGTGTTTATGAAAATGGAGTCGTCAGATCACCTCCAGGATATAAAGAAGCATATAAAAAATTTATTGAGGATGGCTGGACATCTTTATCATGCGATCCAAAATATGGAGGACAAGGTATGCCAAAAACTGTGAGTACTTTTTTTGAAGAAATGCTTTCTTCAGCTAGTTTATCTTTTAAATTGTATAGCGAATTAAGTATTGGTGCATATAATTGTATACTCCATCATGCTGATCAAAAAATAAAAGATAAATTTCTTCCAAAAATTGTTGAGGGTAAATGGAGTGGAACAATGTGTCTTACAGAGTCGCATTGTGGAACTGATCTTGGTCTTTTGAAAACTAAGGCAGTAAAACAAAAAGATCATACATATAAGATAACTGGACAAAAGATATTTATAACCTCCGGAGATCACGACTTAACAGATAATATAATCCATCTAGTTTTAGCTCGAATTCCAGGTTCAGAACCAGGGACAAAAGGAATAAGTTTATTTTTAGTTCCAAAATTTATTGTTAAAGATGATGGATCTGTTGGTCCAAGAAATGGAGTTAATACTGCATCAATAGAGTCAAAAATGGGTATCAAAGGATCTCCAACTTGTGTTTTAAATTTTGATAATGCAACAGGTTATCTGATAGGACCTGAAAACAAAGGATTAAGTTCAATGTTTACTATGATGAACTTAGAAAGAATAGTTGTTGGAATTCAAGGATTGGGTATCTCCGAAACGGCATATCAAAATGCTGTATTTTACGCTAAAGAAAGAAAGCAAGGTAAAGCTAACAATAGTAAAAATAAAGAGCCTGACACAATAATTAAACATGCCGATATAAGAAGAAGTTTAATGAATATGAAGTCGTTAATAGAAGGACAAAGATCTTTGGCATTTTGGGTCTCTCAACAAATAGATGTTAGTTTAAATCATTCAGATCCCAAAATAAAAGAAGCTGCTAATGATATTGTATCAATGATGACACCAGTAATTAAATCTTTTTTTACTGATACAGGGGTCGAAATAACAAATGATGCGATCCAGATTTTTGGTGGATATGGCTACACAAAGGATCAAGGCATGGAACAGTTATTTAGAGATAATAGAATTACTCCCATATATGAAGGAACCAACTCTGTTCAGGCTATTGACTTAGTTTACAGAAAAATTTTAGCAAATAAAATTTTTGATAGTTATCTTAAACAAATATCAAATGAAATAGGGGAGTATGCTAAAAATAAGAAGCTTGCTATTTTTGTTCAAAAATTTCAAAAATATATAGAATTATTAAATAATTTTACATCTTGGTTAATTGAAAAAAACAAAAATTCAAAGGACGATGTAAGTGCTGCATGTAATGATTATTTAAGAGTTCTTGGCTATATTGGACTGGCACATTCATGGTTAAAAATACTTAAAGTCAGTTATGAAAAAATTGACACTAATAGATCTTTCTTTGAGGATAAAATTAATACTGCAACGTATTATTTTGATAAAATTTTACCTAGAGTACAAAGCCATTATTTATCAGCAGTAACAGGTAGTGAAACTATGATGAAAGCAAATTTTAATTAATGAATCATTACGAAAATAATCTAGAAAAAAATAAAGCTAATTACGTCCCGTTAACTCCATTATCTTTTCTTCAACGGGCAAAAGATATTTATCCAAATTATGAGGCGATTATTTATGAAGACAGAAAATATACATGGATTGATGTTTATAAAAGATGTTTAAAATTTGCTAGTGCACTAGAAAAAGTTGGAATCAAAAAAGGAGATACAGTTTCTTTCTTGGCTTTTAATACACCTGAGATTTTTGAAGCCCACTACTCTGTTCCAATGACAGGTGCAGTTTTAAACACAATCAATATTAGATTAGACGCCAAAACTATTGCATATATACTTAATCATAGCGATGCAAAAGTTCTTGTTGTTGATAGACAACTTCATATTGAGGTTAAAAAAGCTTTATTAATTTTAAAAAAAAAAATTACTATTATTGACATAAATGATAAATATGCTGACAAATCAAAATCAGAAAAAATTGGTGATTTAGAATACGAAGAATTTTTAAATACCGGAGACGATAATTATATATGGAAAATGCCAGATGATGAATGGCAAGCTATATCTTTAAGTTATACATCGGGTACAACTGGTAATCCAAAGGGAGTTGTTTATCACCATAGAGGATCTTATTTAATGTCTACGGGCAGTGCAACAGCATGGAATATGCCTAATAGACTCAATTTTTTAACAGTGGTTCCAATGTTTCACTGTAATGGTTGGTGTTATCCATGGACCGTGCCCATGCTTAATGGACGTACTATATGTTTAAGAAATATTAACATAAAAAAAATATTTGAACTCATTGATAAATATAGCGTAACCCATTTTGGAGGCGCACCTATTGTATTAAATATGATTACAAGTGCACCTGAATCTGAACGAAAAAAAATAAAACACAAAGTTTATGTACTTACTGCTGGAGCACCACCTCCAAGCATAATTTTTAAAAAAATGAAAAGCCTTGGTTTTGAAGTTATGCATGTTTATGGTTTAACTGAAACATATGGACATGTAACACAATGTGCCTGGAATGATGGATGGAATGAATTAGATGAAGAAAAACAAAATGAAATTAAAGCTAGACAGGGAGTGAGGTATCCTAATACAGAGGGCGTAACAATTATGGATCCTAAAACTATGAAGATAGTTCCAAGAGACGGGAAAACAATAGGGGAAATAATGATAAGAGGAAATGTTGTTATGAAAGGATATTTTAAGGATAAAGATGCTACAGCAAAAGCCATGAAGGACGGTTGGTTTCATACTGGAGATTTGGCGGTAATGCATCCAGATGGCTATGTAAAAATACAGGACAGATCTAAAGACATAATAATCTCTGGTGGTGAAAATATATCATCAATTGAAATTGAAAATACTTTATCAAAACATCCATCAGTATCGATTGCTGCAGTAGTTGCAAAACCCGACGATAAATGGGGAGAGGTGCCATGTGCATTTATAGAAATTGTTAAAGACAAGAAAGTTACAGAAAAAGAGTTAATTTTATTTTGTAAAGAAACACTTGCTGGATTTAAAGTACCCAAAAAAGTAGAATTTTGTGAACTTCCCAAAACATCTACAGGTAAAATTCAAAAATTTGAATTAAGAAAAAAGGCTAAGGAATTAAATTGATTTTTGAAGTTGATAAGAAAAAGGTCTTCTGCTCAGATGTTGGCCAGTCGTTCGATAAAAACAAAGACACAGTGGTACTTATTCACGGAAGTGGTCAATCACATGTTGTTTGGTCTTTAACAGATCAATATTTGTCAGATAATGGATATAATGTTTTTACCTTGGATCTTCCTGGTCATGGCAATTCTGAAGGTGATAGCCTAAAATCAATTGAGGAAATTGCTGAGTGGCTTGAAAAAGTAATAAGAAAAATTGGTATTAATAATTTAAGTATACTAGGACATTCTCAGGGTTGTTTAGTGGCACTAGAATATGTAAATAAATTTCCTAAAAAAGTTAAAAAGTTAATATTTGTTGCTGGTTCTTATGAGATACCCGTTAATAAAAGTTTGATTGATTTAGCGCATTCAGGAGATATGGAGTCATTAAATTTAATGATGAAATGGGGTTATGGATATTCAAAACAATTTATCGGAGGCAACCCGCTTCAAAAAATATTAAACTCTTCAAGAGAAGTAAGAGAAGTTTTGGCTGTTGATTTGATAGCATGTAATAATTACAAAAATGGGATTAATGCAGCAAAAAAAATTAATTGTCCTTCTCTTTTTATATTTGGTGAATTGGATAAAATGATAAAACTCGATAAAGGTAAAGAATTTTCAGGTTTAATACCCGGTTCAAAAACCCACATCATTAAAGATTGTGGTCATATGGTAATACTTGAGAATGCTTTTGAAATGAGAGAAAAGATTACAGAATTTTTAAAATTATGAAAAGTTTTTATATTACAACTCCGATTTACTATCCTTCAGGTAAACCTCATATGGGACATGCATACTCAAGTATAATTGCTGATGTATTTGCAAGATTTAAAAGTATTGATGGTTATAATGTTTATTTTTTAACCGGAACTGATGAACATGGTTTAAAAATTCAAAGAGAGGCTAAAAAAAATAATAAAGAACCTAAAATATTTTGTGACGAACTTTCTGTTACTTTTAAAAATTTAACAAAAACACTAAATTTATCAAATAACGATTTTATAAGAACAACAGAAAAAAGACATTACGACTCTGTTGCTGAAATTTGGAAAAAACTTGAAAAATCTGGTGATATTTATTTAGATAAATATAGTGGTTGGTATTCTGTATCAGACGAAGCTTATTATGATGAGGAGGAAATTTTAGATGATAATGGTGTTAAAAAATCAAAATTGTCAGGTTCAAAAGTTGAATGGGTAGAGGAGGAGTCATATTTTTTTAAACTTTCTGACTGGGGAAAAAAATTATTAAAATTTTATGATGAAAATCCTGATTTTATAGGCCCTCAATCAAGGAAAAATGAAGTAATAAACTTTGTTAATAAAGGTTTAAAAGATCTATCTGTTAGCAGAACATCATTTTCTTGGGGGATACCTGTTCCTGGAAACAAGAAACACGTCATTTACGTTTGGCTTGATGCTTTGACTAATTACGTAAGTGCTTTAAATTTTCCAGATACAACAGACAAATTATATAAAAATTTTTGGCCTGCCGATATTCATATCATTGGCAAAGATATATTAAGATTTCACGCAATTTATTGGCCGGCTTTTTTATTGGCTGCAAAAATCAAACCACCAAAAAGAGTTTATGGTCATGGCTGGATACTTTCAGATGAAAAGAAAATGTCAAAATCTTTAGGAAATATTTTAGATCCATTAGAAATTATTAAAAATTATGGAGTTGATCAACTTAGATATTATTTGGTTAAAGAAGTATCCTTGGGTAACGACGGAAGTATTTCCTTAGATAATTTAAAAAATTGTATAAATAATGATTTAGCAAATAATTTTGGTAATTTATGTCAAAGAGTTTTCACTTTTATTAATAAAAACTGCGATTCCAAAATTCCTGCTCCTAGTGATTTTGAAAAGAGGGATAAAGAACTTGTTAATGAAATAAGTGACAAATTACCTAAACTTAAAAAAATGATGGATAATCAGGAATTAAATTCTTATATAAAGGAAGTAATAAATTTTTCATTTAATTCAAATAAGTATTTTAATGATTTAGAACCGTGGACTTTAAAAAAAACAAATATAAAAAAAATGTATACCGTTTTGTATTGTATACTAAATCAAATAAAATCAATAAGCATATTGCTCCATCCAATAATGCCTAATTCGACAGATAAAATTTTAGATATATTGAGTGTTGAAAAGAAAAAAAGAACACTTAAATCCGTGGAAAATATAAAATTTTTAAAACCGGGAACAATAATAAAAAAATCAGATATTTTATTTAAAAAGGTTGAAAATGATAATTGATTCACACTGTCATCTTGATTTTGACCCATTAAAAAAAAATATTAATGATGTATTAAAAAGAGCTAATGATGTTGGTGTAAAATATTTTTTAACAATTTGTACTGAAAATAGAAGTTTTATTAAAATTATTGATATTTTAAAAAAATACAAAAATGTTTTTGGTACTTATGGTATACATCCACATGAAACAAAAAATTATGTTAACTTGACCGTAAGCGAAATTAAAAAAAATCTTTTAAAAAATAAAAATATTATTGGTGTCGGTGAAACAGGATTAGATTTTTATTACAAAAATTCAGATATAAAAATACAAAAGAATTGTTTTGTTAAACATATTCAGGCTAGTCAAGAAACGGGAAAGACTTTAATTGTACATTCTAGAAATGCAGAGGATGATACGTATGACATATTATCTAATGAAATTAAGAATTCTAAATTTAAAATTTTGATGCATTGTTTTACTGGTACCAAAGAGTTTGCACATAAATTGTTAGATTTGGGATGTTATTTTTCAGCGAGCGGTATTATTACATTTAAAAAAAACAATGATTTAGTTGAGACTTTTAAGTCAATACCAACTAATAAAATTTTAGTTGAAACTGACTCTCCTTATCTTTCACCTGAACCATTAAGAGGAAAAAGTAATGAGCCGAGTCATATTATTCATACAGTTAAGTTTATTTCAAAAATTAAAAACGAAGATGAAAAAAATATCTCATTAAAAACAAGTGAAAATTTTTTTAATCTTTTTAATGTTAAAAATGACTAAAATGATTATTCTTGGCTGTGGTAGCTCGCTGGGTTCTCCATGGATAACAAATTATTGGGGCAGGTGTAGCAAAAAAAATCCTTTAAATATGAGAACACGTTGTTCTGCATACATAGAAAAAAAAGATTTATCAATTTTAATAGATACTTCTCCTGATATAAAAAAGCAAATTCTTGATAATAAAATTAATGATATAACTCATGTTTTGTATACCCACGAACACGCAGACCAAACAAACGGAATATTTGAGTTGAGACCTTTTTTTTGGAAAAATAAAAAAAAAATTAACATTTATGCTGACAAAAGAACTCTAAAAGTATTAATGGATAAACATGATTATTGTTTCTATGGTCGACAAGGTTATGTTCCAATATTAAAAGGTAACTTAGTAAAGAATAAATTTTCTTTAGTTAATAAAAAAAGTAAAATTAATTTTTTATGTTTTCCTGTAAAACATGGTCATATTAAATGTAACGCATATATTTTTGATAGAATTGCTTATCTAAGTGACTGTAATGGTATAGAAAAAAAACATCTAAAAAAAATGAGAAATTTAAAATATTTAGTTATAGATTGTCTGAAAATTAATAAACATCCTTCACATTTTAATCTTAATGAATGTATTGATTTAACAGAAGAAATTAAACCCAAAAAAACAATATTAACAAATTTACATACAGATTTGGACTATAATTATTTAAAAAAAAATTTACCAAAAAATATAATACCTGCCTATGATGGAATGGTACTGTATACTTAATCTATTTCTTAAGGGCTTTTTCGATAGCATTAATAAATTTTTTTGAATTAGGTCTCGTCATGGACGCAAAGGTATCAAAAACTTTTCCATCTTTTCCAACAATAATTTTATGAAAATTCCATTTTGGAATTGCACCTCTGCCAAAATTATTATTTGCCCACTTGTAAAATGGATGGGCCTTATCCCCTCTAACTTCAACTTTTTGAGTCATTGGAAAACTAATTCCAAATTTTGCTTCGCAAAAATTCTTAACTTCTTCATTGGATCCAGGTTCTTGATTAAATGAGTTTGAGGGAATACCTATTACCACTAAACCTTTTTCCTGATAGTTTTCCCATAAATTTTGCAGATCTTCGTATTGGGATGTAAAACCACATCTGCTTGCAACATTTGTCACAACTATTACATTATTTTTAAACTCGGAGAGTTTTAATTCAGTTCCATCTAGATCTTTGAAAGAAAATTCATACGCTAATTTGTTATATGTGGAATTAGATTTTGTGGCAAATAAGGAAAACATTATTATAAAAAGTATTATTTTTTTCATTTTTTTGAGTTTAACAAAATCAACATATAGCCAAAAATTGTTGACAACAATGAGCCAAGTAGCACACCAATCTTAACACCATCCATATGGCTTGTAGCATTTTCAAAAGCTAAATTTCCAACAAATAAGCTCATTGTAAAACCTATGCCTGTTAAAATTCCAACTCCATATAATGTAACCCAATTCGAATTATTTGGCATCGCTGCAAATTTTAATTTAATTGAAAAATATGAAAATATAAAAACTCCAACTTGCTTCCCAATAAATAAACCGCATAAAATTCCTAATGGAACCGGATTAAGTAAACTTGCAAAAGTAACTCCTTCTAATGAAACGCCTGCATTTGCAAATGCGAAAATTGGCATAATCCCAAAGGCAACATATGGTGAAATAGAGTGTTCTAGTTTTAAAAGTAAAGAGTGACTATGAGTTTTTTTATTATCTCTGTGAGGTATAGTTAAAGCAAGAAGTACACCAGAAATTGTTGCGTGAATTCCTGATTGATGTGTAAACTCCCAAAGAAACAAACCAACAATTATGTATGGTATAAAATTTCTTACGTTAAATTTGTTAAATAAAATTAGCATGATCATGCATGCCAACATTAACAATAAGTAAATATATTGGACTTGTTCTGAATAGAAAAAAGCAATTATTATTATAGCTCCTAAATCGTCAATGATAGCTAATGCAGTAAGAAACACTTTTAAGGATACAGGAACTCTTTTACCCAACAAAGATAGTACACCTAATGAAAAAGCAATATCTGTAGCCGAAGGTATTGCCCAGCCATTTAAAGTTACTGGATCATTATAGTTTATAGCTATATAAATTAAAGCTGGCACTAACATTCCGCCTACTGCACCAATAATTGGTAGTAGGGCCTGTTTAGGATTTGATAATTCACCCTGAATGAATTCTCTTTTAATTTCTAAAGAAACTAAAAAAAAGAAAATTGCCATTAAAACATCATTAATCCAATGTAAAATACTGAGATCGATTCCAAATTTGCCTATTCCTAGCTTAAAGTGAGCATTTAAAATATCATTGTAGTAAACCCTTAAATCAGTATTACTTACAATTAAAGCAATGATGGCTGCAAACAATAGAATTAGACCAGATGCGGCCTCTAATTTAAAAAACCACTTAAATGGTTTTGAAATATATTGTATCATCCTAATATTCTATTATGAAATTGAATGTTTCCCTATATATACCTGTATACAACGGGGAATTAACAATTGAAAGTGTTTTAAAAAGTGTCCTAAAATTAAATCCAGGACCAGAGGAAATCATTGTTGTAAATGACGGTTCAACAGATAGGACAAAAGAAATTCTTAAAGATTATAAAGATAAAATACATATAATTGATAACCCATCAAATATGGGTTTAGCTCATTCAAGAAACGTTGGTATATCTAAATCTAAACATGAAAATATTGCCGCACTTGATGCTGATGTTGAGGTAGATCAAAACTGGTTAAAAAATTTATATGAAACAAAAAATAAATACAAAAGTTCAATTTCTGGTGGAACATTAATAGAAAAGTATAAAGATAAAAATATGTATAATTTTTGGAGACACATACATGCTACACAAAATAACTACGGATTGAATGATATTGAAAATCTTGGAAAACCTTTAGCTGGATCTAATACTTTGTTGTCAAAATCAGACTGGAAAAGAGTAGGTGGATATGAAGTTCAATACAAAACAAACGGAGAAGATACAACTTTTTGTCAAAAACTTTTATCGAACAACTGCAAAATATCATTTAGTTCGAGAGCTAAAGCATTTCATTTAAGAAATGATAATTTGAAAACTTTAGTAAATTCGGTGAGAAGGGCCTACATATACGGCTCGGGATTAAAAAAACCTACATTCATGAGATTCCTGCAAAGAACAATAAGACATTTTAAAAATTTTATAATTTATTCTATGATAGATATTAAAATTTTAAAATTTTCATTAATATACATTAATTTAATTATTTTTCTTAACTTGGCAATAAAAGAATTTATTGGTTTAATAAAAAATAAACCAGATTATGTATAAAAAAAATTAATTAATTTTTAAAATAAATTGAATATAGTTTATTTAATAATATCTAAAAAAAAGAACCGCGTTAAAACCTATGTTGGATATACGGTTAATTTGAAGGAAAGGATTATTAAACACAATACCAATAAAGGTGCCAAAAGTACTAGAGGTAGATTTTGGAAAATTGCTTATCAAAAAAAATTTAAAAATAAATCATTAGCATTGAAGTATGAATATTACTTAAAAAATAATATAAAATTAAGGAAAGAAATTAAAAATAAATATGTCTGGTAAACATGTTGTAATATTAAAAAATGATGCGGTTGGTGATTTGGTTCACAGTTTACAAGCAATAAATAATATAGTTTATAGTTCTGACGTTGAGAAAATAACTATTTTTGTTTCAAAATTAAGTTATAAATTCGACTTTTTGTTTGCTGCCACAAAAGTCAAGGTCAAGGTACTAAATTACAATCTATCATTAGTGGATAGAATAAATTTATTTTTTTTTATATTGTCTAATAAAATAGAAAAAATTTATATTCTTACACCAAAAAATTATTATTATTATTTACCAGTTTTTTTTTACAAAACTAAATTTTACGCTATTTGCGTTAATAATATTAATAATTACAAGAGACCTCCTGCATTTTTAAGAAAATTTTTATATAAATATGTAATTAATGATCGTTCTGTTCAATTTAAGAGAATATCGACATCAAAACTGCAGCTTGAGCTTACAAATAATATAAATTCAAAAAATAATCAGAAAAAAATAAATGCTGATATAAGTGAAAAATTAAAGAGATATTTGCCCAATAATTATATTTATTTTCATGTCAAAAGAAAAATACTTAATGAATTAGGGTGGGGTATTAAAGAGTTAAAAATTCTTTTTAATGAATTTTTAAAATATTCAGACCATGTGGTAATAACAAAAGATATTGAGTTAGATGATAATACTTTAATTTTTAAAGAAAATTTTACGTCTCTAGATTTTAATAGTTCAAAATTTATTGATAATAAGAAAAAAATTATTTTTTTTGATAATATTGATGGAAAAGACTTATACAATACAATATTACATTCAAATAAAGTTGTAGCTTTTCACGGTATGATGACAAATATAGCTTCCATCAATAAACAAAAAGTTTTAGATTTATTTCACTGTAATATAAGGGATTGGAATGATTATAGAAATTACAGAAATTCTTTTTACGAATTTAAACCAAATTATGATGGATATAATTTTATAATTCCCAATAAGGATATTAATAAAACAATTAAAAAAATTAGACGCTTTCTATAAATGAAAAATAAATTAATAATTCGAATTTCTAATAATTTGGGAAATCAGATGTTTATGTATGCATCCGCATACGCTTTTTCAAAAAAAATTGAAAGAGAGCTGCTAATTGATAATGAAACTTCCTATATGACTAAAAATAATATTTATAAGTACAATTTAGACATCTTTAATATTCGATCTAAAGTTGCACCCTCAAATTTCAAATTTTTAGGAAATATAGGGTATTTAAAGCGTAAATTTATCAAACTTATAGATAAATTAAATTCAGAGAAGAGTTTTTATATAGAGACTAAAGATAGTAATAAATACACTTCATTCAAAAAATATCCGATTAATAATATTTTTAAAGATCCTTTGTATGTTGAAGGTCATTTTGAATCTGAAAAATATTTTATTGATTGTATCCTGGAAATTAAAAGTGAGTTTAAATTTAAAAATGAAAAATCTTTTACGAATAGCCAAATTTTTAAAGATATTAAAAATTCTAACTCTGTATCTATATGTGTTAGACAGAACAGATTTTCTGAAAGAAAAAGATTAATAACAAAGGAGGATGAAAGAAATTCTTTAACTTTTACTAAAGATCAAATACAATATATTAAAAAATCCATAGATCTAATTAAATCCAAAGTTCCAAATCCAAAATTTTTTCTTTGGTCAAATGATCATAAAAATTTAAAAAATTATTTTCCTGGATATGAGTATACTTCTGTATCTACAGGTAAAATTGATCTTGACCTTTTCCTAATGACTCAGTCAAAGCATTTTATCGTGATACCTTCCTCATATAATTGGTGGGGTGCCTGGCTACGTAATAATAAAGATTCAATAATTTTAAGACCATCGGATCTGCATTTCAGTAATTTTCGTTTAAACAATAAAGATTTTTGGCCGGATTCTTGGACTAAAGTTTAATTTTGTTTAATGCATTATTTTTAAATAAATTAGCTTCTTTGATGTACCTTCTTACCATTGCAGTTGTTTTGTGACCTGTCATAGCCATAATACTTCTTTCCTCGGCACCTAATTCTGCTGTAGATGTAGCAAATCCCGATCTCAAACTGTGTCCTGAATATTTATTTTTATCTAATCCAGCTATTTCTGCATATTTTTTTATTGTTAAAGCTACATTTTTATCTGACATATCAAAAATTTTTCCTGACTTGATCTGCGATTCACTTAACCAGTTTTTTAACGACATGACCGGACAGTAATTTGGTGTTGAAAAGTAGGGGATACCTTTAATCATACCTTCGCCTGACTGGTCTGTTTTTGATCTTTTAACGATAATTTTTACGCCTTCTGATACAAACTCTACATCTTCGTATTCAATTGCTACTAACTCAGATCTTCTAAATCCACCTGCAAAACCAATTAATAATAATGCTTTGTTTTTAATTCTGTTCTTTTGATTTTTATCTTCATTAATTGCATTAACTATTACTTTTAAATCACTGATTAATATAGGTTTTTTAGCTTTTTGATATGTACCCATCACCCTTTTTATACCTAAAAGATTTTCAGTAATTATTGGATGCTTGGTGTCTAAATAATGACCATTAAGTTTATGAATAACGCTTATAGATGCTAACCTACGCTTTAAAGTGCTATATTTTGATGATTTTGAGAGATGAGTGAGATAGAGAGTAATAACTTTTGGTTCTGAAGGCATAGAACTAAAAGAATTTTTGTGACAGAACAAAGCAAAATCTGCAAAGTCAGCTTTATAGGCTCTTAAAGTATTTTTGGCCTTTGAGCTTTTTAAATTTTTTAATGTTTCTAATTCTAAGCTTTTTACGTCTGTAACTAAATCATTCATAAATAATTCCGATAACCATTAATTATCGGAACAATATAAATTATCATTTTTCAGATGTCAAGCTTTGAATTATTATCATTAGATATGATTTTTAAAAATCGTAAACGTGTAGTTCTAGACAGAGGTCCGAGTTGGCCTGATTTTGATAAGGCTGAACCGTTCATGGTCAGATATTATCCTTTATTTCGTAAAAGACCTAAGTGGTTCCCTTTCAATATCTTTGTTCATCAGATCTTAAAGAGCGATAGAGGCGATCTACATGACCATTATTGGTCGTATTTTACTGTAATTCTTAAGGGTGGATACTGGGAAACTAGAGAAAATGGCACTTTTTGGAGAGGTCCTGGGTACATGGGCTTTAGAAAAGGGACTGATAGGCACAGTTTGAGGATACCAGAGGGCAAATCAGCATGGACGATGATATTTGTAGGTCCAAACAAGGGGTCTAAGAAGTACTCTAGATACCAAAAAAACAGCTAAAATAGCCCACTTTTTATCTCTAAAAACCCTTAATTTTCAACGTTTTTTGCAATCTGAGGATGTATTTCTTATAAATTTACATTTTTATAAGGTATATTACAGCCTATAGAGACAAATGCTTAAAATAGGCATATATATGGCCCTTTAAACGCTATATTCTGATACTGCACACCTCATTTTTTAATTGTATCTATGTAACTAAAAACAATGACAATTTAAGCTTTTTCATTAGTACTTATCATGGTTAATGTTATTCTGTTAAAAATCGATCATCCAAAAACGTTGATTTTACAACCTTTTTATTTTTATAAGTAAGTTTTACTTACCTATATCTTATAATTAACTTTAAGTTATAATGTTATATTATTGTTTTTATTGAATAATTTAAAACTTAATAAGAATAGAAATAAATTTATATACACAGCCTAATAAGCAACAAGATATGAGGCGAAGTTAATGTAATTAGACGAAAATTAGCGTAATAAGTGAAATGGGCACATTATATGACTTGGTAGATAGGCTTCTCATGAATAACAATGAGGAGGAAATCTATAAATACATCAGAAACAACAAAAACAAAATAATATTCGATATAGGTTGTTTTAAAGGAAAATTTACACAAAAAATAATTAAACTAGATAAAGAAAACCACTCAGATACATTCTATTATTTGTTCGATCCAAACCCCAATGTCCCCCACTACATTGAAAAGCTAATAAAAAATAATACAAACATAAATCTTCATACAAATGGATTTAGTGATAAAATTGAGAAAAAAGAGTTTTATCTAAATAATTTTTTTGAAGCGTCAGGATCTAGTTTTCAAACAATTTGGAAGGACGATAAAGGATGGTATTTTTCAAGAAGATTATTGTTAATAATAATAAATATACTAAATTTCAGAAAAACAAAGAAATATAGTAAAATTGAAATGCTAACATCAACAATTGATGAATTCTGTCAAAAAGAAAATATTGAAAAAATAGATTTATTAAAAATCGATACTGAAGGTCATGAAGAACATGTTCTTAAAGGAGCATATAAAACATTAAAAAAAAAAATAATTGACGTCATATATGTAGAGGTTTCAGATAAAAAAAATAATTTTAATTCTAAAAAAAAGAGAATTGAAGATTATTTAAATAAACTTAATTATAAATTTATTAAAGAATACCCAATTAAATCTGTTAGTTTATTAAGCAATCTTAAATCTTCTGACATACTGTTTGTTAAAAAAGGTCAAAAAACAGATTAATGAAAAAAAAGGAAATCAATCTTAAAATAATAAACTTTATAATATTGTTTTCTATATTCTTAATAGGAATACTGAGTAGTGACAAATATGGACTAACTATTGATGATGAACATTACAGAATAAATGGTCTTCATTTTTACGAATATATAAAAAACTCTTTACTTGGCTCAAATATTCAACTTGTCGAGAGTGATATTAAATATAGCCCTGCTCTATTTGAAATATTGTTGGCATTTATATCTGATATTTTAAACATCAATAAAATAAATGAAATTTATTTATTATCTCACAAATTAAATTTTATTATATTTTTTTTAAGTTTAATAGCCTTTTATAAATTAATAGAAAAATATTATAATTCCGAAGTACTTGGAATACTTGGTGTTATATTCATTTTCACTACACCAAGAATTTTTGCAGAAAGTTTTTATAACAGTAGAGATATATTTTTTATGTCATTATTTATATTTAATATATGCTCAATTTATAATTTTTTAGAAAAAAGATCACTTATTTCAATTCTGATAATGTCGGTATCAAGTGCAATATTAATCAATTCAAAAGTTTTTGGGGTGGTTCCATTATTAATTTTTATTTTCTTTTACATAATTGAAAATAAAAATAAAAATGAACTGAGAAAAAGAGTATCTGATTTATCAAAAATTCTATTATTTTCATTAATATTTATTTATATTTTGTGGCCGTATTTGTGGAAAAACCCAATTGAAAATTTTATTTATTCAAATTTTTATCATTTAACGGAACAAAACAAAATGTCGGTAATAACATATTACTTCGGAGAATATATTAATTCAAATGGCGCTCCATGGCATTATAGAATTGTTTGGATGTTTATAACTATTCCTACATATATACTTATTCTTTTTATAACAGGATTTATTTTAAATTCTAAATATTATTTGCAAAAATTATACAAATTAAATAACAAAGAAAATAAATTAACTAATAATTTAAATCAGCTTTTCAAAATAATATTATTTTCAACATTTATTATAATACTTTTTGGGACAGTAAAATTTAATCCATCAAAATTAAATGGTTGGCGCCATTTATATTTTTTATATCCAATAATCATAATTTTAAGTATAGATGGTCTAAATTTTGTTTATAACATTTTTAGAAATATTTATCTTCGAAATATAGTGTTCATAGTATGTTTAATAAATATACTATACATATCTATTTGGAGCATCTCCAATCATCCACACCAATATGTTTTTTTTAATTTTCTAACCAAAAACTTTTCTGTAAACAATTTTGATTTAGATTACTGGGGAGTAAGCAATTTCGAAGCTATAAATTATATTTTGGAAAATACAGCTGATAATAAGGTAAAAGTTGGAACTATGAGTTTTTCAAGTTTATACGAAAGTACCCTTAAACTTGATGAAAAACAAAGAAAAAGGATCGAAATTACCAATGATTTAAACAGAGCAGATTTTATTATCAATACAAATATGAAAAGGTTAAGAAATAATTTTATAATTGATAATAAAAAATATATAAAAGTTTTTGAAATTATGATTAATAATAAATCGATAAACACAATTTATAAAAAAATATGAGATTGTATATATACAAATTGTTAATAACAGTAGCTGTTATTTATGTTCTTTTTGAATTAACTATAGGAGCAAAATTAAATAAAATTGAAAATACCGTTTACCAACTTACTGACTCACAAAATAGAGAAAAAATTAAAAATAAAATTTTGATCGAAATGGAAAAAGCCAATAATAAAGAACAAATTCTCGATGAAAACGAAAAAAAAATAATATCAAATTTTATTGAGAAGATACAATCTGAACTTAGAACAAAATCTAATTAATAACTTTATTAACTACGTCGCAGATATAGTCAATTTCATGATTTTTAATCCCGAGTCCAGATGGTAAATAAAAACCGCAATTTGATAAATATTCAGAGTTAGGGTATCTGCTATTTTTTGGAAAAATTTTGTTCTTTATAAAAACTTTTTGTTTGTGCATTGGGTAAAAGAAATTTCTAGTTTGTATATTTGATTTTAATAATTTTTTCATAATAATATCTCTTTTGAATTTAGATTTTTTCTTTATTAAAACTCCAAAAACCCAGTATATATTTTTTGAATATTTGTTTGAAGGTGGTTGAATTACTATGTTCTCATTGAATTTTAATTTATTATAATATCTTTTCCCAATTTCTCTTTTTCTATTTATTATCCATTTAATATTTTTTAATTGCCCACAACCAAGTGCAGCCTGAACATTTGTAAATCTATAATTCCACCCAATATCGTCATGGTTAAATCGATTACTTCCATTTCCAAAACACAAATTTCTTAACGATTTACATTTTTGAAAAATCTTTTTACTATTTGTGAGAATCATACCCCCCTCCCCTGTTGTAATATGCTTATTTGCATAAAAACTAAATGTACTTATATCTCCTAAGCTACCACACATTCTTTTTAAATATTTTTGACCTATTACTTCTGCAGCGTCTTCGATAATCTTAATTCTCTTTTTTTTAGCAATTTTGATAATCCTGTTACAATCAACGGGAAAGCCATAAATATGAGTAATAATAATGGCTTTTGTTTTTTGGTTAATTTTTTTAATTACTTGGTCAACATCCATATTCCAATTTGATAAATTTGAATCAACAAGAATTGGTTTTAATCCAAGTTTTACCACACAAAGTGCAGTAGAAATAATTGAGAATGAAGGAATAATTATTTCAGATCCTTTTTTCAAATTTAAAGATTTTAATGCAATTTCAAGAGATGCTGTACCATTCGAGGTACTTATTCCAAATCTTCTAGTATTATATTTTGCGAACTTTTTTTCGAATTCTTTAACTAATGGACCTTCTGATGAAATCCATCCAGTTTTTAAACATTGGTTTATATATTTAGACTCGTCCCCAAATATTTTGGGCGTGTTAACTGGTATAAATTTAATTTTTGATTTTAATTTTTTTTTCACTAACATTTAAAAATTTTATTTTGTCCTTAGACTGTAGATAAGGACCTTGTTTTATTTCAATCATTTCAATAGGGTTAAGAACTTTGAAACCGTGAGCGCCCTGTATCAAGTAAATTATATCATTTTTAGATAATGTTTTGCTGAATAAATATTTTTTTTTATTATCATAAAAATCAACTCTTAATTTACCCTTTAATAAAATTATAACTTCAGTAGTATAAAATATTCTAGCATCTCTACGTCTGTGAAGATGAGGGTAAATTATATGGTTTTTTTTATGTGACATATAACCAATTTGTTGGTTATCTTTTTTGGATGAAAAAAAATTTATCCCTCTTTTTTTTCGATATTTTTTTCTTATGATAAGTGCAAATAGCTTTTTTTTATGATGAATTTTTTCTAACATTTTAATATCTTCTTATTCTTATCAAAAAAACCCTTATAATATAGAAAAAACCTAAAAAGAAAAATCTAAATAAGTTGGGTGAAGATTTGCTGTTACTAGTATCATCTTTTTCTTGAATATAAGGTATTTCTTTTATTTTGTAATTTTTCTTATAAACATCGAACAAGAATTCAATAAAAAATTCACCGTGTCCATTAGGCATAAAAGTTGTTTCATTTAAAACCTGTCTCTTCATAATAAAAATTGAACTTGTATAGTCTTTAATGCTAGTGCTTAAAAGAATTCTACAAAAAGAATTAAGTATTTTGCTTGAAAAAACTCTTATAAAATCCCTTTTATCGCCACCACCATCTACATATCGAGAAAGCAATACTAGATCGTAATTATTTAAATTTTCTATCATATTGGGGAATTTCTCACACAAATGACTCTGGTTAGTATCAACCCATCCGACATTACTTCCTGAGGACTCGATCAATGCCCTTAGAAATGCCGATGCAAGACCTGATTTCTTATTTCTTTCAATTAACTTAATATCAAAATTATTTTTTAATTTTTTTATTACATCAATAGTTTTATCGTTTGATTGATCATCAACAATTATAATTTCAACATGTGGTATAAATTTATTTAAATTACGAATAGTATTTTCTACGTACTTTTCCTCATTTCGGGTACATAATAAGATGGAATTTTTAATCATTTCTCCATCTTTAAGTCGTTATCAATCATAATTTTGATCAATTTATTAATATTTGTAGAAGGTTTAAATTTAAATACTCTTTTAGCTTTATTTGTATTCGCAACCAAAGTTTTAGTTTTTGTTTTTCTTATTAATTTTTTATCGATAAGTACATGTTTTCTATAGTTTAATCCAAGATAATTAAAAGTTTTTTCCAAAAAATATTTTATAGAATAAGCTTTGCCAGAACCAATTATAAAATAATCAGGTTTTTTCAATTGCATCATTTTATATGCAGCAATTACATAATCCTTGGCATATCCCCAATCAATTTTAGCATTTATATCGCCAAGTTTTAATTTTTTTTGCTTTTTTAAAAAAATTCGAACAGCAGACTTGGTAATTTTTCTAGTTACATATTCAGGGGTTCTTCGTTCAGACTCATGATTAAAAAAAATACCTCCAAATACTTTTAAATTATGAACTTTTTTGAAATATTCACAAATATAAAATGAACTAACTTTGCTAAGAGCGTATACACTTAAAGGTGTAAAAGGTTCTGTTTCAGAAATTTTACTTTTTAATGTATCACCAAACATATTTGATGTGAAAGGTTGAAAATATTTTGATTTTGGCGAATATTCTTTAACAACATTTAAGATGTTAAAAACAGATCTTGCCGTTACATCAAAAGAATATAAAGGAATTTGTGAGCTCCAACGAACATGGTCTTGATCAGCAAAATTATAAATTTCATCTGGTTTTATATTTTTAATAATACTATGAATAGAAATAAAATCTAATAAATCTCCATTAACTAATTTAAAATTTTTCTTTTTTAATACTTTATTGATATTTGTATAATTTCGATTTGAAGATTTTCGAATAAGTCCAAATACTTTAAAATTTTTTTCTGTTAGATAATCTGCCAATAAGGAGCCATCTTGACCAGTTACGCCTAATATTAAAATTTTTTTCATTTAAATTATTCTCATTTTAGGAAACGGGACAATAAATTTTCCACCTTTTTTTCTCCACTGATATTCTCTTTTCTTAAATTCATTAATAAAACCCCATGGTGTTACAAAAAAGTAATCTGGATTCATTTTTCTAGCTTTTTTTTCGCTTATAATTTTAATCCCCGTTCCAACAGTATATTTGTTCCATTTTGATGGACTTCTTTCTGCAGCAAAAGGTATTAAGTGTTTATCAATACCATAATATTGCAATAAAGTATTACCTTTAGTTGAAGCTCCGTAAAGTAATATTTTTTTTCCATGATCACGTTTTTCATTTAAAAAATTTATCGTTTTTTCTTTATTAATTGTTACCCTTTTAACAAAAGATTTCATCATTTTATTGATGTTTTCGTTTGGTAATCTTATACTTCCGTTTACATATTTTCTGCAATAAATTCTAAAGCTACCGCCATTTATATCATTTTCTTCTAGTTTAAAAATTTCTAATCCATTATTTTCAAATAAATATTTTAACGACTTTAAGGAATAAAATTCAATATGCTCGTGGCAAATGTTTCCAATATCATTTTTTAATACCATTGATTTTAAACACATCAATTGGGCAATAAATATACCATTTTCATCTAATGTTAAGGCTGCATCTCTTATAAATTGATTAGGATTTTCAAGGTCATAGAACATTCCGATTGCAGTAATTATTTTAGGTTTTGGTAAATTATACTTTGATGAAATTTTAGCAAACTTTTTAAAACTCCAAAAATCATTTAGTATAAAATCACAATTATTTTTTAATTCCTTATATAAATTTTTTGCTGGTTCACATCCCAATGTTAATGATTTTTTTTTATAATATTTCAAAAGTGTGCCATCATTTGCACCAATATCCAAAACTAAATCTTTTTTAGATAAATTTACATACTTTAAGCTCTCTTTAAATATATCCAATAATGCAAGTTTCATGGTTTTAGTTATACCGGATTTGTACCAATAAAATCTTTTATACATAAGTTCTTGCGGAGCTATATGAGATAATTGTATTAACGAACAGTTATTACAAAGCAAAAGATTAAGTGGGCATTTAATCGATTTTTTGATTTTTCTTTTTTCAACAAAATTACTTACATATAAGTTACCTAAATTAAAAACTTTTTTTAATTTAGTATTTTTACAAAGCAAACAGTGTCGAATTTTTTTATTTTTTAATTTTGAAATCATTCAATTAAAAAATTTTTTAATTAATGTTACAACTCGTTTTGCATCATTTAATGGCATATTCGGATATAGAGGTAAACTGACACATTCTTTTGACCATTTTTCAGATATTGGTAATTTCACTTTTTTAATTTTATTTTTTAAAGCAGCAATTTTATTTAAACTATATGGATAATGCAGTTGACAATTAACACCATTTTTTTTCATGAATTTTAAGAAAGATTTTCTTTTATTAGTTCTTATTACATATAGGTGTCTTGAAGATCCTAAATTTGTTTCAGTAAGTTTAATATTGTCTAAAAATAAGAGCTCCTGATCATAATAGTTGCTAATTTCTCTTCTTGAGTCGTTATGCTTTAAAGTGTGATTTAATTTTTCTATTAAAATTGATGCTTGCAGAGTGTCTAATCTACTATTTAATCCTTCATAAATATGAACATTTTTTTTAATTGAACCTAAATTTCTCAGTATTTTAATTTTTTTATATAAATTAATATTATTAGTTGTAATAAGGCCACCATCTCCATAGGCGCCAATATTTTTTGATGGATAAAAACTATAACATGATAAATCAGCAAAATTATGGTTCCTTTCTTTTTTACAACAAAGATTTAAATTGTTGTTACCACAATTAAAGCAACTATATGCAAAATGGGATTGGGCGCTATCCTCTACTATAAAAACTCTTCTACCAACAAGTGCTCTCAATTTTTTTAAATCTACTTTTTGACCATATAAATTGACTGGGATAATAAGTTTTGTATTTTTATTTAGTTTATTTTTTATTGAATCGATAGAAATTAAACCAGTTCTATCATCAATATCAGCAAAAACTATTTTATTATTATTTAATGCTACAGCTAAACCTGTCGATATATATGACATTCCGGGTATTATAACTTCGTGATTTTTCTTAAGTTTTAAAGCTTTTATTGCCAAAATTAGTGCATCCGTTCCGGTTGCACATCCAATAGCATATTTGCTGTCTGCCAATTTCGAAAATTTTTCTTCAAATTTTTGAACATTTTTTCCTAAAATAAAGTCACCCTTATTTACAGTTTTAAGAATTAGTTTATTGATTTTTTTTTGGATGTTTTTATTGAATGGGTTAACGTCAGTAAATTTCATAAATTAAGCTAATTTTTTTAAAGTTTTAGTTATATTTAGGTTCAAATTATTACCAAATATCTTATTTGAACGTTCAATTATAGATTTATGTATATAATTCACTAATACAGACAAAGGTTCGCTTAAATCAATTTCTGGAACTTCGAGACTATATTCTGTTTTTTTGACATTTTTTTTATGAAATACCTTAATCTTATACATTGACTCATTTTCATCACAATAAACAATAGCATTTTTAAATTTCAATTTAATTAATCTGATTTTTTCAGGAGCAATCCAGGTATTTTTTAAAAAAACATTTAATTTATTTCCATAAAACAAATTTAGGTATGCGGTATCAGCAATAGATTTATTAATATTTTTGATTTTTAAAGTAGTAAACTTCTGTGGAGATCTATTTAATAAATAATATAATATTGATATATCATGTACTGCTAAATCCCAAACAACATTACAGTCACTGCGAATTGGAGCCTTTTCTCTAAAAGATTCAATTTCAATAAGATTTCCATATTTTTTATTTTGAATAATTTTTTTTAAAAATCTTACTGAGCCTGAGAATAAAAAAGGATAATCAACAAATAAAGATACATTGTTTTTTTTTGCAAGATTTTCTAATATCTTAACTTCCTTTAAAGAAGTAGAAAGTGGCTTTTCAACTAAAACATTTTTTTTATTTTCAAGAGCAAACTTAGTAATTTTAAAATGAGTTTTTGTTGGTGAAGCGACAATTACTAATGACAAATTTTTAATTTTAAGAATATCATTAGTATTTTTACTTACTTGGGCTAATGGAAAATCTTTTTTAGCTTTTTGGAGATTTTTATTTGATGTATCAATAATTTGAGAAACATTAAAAAAATTTGAATTTTGAAAGTTTCTTGCTAATTTTGGCCCCCAATATCCATATCCAATTAAAGAAACTTTTATTTTATTCATGTCTATAACTTCCTTAAAAATTTTGCCGGGTTGCCGGCATATATGCCTTTTTTTTTAATACTTTTTGTTACAATTGATCCAGCACCAATTACTGAACCAGAAACAATAGATACAGGAAGCAAGGTAACGTTTGATCCAATTATAACATTATTTCCTATTTTAGTTTTTTTATACAAAGAAGGATTTCTTGAAATTTTTCCTTTTTTTAAATCATCGTTTGTAAACATAACTCCATGACCAACAAAACAATTTTTGCCTATTTGAACTTTTTCACAAATAAAACTATGACTTTGAATTCTTGTATTATCACCAATTTTAGTATTTTTTTGTATTTCAACAAAAGGACCAACAAAAACATTCCTTCCAAATTTAGAGCCATAGATATTTACAGGCTCAATTATCATACAATTTTTACCATGCTTTAAATTGATAATTTTTGATTTTGTTTTTTTAATTGTCAATTAATCCATCCATTTAATTTTTTTGTTAGGTTTTCTTCCAAATGATTTAGAAATAATATAATCACACACTTTTTGACATTCAAAAAGATCAAAATATTTTCTTCTTCCATTGCGAGCTACTTCAATTCTTCTTTTATCATTTAATTTAAAATAATTAAGTTTTTCACTTAAATCTTTAATATTTTTGTAAAAGATTACTTCGTTATTATTAAAAAAATTATAAAGTTTTGTTTTTTTATCTATAAATGTCAGTAAGCCATTTCCAATTAGAGAAGCTATTCTGTTACTGGTCAAATACTTTAAAGGCTTACCTCTAGATAAATTAAGCGCCATTTTTGAATTTACTATCACCTTATAAAAATCATCAGCCCAGACAGGTTCTCTATTTTTATAACCATAGATATCAAAAATTATATTAGGGCAGAAATTAATTAACTCGCTAATAAAATTATGTCTTTCATCTTCCTTGTCTCTTTTAAGTTTTCCTCTATTTACACCATGACTCATTGAAAAAAATACATCCGAAATTTGGTTCTTTTTTTCATAAACTTTTAAATTTTCTATATTTTTATCGACTGGTATTGGCAAATAATAATATTTTTTATTATTTTTTATGAAGTCTAAACTTGAAGGATGCGTTGTTATAAAACTTGAGTCTAAATAATCATTATATTTCAGAAGTTTTTTTCTATTAGTTAAAAAATCAGGGCCGGTATCAGCTAGATGATCCTCAAACCATTGAGAGATAACAGTGTTATTATTATTATCCTTTATTCTTTCAAGAGTTTCGGTTTCAATATCATATGAATGTCCTAGTAAAATTAAGTCAGGCTTATAATTTTTAACTGTTTGATATATCATATTATTAAGATATTTTTTTCCCTTAAAATCTCTAAAAGATTTGTTGAATTTGCCAACATCTCTATCACTTAAATTTATAACATCATGACCATTTCTTATGAATCCGTTACTTAGTTTTTTAGCTATAGAAATATAGTATAGTCTATTGAATTGTCTGTTTCCAAAATTTGAAATATTTAATATTTTTAAATTAGAAATATTTCTATTAACATAGAATTTTTTATAATTAAAAATATCAGATCTGACTTTGTCTAGAAGTTTAGTATTTATATCAACATCATGAAAAATATGATTGATTGATTTTTTTTGTAAATATAATCTAGTTTTCTTATTTTCAATTAAATATCTTATTTTTTTATAAATTTCGTTTTGATTAACTCTTGTTAAATATATACCGTAAGGAATTGTTTCTACCAAACCTCCTTTTCTAGATAATATAGTAGCGCAACCTCTTGATGCAGCTTCCAATGATGTTCTTCCAAAAGGCTCTTCCCAATGAGACGGCACAACAGAAATACTAGATTTTTCATATGTCTTAAGTGTTTCATCATGAGTAATCCATCCTTTGTGAACTAATCTATTATGTTTAAAATTATATTTTTCTCTGGGTTCATCACCAATAACAATCGATTTCCAATTTTTATATCGTTTAAGTATTCTAATTATTGCTCTACCAAAAGTATCATAACCCTTTGAATGATTTAATTTACCTACAAAAGTAATTAAATTTTCTTTTTTTGGTAACTTCTTAATTTTGTCAATTGAAGGGTGAATAACCTGACACTTTTCATGATTTTTAAAATCTAGACCTTCAAAGAATTTTTCTTTTACCCAATTACTAACAAAAATTATTTTACTACATAATTTCAAAAGTTTTTGTCTTTCAGAAATTGTAACCGCCCCTCTTAATGAAAGCGGGTTATTATGTATTATTAAAACATATTTTTTGTTCTGAACAGATTTATTAATAATATTAATATATGAAGGTCTATTATGTACTTCTATTATAGAAAAACTTTTTTTTTTTAAATAAGAAATAAATTTTTCTACATATTTTGCATTTTTACTTTTTAAACCAAAAGAACTAAATGATAAATTTTTGTATTTAATGCCTTTAATTATCTTTTTAGTTTCGGGTGTATAACCGAATACTGTGATTGATTTTTTATAAATACTTTTTCTTGAAAAATCCTTTACCCATATTGATGCTGAACCAGCATTATCTTTGATGAATTGGTCTTTATAAGGAAGTAGAATTCCAATATTTTCTTTCATTTAAATTAATATCCTTTGTTATCTTTAATTCTGACTTTCTTTAAGTTATTTTTTCGCATTAGTTAACCAGAAAGACCAAGATGTGTGTATTTGATGTTTAGATAATCTTTGATACCAACAGATCCGCCTTCTCTTCCATAACCAGTTTGTTTGATACCTCCAAATGGTGTCTCTGCAGTTGCTACAACAGGAGTATTAACAGCCACGATTCCAGTTTCTAATTGTTCAGATGCTTTAAAAGCCTTTTCCATAGAATTTGTGCATACATATCCGGCTAATCCACAATGATGTTTGTTTGCTCTTTTAATTACTTCGTCAAACTTCTTAAAGGTAGTAATTGGTGTTATTGGACCAAACGGTTCTTCGGTCATTATCGTGAAATCATCTTTAACATTATCAATTATAGTAGGTTCGTAAAAAAAACCTTTATTAAAACCAGCTGGTCTTTTACCTCCGTATAAAATATTTCCACCTTCCTTTTTGGTTTTTTCAACTAATTTTTCTATATCTTCCAATCTTTTTTTTGTTGTTATTGGACCCAAATTTGTTCCTTCTTTTAATCCGTCACCGATTTTGAGTTTTTTAGTTTTTTCAATAAAAGTTTTAGTAAAATATTCTTTTTTACTTTCGTGAATATAAAATCTAGTAGGAGAAATACAAACTTGGCCATTATTTCTATATTTCGAGGTAATAGCCATATCTGTAGCTTTCTCTATATTAGAATCCTCAAAAACAATAAATGGTGCATGACCACTTAACTCCATCGTAACTCTTTGAACTTTATCTGCAGCTTTTTTAAGAATGAGTTTGCCAACTCTAGTAGAACCTGTAATTGAAACTTTTTTAATAATATCAGATGATATTAATTCGTTTGAAATTTGTTCAGGATCACCAGATAATAAATTAACAACACCTGGGGGAATACCTGCATCTTTAATAATATTCATCATTTCCATAACAGCACCTGGTGTAATTACATCGGGTTTTACTATCACAGAACAGCCGGCTGCTAATGCAGTAGAAATTTTTCTAGAAGCTAAAATTATTGGAAAATTCCAAGGGACTAAAGCTGCTACTACACCAATTGGCTGATAAATAACTTGAACTCTTGTTTCTTCAAATCTGCTTTCCACTGTCTGTCCAAAAATTCTTTTGGTTTCTTCAGAATTCCATTCAAAAATATCAGCTGCACCTCCAACCTCAGCAACACCTTCTACTAAAGGTTTTCCCACTTCTAAAGCTAACCATTTTGCAAGAATATTTTTACGTTCTCTCATCAATTCAGATATTTTTCTAATTTTTGAAGATCTTTCCCAGGCAGGTGTTTTTTTCCAAATGTTGAAACCTTTTTCAGCAGATTTTAATGCTTTAGAAACATCATTTTTTGTAGCTTTAGAAGCCTTTCCAATTAACTCCTCAGTAGCAGGATTTATAACATCGTATGTTTCTTTTTTCTCAGAGGACTGCCATTTACCGTCTATGAATTGACCAAATTTTGAATACATTTCTTATGTTTATATTGATTAAAAGATAACCACTACCAGACTATACTTTAATTAATTTATAAAAAAATTCAACTAAAAAGAGAGTTAAAATAGTGAAAATTTAGTTATTTAATTTTAAATCTAAATATAAAGCTGCAGACCAAGAAAAATTATTAGCTCCTAAGGTCTCACCATTAATATAGTTATAATACTCGTGAAATTTTTTCTTTTCCAGAAGTTCTAAAGTTTTGTTTTTTAATACTTTTGCAAAATCCTTATCTTTGTCTTTGAGACCTTGATAAATTATCCAGTTTGAATTTATCCAAACTGGTCCTCTCCAGTATCTTTTTTCTTCAAAAGATGGGTCTTTAGGATTGACAGTTGTAAAAAAGAATTCTTTTCACGAGTTATATTTTTTAAGTTTTTTTATAATATTGTCATTAATTTTTTTATTTTCTAAATTTGCGAACAATATAAAATAATTAGAAATTGCATCAACATGGATTAAAGAATGGTTTTTAAAGTCATAAGAATAGAAAAGTTGATCTTTTTCTTTATAAAATTTGATTAAACTTTCTTCAGATAAAGCTATTTTATTTTTAAGGTTTGAAAAATCTAAATTAAACTTCTTAGAGACATCAATTAAATCTTTTGTTGCTCTAATTAGGATTGAATTAAATCCAATATCTATAATATTAAACATAGATAGATTAACTATTTTATTAGGATCATAATTGTGTTTTTTAAAATGATTAAGAAGTGTAATGTAGCAGTCGTAGTCTTTTTTTATAGGTCTATTATCTTTTTTAGAAACTTCTAAATCTCTTCTTTCATAATTAAGATTTTCCTCAATTATTATTTTGTCCAATGAAGAATCCCAAATTGGTGAGTTATCCAAACCACTTTCCCATGGATGAATAATTGAGACTAAACCTATATTATTAGTATCTCTATAATTAAAAAACCATTCAATATATTTCTTTAATTTTATAATTATATTTTTTATTCTTTTTTTTTGTTTCTCATCTAAATCATTTTGATCAACAATTTTTTTTATAATTGTTGAAATGATTGGCGGTTGGGTTATGCCTGAAGAGGGAATTTTTTTACCACAGTCCCAGGTTTTATGATTTGGGAAATAACTTTCATCATTATCATGAAATAATATATGAGGTATCATTCCATCATCCCATTGACCGGATAATAAGGTTTCTAATTCTTTGATTGCAAAATCAAGATTAAAATATGAATATCCGAGAGCAATAAATGCCGAGTCCCAATTCCATTGGGCTGGGTAAAGCTTGTTGTTAGTTGGCAACGTATAACCAGATTTTCTATTCTCTATCAAAGTTTTTTTTGCTAATTCTAATATTTCTGTCATTACCCTTTTACGCTTCCTGCGGTAAGTCCACTAACAAGGTATTTTTCAAAATAAACAAATATAAGGAGTACCGGCAAAGTAACTACGACTGAACCTGCCATTAGATATTGTCTTGGTGTCTCTGCGTCTCCACGTAAATATTGAATGGCACGTGATAGAGTGAATGATTTTGGATTATCTAAAAACATTAAAGAAAATAAAAATTCATTCCAAGCAATCATGAAGACATAAAGAGCAACCGAAGCTATTGCAGGTAGGCTAAGTGGTATTATAATTTTAATTATAATTCCAAACCAACTTTGGCCATCCATTATACCAGCGTCTTCGATTTCTCTTGGTATACTTTTAAAGTAGCCTTGAAGCATATAAATAGCTACAGGTAGTGTTGTTGCTGTATAAACAATCAAAAGGCCTTCTACAGAATTTCTTAAACCTAATTGACTGAACACCGTGTATAAAGGAATAACTAAAACTATTGCTGGAAACATATAAATAATTAATATCGATGTAGATAAGAAAGTTTTTCCAAAAAAATTTAATCGAGCTACAGCATAAGCTGCTGGAATTGCAAAAAGTAAAGTTATGATTACGGTACCAATCGAGACCAAGGAGCTAATTAAAATATACCGTCCAAAGCTATAAGTTTTGAAAATTACAAAATAAGATTTGAATAAATCAAATAAGTTTTTACTAAAATCTATGCTAAAATCTAAAGGATTAACTAATAAAGCTATCTGAGTTTTAAAGCTCGTCACAAACATTATATAAAAAGGAAATAAAATAACAAAAGCAAAAAACACAATTCCAAATAAAGAAATAAAATCAAAAATAATTTTTTCAGAAACAAAGTCTTCTTTTAAAAAGTTTATATTATATTTTTTTAGTCTATTAATAAAAAATGTCGTTATTAAAAAAATACCAGTGTAATACCAGAAAGGTGCGGTCTCATTTATTAAAAAATATGTAAAAACAAATAACAAAGATAATAATAAAACTTTTATTAAATGATTTAATTTTTGTCCAATAATTAAAAATAATATAACTAACAAAATACTCAAAAAGAAATTTTCAATAATATCTAAATTGGTTAAATTTAAACCTTGTAGTGTAGACATAATTTTCCAGATAGAAATTAAACACAATAAAAATACTGTTGATGAAATTAAAAAAATTACTAAGGGTTTAAATTTCATTTGCCTTTTTTCCAATTAATTTAAAGTAAATAACCATAAAAATTATAAGTAACATAACAATCACAATTGAAACAGCAGAACCCATACCAATATCTGAAACTGCAAATCCTTGTTGATAAACATTAATAGGTAGTGTTCTTGTTCCTGATGCGCCACCGGTTAACAAAAAAATATCTTCAAATTTATTAAAATTCCAAATGAACCTGATCATAAATAAAATAGATATGATCGCAGTAATTTGTGGAAGCGTAATATGTGTAAATTTTTTTAAAGGTCCTGCTCCATCAACTTCAGCAGCCTCGTATAGATCTTTTGGTACAGCTTGAAGTCTTGCTAAAATAAACAAGAAAGCCAAAGGAAAGTATCTCCAAATTTCAAAGAATATAACTGTAGTCAATGCTAGTCTTAATTTAATTTCAAAACCTAAAATATTCATCATAATATATTTTTGACCTAATAAATTTATTGGTTGATCAATGATTTTAAAATTAACTAATAATGCATTTAAAGTTCCACTATTTGGATCAAGTAATAAAGTCCATGTATATGCTAATGCAACAACAGGCCCTACATACGGAAAAAGCAAAATACTTCTCATAAAAGTTCTTCCATAAAATTTCTGATTAACCAATTGTGCTGCAAATATACCGAAAACTATAGCTCCGACAGTACCAAAAAAAGTAAAATAAAAAGTCGTTAACAATAAATCTATAAATTCATTTTCAATAAAAACTTTCTTAAAATTTTTTAAAGTAAATTTCGTTGTTAATAATATATTATCTGCTTTACCACTTAAATTGGGTTTTTGTGATTTTATAATATTTTTATCAATTTTTTTATTATCTATGTGTTTGATTAATATTTCAAAATTTTCCCTATATTTCGCCTCCCATTTACCAAAGTTACATTTGATTTTTTTTGAAACAAATTTACATCTTGAGTCTAAGTTTATAGGTTCAATATTTTTTGGAAGTTTATCGGTAAATTTTACATCGTCTATACTTTCAATTAATGAGCTGTTTCGCAATCTGTAGATTATTTTCAATTGTGACTGGTCCTCGGATTTTGCTTTTACAATTTTTTTGGCTCTTGGTTCAGGAATTCTTATGTCTTTAAGCTCAACCTCTTTAAAACTAATCCATACATTTGCTAAAATAGGAAATAAAACTATAGCAAAAACTAAAAACACAGCTGGTAATAACAGTGTGTAAGCAGTTCTTTTTTCTATTTTTGATAAGGTATCGCTCATATAAAAAGCGGATAATATCTTATTATCCGCTTTTTAAAAATTTAATTTATTAAAACTTAGCTAATTCAGCGTTAATTTTCTTAACAGCTTCATCAACTGTAATTTGATCATCAATATATTCTCTAGTGATTCTGTTTAGGAATTGAGCATTGATGATTTTTGATGCTCTAGAAAGTTCACCTTCTTTTACACCCCATCTGTTTGCGGTATCTAAACCTGCAACTATGTTATTTATTACATCCGGAGAGTAAAGTTCTGTTAAAGGTTTTTTTCTATCTACACCAACTGGAAGTTTACTCCAAGCTTTAGTGTAAGCATTTGGATCACTTTTGTTTCCTCTTCTTACAGGAAATTTTCCTTCAGGCGCAATACCTAAAGTAGCTGTGTAGCCTTCATCCATAGAATATTCTACGAATTTTTTAGCTTCATCAGTGTCTGCATCTGCAGTTATTCCTAAATATCTTACATCAGCCCAAGCAGCACCTTTTTTATTGTTTGGTCCACTAAAGTTTGTAATGAAACCAGTTTTTGATGCTAATTCAGGTGAAGTTGGATCACTGTTTATTGTTGGAGGGGCAGAATCTCTTAGTCCTGCTAATTCATCCATAATAAATGGAGACCAAATTATCATAGGTGTTTTTCCAGCAAAGTATAAAGCTCTAGATTGCTTCCAGAATAATTCTCCTGGAGGGCTAGCTTTAGCTATAACTTTGTAAAATTCTAAAGAATTCTTCAAAGCTTTCCCTTGTTTTTTAGTTCCACCTTTTTTAACAAAATTAACTCCATTGGCTAAAAGCACATGTTCTAGTACTTGGCTCATAAAGTTTTCATCTGTTTTAGTAGCGGCAACAAAACCAAACATGCCACCACCAGATAATTTACTAACTGCTTTAGTAATATTTTCGTAAGATGTTGGTGGTTCTAAACCAGCTTGTTGGAATAGATCTTTTCTATAAACAACCATTTGTGTCCAACCATCTACTGGTACAGCTGCAATTTTTCCACCTTTTTTAGCCATATTAAGTGCACCAGGAGCAAAAGTAGATTTGCCCAAAGATTTAACAACAGCATTATTAGCATTAACATCTAAGATTCCAGCTTCCGCCCATGGTAAGACATACTGAAGTGTGTGATATATCACATCAGGCAAATTACCTGCTGCAGCGGCGGCTGTAGCTCTTTTTCCAAGATCTTTTTCTTCAACAGGTATTACCTCTACACTAATTCCTGTCTTGGCTTCAAAAGCTTTAGCCATTTCTTTTTGCTTTTCCATTCTTGCTGGTTGGACTTCAGTTGTCCAAAAAGTAATTCCGGCAAAACTTGTGTTTGCCAAAAGAGAAAAAGCAAATAATAAAATTAATATTTTTTTCATTATTCCCCCATATTTTTATTAATTTTTTGGGAAAACCTACTAAATTTGTACGGATAATAAAACAGCTAAAAATTTTTATGTATGCATCTATGTTGTACATTAGCCTTATTTTCTGGTTTAAATATAATTTTAACTTTTTATGTTAAACTATAGGTTGAAATTTTTTTATGGCAATTATTGAATTAAAAAATATTGAAAAAAGCTTTGGTACAAACAAGGTCATAAATAATTTTAACATAAAAATTAATGATGGAGAATTCGTTGTACTAGTTGGTCCTTCAGGTTGTGGAAAGTCTACGCTTTTAAGAATGATTTCTGGCTTAGAATCTGTCGATAAAGGTGAAATTTACTTAGATAAAAAAATAATAAATAATTTAATTCCATCAAAGAGAGGTATTGCGATGGTTTTTCAGTCATATGCTCTATATCCACATATGAATGTATTTGAAAATATGGCTTTTGGATTAAAAATGGAAAAATTTTCAAAAAATGAAATTGATCAAAAAGTTTATGAGGCTGCCAAAACTCTACAAATTGAAGCCTTTCTTCAAAGAAAACCAAAACAACTTTCCGGTGGTCAACGACAAAGGGTAGCTATTGGTAGAGCAATCACAAGGAATCCCAAGATTTTTTTATTTGATGAACCTCTATCAAATCTAGATGCGGCTTTACGATCGGAAATGAGAGTAGAAATTTCAAAACTTCACAAAAAACTAAATACGAATATGATCTATGTAACTCATGATCAAGTGGAGGCAATGACTTTAGCAGATAAAATTGTGATATTGAATAATGGATATATGGAACAATTTGGAACACCAAATGAAATTTATAATGACCCAAACAATATATTTGTTGCAGAATTTATAGGCACACCAAAGATGAATATATTGAAAATTGATAAAAGTAATATAGTTAATTCAAATACAATAAAATTACTAAAAAATGAAATTAAGTTTGAAAATTACAATTTTGAAGATGAAATTTTTTTAGGTTTCAGGCCTGAACATATAAGTATAAAAAATGATTCCGAAATAAAAATTAATGTAAAAACTGATCTTATAGAGAATTTAGGATTTGAAAAAATTGTTTACACATCATTTAATGGTAGTGAAATTAGAATAAAAACCTCAAGTAACGTTTCGAAAGAATTAAAAGAAATTTCAATACCTAAGGATAAAATTTATTTATTTGATAAAAATAAAAAAAGGATAAGAATTTAAATAAGACTCTGTCTACTGAGCAATGCTGCGCCCCTTACCCCGCTTGCATCACCATATTTCGGTTTTAAAAAAACAGTTCTTAAATTAATATCATTTAAATTATTGAAATTTTTCAAATGTTTTTCTGTAATATTTTTTACTTCTTCGAGAGAATCAATTTCGTTAGAAACCCCCCCACCAAAAACTATTGCGTCAGGATCCATCGTATTTATCAAAATTGACAAACCAAATCCTAGATTGTCTAAAAATTGATCAATAAATTTTTTTTCTTCAGTTGAATTTTGTCTAGATTTCAAAAAAATATCTTTTGCAGTACGTTTTTTTTTAAACTCTTTAAAGTATAATCTTTCTAGACCCTTGCCCGAAATATATTCCTCGATATTATTTTTGCTCTCGTTCGAGTATAATGGAATGTGTCCCCATTCACCTGCAAAATTGTTTGGTCCAATTAAAATTTTTTTATCAATTACTAAACCTCCCCCGCAACCAGAACCTAGTATAATTCCAAAAACAATTTTGTAATGCTTTGCTGAACCATCATATGACTCTGAAAGTGCAAAACAATTAGCATCATTTTCACATAGAACTTTTCTATTCATTTTTTTTGATATGTCTTCAGCGAACTTCATGTTGTTAAGCCAAGGGGAATTAAAAGCATTTTGTATTAAACCTGTGTCAAGATTCGTTGAGCCAGGATGACATACACCTACAGTAAATTTTTTTTTAAATTCCTTTTCAATAGAATTAACTGAATCAGAGATTGATAAAATTGTTTCATCATATGTTTTGGGAGAATCTTTTCTACTTCTATGAAGTTCTGATCCATCGTTATCTAAGAGGACAGACTCTATTTTAGTAGCTCCTAAATCTATACCTATTTGCATTTTTAAACTTTGTAATTAATGGCGGTCCCACGGGGAATCGAACCCCGATTAGATGATTGAAAACCATCTGTCCTAACCGTTAGACGATGGGACCGAATTATTGGTTGTCTTATTAACAGAAATATCATCGATAATAAACTCTACATTTTTCTTACCTTTCCATTCATTAAGACTAAGTTTGCCAAAAATATTAATTTTTTTTAGTTTATTTGATAATAAATATGGTTCCAGATCGCTTTTTATCGCATTAAAAGTAAGGCTTTTAACAACAGATCCATCAGGAGCGGTTAATAAAGACTTAATATGTTTTTCTCCAACAATTGATGATTTTAATAATTCTAAATCTTCAATGACGAATCTTGGTTCAGGATTCCCTGAACCAAATGGAGAAAGAGAATTAATTTCTGAAAAAAAAACTTCATTTAAATCAGATGGTGAAATTTTTGAATCGAAAAATAGAGTATTTGTTTTAGATAAATTTTTTTCAATTTTATAAAATTTCTTAATGATAAAATCTTTAAATTCTTCTATTTTATTCTCTTCAATACTAAAACCTCCAGCCATTTTATGCCCGCCACCTTTTTTTAGTATGTTATTTTGTACAGCACTAATAATAACGGTACCTATATCAAAACCTAAAATAGATCTTGCCGAAGCTCTCCCAAGACCTTTATTAACAGAGATTATAACAGTTGGCTTATTATATTTTTCCTTGAGTCTTGCGGCAATAATTCCAATTATACCACCGTGCCAATTATGACCAGACAAGACTATTACTGGCTCTTTTGGATTTATGACAATATTATTTTCTATTTTTTTAAGCATATCATTTTCAATAAGTTTTCGTTCTTTATTATACATTTCAAGTTCTGAAGCAATTTTAAATATTTCTTTTGAGTCTCTACTTAATAATAAATTGGCACCATGTGAACATCTGCCAACTCTACCCCCTGCATTAATTCTAGGACCCAAAATATAACCTAGGTGATATGTCGTGATATTAGTCTCAATTCCACAAATATTTTTTAAAATTTTTAATCCTTGATTAGATCTTTTTTTTAATACTTCTAAACCTTGACTAACGATTGCTCTATTCAAACCAATTAAAGGTACTACATCACAAACTGTACCAAGTGAGACTAGGTCAAGATAATTCAATAAATTTGGTTCTTCTATATTTTGTTTTTTAAACCAGTTCAACTCTCTTAATTTTTTATTTAAAGCGATAAGAAACATAAAACACACTCCAGCTGCACAAAGATAATTTAAATTTGAATTATCATCATACCTATTAGGGTTAACAATAGAATATGCATTTGGTAATTTCAGTTCTGATTGGTGGTGATCTAAGACTAAAACATCAGTATTTTTCTTTTGGGAAAAGTCGATGGTTTCGAATGATAAAGTCCCACAATCGACTGTAAAAATTAATTTTGAGCCATTTAAAATTAGTCTTTCAAAACCTTGTTTGCTTGGTCCATATCCCTCAGTTTTCCTATCTGGTATATAAATCTCAATATCTTGATTTATATGATGAAAGTAGTTTCCAAGAACAGCTGTTGAGCTTGCACCGTCAACATCATAATCACCAAATATTCCAATCTTTTCCTTATTTTGGATCCCTTTTATAGTTCTATTAACAGTTTTCTCCATATCTTTTAAAATAAACGGATTAGGTAATAAATTTTTTATTTTTGGTTCTAAAAATAATTTAACTTCATTAATTTTAATTTTTCTAATTGCAATCAATCTTGATACAATTTCACTGAGGTTGAAGTTATCTTTTAGAAAATTTACTGTCTCTTCGCTATAGTTTTTAGATACCCAGCTCTTACCTAAAACTGAACTACTATTCATTTTTTTAATAAATTAGTGACTTTCTTAGATATTTTTTGACTCTTGTGTAATGCAAAAGTTGAGGCTAAGAAAGAGTCGTCTTTGTATTCAATTCCTTTAAGCATATCACCGTCAGTTACACCGGTAGCACAAAAGATTACATCTCCATCAACCATATCAGTTATATTATACTTTTTGTTTAAGTCAGTAATTCCTAATTTTTTTGCCCTGTTAATTTCTTCTTGGTTGCTTAATACAAGTCTGGTTTGCATTTGGCCACCCAAACAATCTAGAGCTGCAGCAGCCAAAACACCCTCTGGACCACCTCCAGTTCCTAAATAGATATCTATTGGTGATTTGAGATCAACAACAGACAATACTCCAGTTACATCACCATCTTGAATAAAATTGATTTTAACATTTAATGCAGTTAACTCTTCAACAATTTTATTATGTCGAGACCTTTTAAGTATACAGGCAGTTAAATTTTCAGGTTTTCTATTTTTAGCTTCCGCAAGTAATTTAATATTTTTTGTAACAGAATTGTCTAAATCAATAATATTTTTTGGCAGTCCTGTGCCGACAGCAATTTTTTCCATATACGTATCAGGCGCTGATAATAATCCGCCTTTTTTCGCAACTGCTAAAACTGAAATAGCATTTGATAAATTTTTTGCTACAAAATTTGTACCCTCCAAAGGATCTACTGCTATGTCTAATTCATCACCTTTATTAGTACCTACATTTTCACCTATGAAAAGCATGGGAGCCTCGTCCATCTCACCCTCTCCTATAACAATTTTTCCTTTCATTTCAATTTTGTTAAGCATGGATCTCATTTCATCAACGGCCGCTTGATCTGCTGCAATTTTATCATTTTTGCCCCTATATTTTGATGCACCAAAAGCTGCTCTTTCTGAAACTTTTATAAATTTTTCAAGTAGAGCTGGGTTTATAATATTCAAATTTGCTCAATTCTAAAAAATTTAGGTTTATTTATAATAAATTTTTTTTTCGATAATTCATTTATTGATCTCACTAAATGAGAATTTTTTGCTTTATGAGAAACAATTATTATTGAGGAAAAACTTTTACTTTTAAATGGATTTTGTATCAATCTTTTTACTGAAACTTTATTCTTTGATAAAATTTTTGTAATAGATGATAATACTCCAGTTTTATCTATAACATCTAATCTTATGTATGAAGAAAAGCTCTCATCTGAAATATCTAATGAAGTAATTTTTTTCCTATTTTTATTTGGAGTAGCAAAAGGAACTTTGATATTCCCTCTTAAAATAGAACATATATCGGAAACCAAAGATGATGTAGTAGGACCAGGTCCAGCTCCTTCGCCTTGAATAGTAAATTTTCCTATAGGATTCCCTTCGATTATAATTGCATTCAATACACCATTTATATTGCTAATATATGAATCTTTACGCACCATACATGGATGTACCCTTTGTATTAGTTTATTATTTTTTAATTCCGCTATTGCCAAATGCTTAATTGTATAACCCAAAAGTTTTGCATTTATTATATCAACTTGATCGACATTTTTGATTCCTTCCACATTGATCTTAGATCTATTTATGAATGAATTAAAAGCTAAAGATGATAAAATTTGTATTTTTGATTTAGCATCTTCTCCGTTTAGATCTGCGGCTGGATTACTTTCTGCATAACCTAATTTTTTAGCATCATCAAGAACGTTATTAAAATTTGTATTTTTCTCTAACATTTTTGAAAGAATATAGTTTGATGTTCCGTTTAAAATTCCATAAATTTTATTAATTCTGTTTGTAATTAATCCTTCTTTTATAACTCTTATTATTGGGATACCTCCTGCAACAGCAGCTTCAAATTCAAGGTTTACTTTATTATTTTCAGCAATTTTCGATAATTCGTCACCATGTTTTGAAATTAAAGCCTTGTTTGCAGTTACAACATGTTTTTTATTTTTAATTGAATTAAAAACTAAATTTTTTGCAGCTCCGTCTGAACCCCCGATTAATTCAACAACAATATCAATATCTGGACGTTTAGCAGCCTCTATATAATTTTTTAACCACTTACTTTTAGGTATATTAATTTTTCTTTTTTTATTTCTTTTTTTTGCTGAAACGTATTTAACTGCTAGGGTTACATTAGTTTTTTTTTGGATACTTTTTATATTTCTGATTAAGTGTTTATAAAGATTAGATCCAATATTACCCAGACCTACAATTGCTATATTAAAAACTTTTTTGTTTTTCATTTTTTAGTTGCTGATATTAGGAAAATCTTTTTCCTTACCTATATTCATTATTATTTTTGCTATTTTATCTATATCACATTCTTCTAAATTTTTACAAATTCGAACAAAAGTAAACTTACTTGCTTTCTTTTTTTTAATAGTTTCATTATTTTGTGATATTTTTATATTTTCTTTAGTTTTATCAACTGTTTGGTCAGAATCTTTAACTTTTTTCATTTTCAATTTCGCAAGTTTTTTCCTTTCTTTGATGGCTTCATTAATATTTTTTTTCTTTTGAGATGCTGTTATTGTTTCTTTAGCTTCTAATTTATCTTTTAATAAATTTAACTCAACTAAATCAAAATTTTCATTTTTTTTCTTATCTGAATCAATAGTATAAACCTCAATAGAAATATTGTTATTAAAATAATCTTCGACTTCCTTTTTATCAACACAGGGATGGTCGCCACAAATAAAAACACGTTTTTCCCCCATTATTGAGTTTGTACAACTTAATACAAATATAAATATAAAAAATAATACAAATCTCATTTGAGTCCCAAATTTTCTTTAAAATCATAAATTAAATTCATATTTTGAACAGCCTGACCAGCCGCACCCTTAATTAAATTATCTATAGCAGATAGAATTAATATTCTATTTTTTTCTTTGAGTTTACAAACGCTAATTTCGCAAAAGTTTGTATTTAAAACACTCTCCGTTCCAAGTGCTTTATTAATTGGTAATACTTTAATAAAATAATTATTCTTATGATAAATCTTTAAGTGATTGTGTATACTTTTAATCTTAGTTTTTCCATTAAGCTTAACATAAATGGAAGATAACATTCCTCTAAAGGTAGGAATTAAATTTGGAGTAAAAGTATAATTTATTTTACCTTTATAAACTTTTGAAAACTCTTGGTCGATTTCGCTAGTATGTCTATGTTTCAAAATTCCGTAAGCATGTATTGAACTATATATATTTTTATGTGGAAACTTTTTCTTTAAATTTTTTCCAGCACCGGAATAACCTGATTTTGAATCTATTATTATATCATTTGTTTTAATAAGTCCCTTTTTTATTAGAGGAATTAATGGGATTTGTATAGAAGTTGGGTAGCAACCCGGACATGCAATTATTTTATAATTTTTGATTTTTTCCTTCACAAATTCAGTTAATGAGTAAATTGAAAATTTTAAGAGATTACTTGCTTTATGTTTTTTAAGATAAAATTCTTTAAATTTATTTTTATTAGATAATCTAAAATCTGCTGACAAATCAATAATCTTCAGTTTTTTATATTTAATCAATTTATTGGCAAGAACCTGCGAATTACCCGTTGGCAAAGAAGTAAATAGAACATCAATGCTTTTCCAATCTACTTTGTCTAATTTGGTAATTTTAGGTAAATTTTTTTTAATTCTTTTATCAAAAAATTGGATCTTTTTTCCAATTTTTTTTTGTGCACAAAGATATTTGATTTTTACCTTGGGATGAGAAGATAAAATTTTTACTAAATCTAACCCTACATATCCTGTAGCACCGGCAATAGCAATATTGATCTTTTTTAATGACATAATTTCCTTATATCACTTTTAAATTTAATGAAAATAATTGATTTATCTTTTTGAAAATTGGAAACTTCTTCGGGCTTTTCTGCGCCCATATTTTTTTCTTTCAACTTTTCTTGAGTCTCTGGTTGTTAATTTATTTTTTTTAAGGCTTTTTTTTAATGACGAATCAAAACTTACCAAAGCTCTAGATAGACCATGAATAATGGCACCTGCTTGTCCTGATAACCCCCCTCCCCTAACATTACATTTAACATCATATCCGGTTGGGGCATTAATTTCTTGCAAAGGTTTAACAACGAGTATCTGATGAACTGGTCTTTTAAAATACTTATTCATTTCCTTGCCATTAACAAAAATTTTTCCTGTACCTTTTTTTACCCAAACTCTTGCAACAGATTGTTTTCTTCTTCCTGTAGCGTATTTGCTATCTTTAAAATCAAGTTTAACTTTTTCAAATTTATTTTTGGAATTTTCAATGTTTGTTATATTCATAAACTTTTAGCAGAATTTTTTCTGTTTAGATCAGAAAATTTTAATTCTATTGGATTTTGAGTTGAATGCGGGTGTTTATCACCATAATAAATTTTAAGTTTTGTAAGTTGTTTTTTAGCTAATGGTCCTGTTGGGAGCATTCTCTTAACCGCAAATTTCAAGATGTCTTGTGATTTGTTTTTGCTAGCTAAATTAAATGGTCTAGTTTCTTTAATACCGCCAGGATAGCCTGTGTGTTTGTAATACTTTTTATTTTTAAATTTTTTCCCAGTAAATTTAATTTTTTCAATATTAGTAACTACTACAAAATCACCGTTATCCATATGTGGCGTGAATTGACTCTTGTTTTTTCCTCTTAAAATTTTAGAGATATATGCTGCTAGTCTGCCTACAACTAAGTTTTCAGCATTTATTAAATACCAATTATTTTTAAGTTCACTTTTTTTTATAAAAGAGCTCATATAACTTGGGCATAAGTACAAGTTATTATTATTTATGTCAATTACAAAACTATTTTTTTAGATGAATTATAAGAAAAGATTATTGAAGAAATGAGAAGAATTCCTGTAGATAATTGGTGAAGTGAGGCTAATACTATATTGAGACCACTTAATAGAGTCCATATTCCTAGTGTCACTTGTAAAAAAATCATTATCAAAACAAATGTTAAAGATTTATATAAATATTTTTTCTTATTTAATAATACATAAAAAGTAATACCAAAAATATAAATCAATAATATATATGCCATATTTCTATGTAAAAACTGTACGATCGATGGTTCAGAAAAAATATCCTTTGAAAATAAATTACTTATACTAGAATCATCAGGAAAAAACTTATTATTCATAGATGGCCATGTTTGATATATTTGACCAGCATCAAGACCTGAGGTAAAAGCCCCTAAAGTTATTTGTAAAAATAAAAGAATAACAAAAAACTTTATAAAAATATCATCTCGGTTAAATTTAAAAAAGTATTTTTGGCTTGATTTAATGATGTTTAAAAAATACCAAAAAATTGATACAAATAATAAGAAAGCTATATTTAAATGAATGGCCAGTCTAAAATGACTGACAGTGGTATTAGCAACCAAACCACTTTGGACCATATACCAACCTATAAACCCTTGAAACAGAATTAAAAAAAATAAAATTAAAAGCTTAAAATTAAATTCTTTTGAAAAGGCTTTAATGAAAAAAAAGTATAGAAAAGGTATTAAGAAAGATAGTCCAAAAATTCTTCCTAAAAGCCTATGAGCATACTCCCAATAATAAATTATCTTGAATTCTTTGAGTGTAATATCTTGGTTGATCAAGTTGTATTGGGGTATTTCTTTATATAAATCAAAAGCTTTATTCCATCCATCCAAAGTAAAAGGAGGCAATATACCCGTTATTACTTCCCATCTAGTAATGGATAAACCAGAGTCTGTTAATCTTGTAAGACCACCAACCAGAATAATAATAAACAATATGAATAATAATGAAAATAACCAGTATGTGGTAGGTTTTATGTATTCTTTTTTTTCTAAAAACATTTATATTTCTTATATATTATATAAATTATTATTTATCGTCTTTTATGTCGCTATGAAAAATCCAAAAATTAAAAAAATTAGAAGAAAATTAGACAAACTAGATGATAAAATGCTAGATATTATTAAAAAAAGAAGTCTTTTAGTAGATCAAATACTTTCAAACAAAACTAGAAAAAATCAAATTGTAGATAAAAAAAGGATTAGGATAATTTTCAAAAATTTAAGAAAAAAATCTTTAAAAAGAAAAATAGACTCGGATATTACAAAAAGTATATGGAAAACAATGATAAGAAGTTTTATTAAATACGAGTATAAAAATTTTAAGAAAAAATGATTTTATTTACTGTGTGGAGGTAACTTTTTTTCAATAAAGATTTCGTGTTTTTTTGTTGCTGGATTATATTTTTTTAATTTAAGTTTAACTTTGGCTTTTTCACCCTTAGTAGGTTTTTTCACATAATAGAAAAAAGGACTATTGGGTTTGGCTTCAGGCACTAATCTTACTTTAACTGAACTTTTTTTAGCCATTATCTAAACCTTTTAATTTTTTTAATATAAGTTTAATTTTCTGAGCTTTAACTTTTATTGAGCTTTGAAAATTTTCCTTTTTTACACCTAAACTCAAATAATCGTCAAGTTTAATAGAACTATTATTTAATAATTTTTTTGCTCCATTAACAGTATATCCTTGATTTTTAAGTAATTCATATATCAATTTTAAAATACTAATATCTTTATCTGAATAGTATCTTCTGTTTCCATGCAAAATCTTAGGCTTAATTTGCTTAAATTCTTTTTCCCAAAAACGCAAAGTATGAGTTTTTATTGAAATTTGTTTCGCGGTTTCACCGATTGTTTTGTATGTTTTTCTATTTTTAATCATTGATTTTTTTTTTAATTTCTTTTGATGGATGAAAAACCACAACCTTTCGTGCTTTTATTTCATGCTCTTCCTTTGTTTTGGGGTTTCTTCCGATACGTGATTTCTTTATTATAATTTTAAAGGTTCCAAAACCAGATATTTTAACTTTACTGCTTCGATTCAATCCATCAGTAATTATTTCGATAATATAGTCTAAAATTTTTCCAGAAAAGGTTATTGGCAAACCTAAGCGTGAATATATTTCTCTGTGAACACTATCTCTACTAATATTGTTCCTTTTCATTTAAACTTTTTGTGTGACTCAAATTATTTTTTATTTTGTCGATTAATTTTCCTTTAGCAATTTTATAACATAGATCAATAGAATAAGAAAAACCTAAACTATCAATACCTCCATGACTTTTTACAACAGGACCAGTTAGTCCAAGAAAAATTGCTCCATTATATTTTCTTGGATCTAATTTTTCCTTAAATTTTTTAAGAGAAAAATATGAGAAAATAATTGAAAATTTTGATAATAAATTTTCAGATAAACTTTCTTTCAAAGTTTTAGTTAAAAAATTAGCAGTACCTTCTGCTGTTTTAAGAGCAATATTTCCTGTAAATCCGTCAGTAACAATAACGTTAGAATTTCCATGAGTTATTTGATTTCCTTCTATGTAACCCCTAAATTCAAAATCACCTAGTTTACTTAAATCTTTTAATTTCAAAGAAGTATTTTTTAATAATTCAGTACCTTTCATTTCCTCAGAACCTATATTTAATAAAGAGACTTTCGGAATTTCATTTGGAAAAATTGATTTTAAAAGTGCTGATCCCATTTCTGAAAAATCAATTAAATTTTTTTCACTACATTCTATATTAGCTCCTAAATCTAATACAACATTCATATTTTTTTCATTTGGCCATAAACCAGCTAAAGCCGGCTTGTCAACATTCTTTAAAGTTTTTAATATCATCTTTGACATTACTAAAAGCACCCCGGTATTTCCTGCTGAAAGGGAAACATCTGCTTCTAAATCAATTTGAGCTTGAATGCTGTTCCACATACTTGAATTTTTTCCTTTTTTTAAAGCTGATAAAGGTGAGAGATCATCTGATACAATAATTTTAGTATCAAAAATTTTGTAATTATTATTTAAATATTTATACTTTGTAACTTTTTCTTTTATTTTATTTTCATCACCAAAAAAATAAAGTGAATAATCCTTTTTATTTTTATTTTTTTTTGCAAATATATTAGCGCCTGCAAGATTTTTATCAGGTGAATTTTCTCCTCCCATTACGTCAATTGCAATTTTTACTTCTTTGCTCATATAGATTTATTTAAAAATTTAGATTAGTTATCTAATATTTTTTTTCCATTGTAGAAACCTGTTTTTAAATCAATGTGATGTGACAGACGATATTCACCACTTTTTTTATCTTCAACAACATTGGCACCCACGATTCTGTGATGAGATCTTCTTTTGTTTCTACGAGACTTAGATGTTTTTCTTTTTGGGACAGCCATGAATATATTACCTATATTTAAAGTCTAAAGAACCGTTTAGCACATTATCAACGTCTAAATCAAAAGAATAATTTTCAAATTCTTCCAAGTATTTAGCCAATTTATGTGTTTTTTCTCTATTATTTTTGACATTTTTATAAAAATATTTATTTAACAAATAGTTATTATTTTTAAATGAAAAAAAATCTTCCTTATCTATATTTACAAGGATATCAAAAAAGATTTTATTTAAAGTTTTCATTGTTTTATTAACTTTAGTATCTCCATATCCTAGCTCTCTGATGTTGATCTCGATATTTTGAAACACATTATCAAACACTTTTTGCAGGAGATCTTTAACTTTGTCCTTTTTTTTGACTTTAAAAATAATTGCTAAATGAAAACAAATTAGTAAAACCCTTGTTTCAAAAGTATCTGGTAACTTCAAATCTTGATAAAAAAATTTATTCCGTGATAATTCAACTAATTTATTGTAAAGTTTGTTGTTATGTTTTTTGTAAAAAGCAAACATATATTAAATATAATACTTGTATTATTTCTATCTCTTTTTTTGTTAAATTGCCAAAAAAATAGAGTTATAAAAAGTCACGGTATAATCTTTCTTGAGAAGAGAGAAGCTTTGGTAAAACCAAACTTTAGTAATAAAAATGATGTTATTGAAATACTTGGTGAACCTCATGTTAAATCAATAACACATGAAGATACATGGCTTTATATAGAAAGAACAAGAATAAGAGGTAGCATGCACAAATTGGGAAAAAATGTTTTATTAAATAATAATGTTTTAGTTGTAAAATTTAATAAGTACGGAGTTGTTCAAGAAAAACTCTTTTATGACAAAAACAAGATGAATAAACACGAATTTTCCAAAGAAGTTACTGATAATGTAATTAAAAAAGGAAGTTTCCTAAATTCATTTTTATCAAGTTTAAAAGCCAAAATGAATCAAAACAGATCTCTTGAAAAATAATATTCTAAAAAGCTTAGTGAGAAATAACTGCTAATAGTAATAGAGCAACAATATTTGTTATTTTGATCATTGGATTTACTGCAGGCCCGGCTGTATCTTTATATGGATCTCCTACAGTATCACCAGTAACTGCAGCTTTGTGGGACTCTGATCCTTTGCCTCCATAATTCCCATCTTCAATAAATTTTTTTGCGTTGTCCCAAGCACCCCCTCCAGCTGTCATTGAGATTGCAACAAATAGTCCTGTAACAATAACTCCAAGCAACATAGCGCCTACCGAAGATAAAGCTGCCTCTAGACCTCCAATGGAATAAATAACTAAATATAAAACTATTGGTGAAAGAACTGGTAATAATGATGGTACTATCATTTCTTTAATTGCGGCCTTAGTTAATAAATCAACCAACCTTCCGTAATCAGGTTTTCTTTTGCCTTTCATAATTCCAGGTATTTTTTTAAATTGTCTTCTAACTTCAATAACAACAGCTCCTCCTGCTCTACCGACTGCTTGCATTCCCATCGACCCGAACAAATAAGGAAGCATTCCTCCAACCAATAAACCTATAACCACAAATGGGTTTGATAAATCAAAACTAACATTTATTCCTTCTAATGCAGAGCCAGGTACTGTTGAAAAAAATTTAATATCTTCTGTGTACGCAGCAAACAAAACTAAAGCACCTAATCCTGCTGAGCCAATTGCATATCCCTTTGTTACAGCTTTAGTTGTGTTTCCAACTGCATCAAGGGCATCAGTAGTTTTTCTGACATTTTTAGATAACTTTGACATTTCAGCAATACCACCGGCATTATCTGTAACAGGACCATAGGCATCTAACGCTACAACCATTCCTGTCAATGCTAACATCGCTGTTACTGCTATAGCAATTCCAAACAATCCAGCAAGCTGATTTGTAATAATTATTCCTGCAACAATAATTAATGCAGGTAAAGCGGTAGCTTCCATAGAAACTGCTAGTCCTTGTATTACATTAGTACCATGTCCAGTAGTTGATGATTTGGCTACGCTTCTAACTGGCCTATAATTTGTTCCAGTATAATATTCTGTTACCCATATAATTAAGCCTGTAACAGCTAAGCCAATAACACCACAATAATATAAATCTAAACCAGTAAAAGTTTGATCATTAACTTTAAAAGTACTTTCCAAACCAATAATATTTGAAGTAATAGGATATAATAATATTAAAGAAATAATTGCTGTAACAATAAATCCTTTATAAAGAGCACCCATAATATTTTTATTCTTTCCAAGTTTAACAAAGAAAGTTCCTATTATTGACGCAATGATACATCCGCCGCCAATTGCTAATGGATAAATCATTAAACTTGAGTTGTCCTGAAAAAATATTGAGGCAAGTACCATTGTCGCCACTATAGTAACTGCATATGTTTCAAATAAATCTGCTGCCATACCAGCACAATCTCCAACGTTATCACCAACATTGTCAGCAATAACTGCAGGATTTCTTGGATCGTCCTCAGGTATTCCTGCTTCAACCTTTCCAACTAAATCTGCTCCAACATCAGCACCTTTAGTAAAAATTCCACCACCTAATCTGGCAAAAATAGATATTAAAGATGCTCCAAAACCTAATGCTATTAAAGCATTTATCAATTCTCTACTGTCAACATTAAAAGACAACAACGCCCAATAATAAATTGAAATTGCTAACAAAGCTAAACCGGCAACCAAAAGACCGGTTATAGCCCCAGATTTGAATGCCATCGTTAAACCTTTTTGCAAACTTGTTCTTGAGGCTTCAGCCGTTCTAACATTTGCCTGAACAGAAATTAACATTCCAACATAACCAGCAACACCTGATAGCAAAGCTCCAATAAGATAACCAAGACCTACTAATAAACTAAAAAAATAACTTATAATTAACAAAACTACTACACCAACAATTGCTATAGTTTTGTATTGTCGGTTTAAATAAGCTTTTGCCCCAATTTGAATTGCCTCAGCAATTTCTTGCATTTTATCATTGCCGGGACTAGATGAAATAATTTGCCTACTTAAAAAATAACTGTAAACAACAGCTAGAATTCCAACAAATACTATTAAATATAAATATTCCAATGATATTCTCCCTAAAGATCAATAAAAAACAGGAAATTGCCAAAAAAAAGAATAAAAGGCAAGAAATTATTAGCTATCTTTTCTAACATTTTTTGAAATCTTGTCCAAAATTGCATTCAAATACCCCTTATGAGCGGTTTCTAAAAAAAAATCTGCGATTTTAACGTATTCGCCAACAACAACATTTATGGGTGTTTTGTGATTAAACATTAGTTCAAATGTTGCTGATAGAATCATAAGTTTTAAGATTAAATCAGTTCTAGAGGGAACAAAGTCATCCTTCAATATGATTTTTAAATTTTCTAATAAAAGTTCCTCTCTTTCTATAGTTCCTGAAACAGTGTCTTTTATGTACTTTTTGTATCTATGTTTTGGATAAGATATGCTGGATTCCTTATTTAAAAAATAGCTATATAATTTTTGAATAACAATTATCCTAGGATTGTTATTTAAATCATCCTTACTCATTTTATTTTATTTTCAAAACTTCTAATACAGCTATGGCTGCTTCTTTGCCTTTGTCATATCTTTGGTTAGCTTGATCTCTGTTAAATAAAGTTAATATTGAATTGCCAATCGGTTTTTTTTGATGAATCGATATATTCATTATACCGTTGGTGATAGCATTTGATATTAAATCGAAGTTAGATGTCTGTCCTTTAATAATACATCCAATTGCAATGAACCCATCATATTTTTTTAAAAGTTTTGCTATAGTTACTGGTATTTCAAATGCACCGGGTACTTTGAAAACATCAAATTTTTTTATTCCAGCTTTGTTTAATTCTCTTTTAGCACTATTGTAAAGTTCATTTGTTATATCATTATTATAAGTAGAAATAATTATGCAAATTTTTACCTTCATTTAATAATCTCCTGCTTGGTAATTTTTATACCGTATCCTTTTAATGCAATAACACGTTTTTTTGATCTTGATACTAATATCATATTTTTTATTTTTAATTCTTTAATTATTTGTGCTCCAACTCCATAGTATCTTAATATGCTGTTATTTTCTGAAGATGCAGGATTTGGGTGAGTTCCTTTAACAAGTATAAGAGCAAAATTATTGAATTTGTTTAGATGTTTCAAAGAGTTTTTATAAATATCCTTACTAAAATTAAAAAAACTATTTAAAAGATTAGTAGATATAACTCTCACTCTTGATGGTTTTTCTGGATTAAATTTGCCTTTTGTTATAGCGTAATGTTCTGATCCATCTAATTTATTTCTAAAAGTTTTCAAATCAAAATTTCCAAATTTTTTAATCTTTATTTTTTTGTTGGAAATACATTTGATAAGTCTTTCATTCTTTAATCTGTGGGAAATTAAGTCTTCTATTTTTGCAATTTTTAATCTGTGTTTTTTTGCAAAAGGAATTAAATCTTTATAACGTGCCATGGTTCCATCTTCA
>MDTE01045018.1_pt1 | contig 64254 bp, 61 predicted proteins | sample 811231 | NCBI WGS metagenome assembly MDTE01 (sample SAMN05326651, study PRJNA326480) | marine metagenome | isolation source: seawater | place: Indian Ocean: Red Sea | collected 2010
CCCATCCCGAACACGGAAGATAAGCCCGCCTACGTTCCCTTGAGTACTGGAGTGCGCGAGCCTCTGGGAAATCCGGCCCGAAAGGGTGATTCGGTTATGGACTGAGGGGTGTAAGATAAGTACGTGCTGGGTTCGTCCCGGCGGAACGTTAAGCGCCCTGTCGACGTTCATAAACGGTCGTTCGCTGCCTATCATTCATATTTTTTCATATCTATAGCGATAGCAATCGTTAAACGTTTTAAATAAAAACATGTTTTGCGCACAGGTGGCAGAGTGGCTACGCGTCCGCCTGCAGAGCGGATATACGCCGGTTCAAATCCGGCCCTGTGCTTATTTTTTTACTTTACCGTGAATTCCCTTCTCATAGGATGCAAGAGATATTTTATGGCCCCTCTCAAGAAGTAACTCTTTAATAATTCTTCTAACAATTCCACATACCAATGAAGTTCTTATCAACTTTTAAAATAACCAAAGGATTTGACACTTGGTTGCAAATGTAAAAAGAAATTGAACCTGACTTAGATGAATTAGGAATAAAAGTACTATGGGCCGGAACTAATCCCAACGAAACACAAGTCTATGATGTTACAGAAGTAAAAGACCCATCAAAATTTGAGATACTAACACAACGCGAAGATATTACACAAAAGAGAATCGAAGCTGGAGTCGAGTTAGAAAGTCAAGAAGTAATAGAGACTATATCTGAAGATTATTGGGCATAATTCTTTAAATCATCTTCTGTATCAATATCAAATAGGACTCCCCTGTCGCCCGTTTCAACTAAATTCATCCCTAGATTTTTAATAATGGAATTCCCTCCTTCATCACCTCTTAGCCTTCCCTTGAGGACCTCTGTAACAGAATTTCTAAATAAAACAGGATTCCCTCTTTTTCCCTTATAACTCGCAACAAAAACATCTCCATCCGTCTCTCTCATCTGGGCAAAAATGAGTTCGTTGACACTACTACTTTTTACAAATGGCATGTCTCCAAGGGCAAATACAACTGCATTTTCTTCTAAAATTGCATCAATTCCCTTTCGAACTGAAGTCGATTGACCCATTTTCCAATCTTCATTGTATAAAAATTCTACATCCAAGTGAGATAGCTCCCTTTCTATCCTTTCCGCCTGATATCCGCTAACTATTTTCACAGATTCTACCTTGGAATTAATTAAATTTTTTGCCGCAGTTTCGATTATTGATTTGCCTTTTATTTCAGCAAAAAGTTTGTTTTGCTTTCCAAATCTAGAGCTATCTCCTGCTGCTAGTATTATCCCCAAAACCCTCTGATCTATTTGTTTTTCCATGGTCATTTGATTGCTGTATATGGAACTACCTTGACGACACTTCCCCTTTCAACATTTTCTGTCATTATAAAAAATCCATCTGCTTGAACAGCTCTAGTGCTGGATGATAGGACACTAGAATTAAAAACATCATCAAATATTCTAAGAGAAGAATCTACATGCCCCAGTGGCATTGCTTCTTCTTTTTTTCCAAACACAACTGGGACAATATATTCAAATCCCTCTCTGCTCACTTTCACCTTGCGGGCAATTTTCATATCGATTGTAGGTAATTTCTCTATTCCTCTGAAGAAAGGACGAAGAAATAATATTGCAACCGTATGTGCACCTATCGGTTTCCCTGGAACTGCAAAAATAACGGAATTGCCAATACTTGCCATGGTAACTGGTTTACCCGGACGAACGAGTACTCCTTGAAAGTGAATTCCACCAAGATTTGAAATGGCTTTGACCACATAATCTCTTTTGCCCACACTAGTCCCCCCTGTTGTTACTACTACATCATATTTTTCTGATAATTCTTCAATTCTTTTTTCAACAATATCATATTCATCTGGAACACTCCCTTCATATGTCGGAACACCTCCCCACGAGGCCACTAAACCACAGAGCATAGCCGAATCTAAATCCTCATGTTTCCCTTCATAAATCTCTGTACCGGTAGCTAGGATTCCCACTGAAAACCGAGTATATACCTTGACATTTTTGTGTCCCAAATCTAACAATAAAATGGCATCTCTTGCCGCCAAACACGCGCCTTTATCAAATAAAGTCTCTCCTTTAGAGACATTACTCCCTTTTGCATATATGTAGGTCCCACTCTCAATATCCAATCCCTCTAGAACATTATCATTCACAATTGCATCCTCCCGTTTTAATACTGCATTGGCACCTTCTGGAACCACTGCACCTGTGGATATTCTCACAGCTTGTCCCATTGCAATTGCTTCGGGAAAGTCCTCTGGAAATACCATGTCTACAAGTTCAAGCGGATATTCCTCGTTTGCATTAATCGCATATCCATCCATAGTTGCATGATTTTCAGATGGAAGGTCTATTTCTGACACGATAGGTTCTGCCAAAATACGACCATCAATCTCCTCGATGGAAATCGTTTCTATGGCTCTATTTAACATTAATTTTTCACGTATTGCGGCTATCTCCAACAGAGCTTGTACCCGCGTCACCATTTTTTCAGCTGACATATTCTTCAAATATTTATTGAATCTCTACCAAAAAACTCTTGACGGTATGTTTTCTCAATATATGTATGGAGAAACAAAATGAGTGAGCACGAAATAACTCTAGTAGTCAACGATACCGAACATAAATTGGTCATCGAATCAAGGAGATTGCTTATCCATGCGCTCCGGGATGAATTGGGTTATACAGGGCCCAATGTCGGGTGTGAATCTAGTCTTTGTGGTGCCTGCACCATCCACTTTAATGGCGCTGCTGTAAAATCTTGTACCATTTTGGCGGTGCAAGCTAACAACGCCGATATAACAACTGTTGAAGGACTTGCCAAAAACGGAATATTGCACCCAATTCAAGCAAGTTTCCAAGAGGAACATGGCCTCCAATGTGGATATTGCACCCCTGGCATGATGATGACGGGATTGGATTTCTTAAAACACCACCCAGACCCCTCCCGTGAAGAAATACGTGAAGGGTTGGAAGGGAATCTTTGTAGATGCACCGGGTATCACAATATTGTAAATGCTATTGAATCTACTGCAAAGAAACTCGCATCTGTCACCCCAACGGAGGCTGCATAGATGTACCCCAATCGATTTGATTATTACCAAGCAAACACACTCTCCGAGTTATTTGATTTAATGTCTGAAAATGGAGACGGAATGGTTGAGTATCTAGCAGGTGGGCATAGCTTGATACCTATGATGAAAACTGGATTAGCTGCCCCCGACGTCTTAATCGATTTAAAAAACATAGACGAACTACGTGGAATTGAACAAAATGACACTACAACTTGTATCGGTGCCATGGAATGCTATGCTGATATTTCGAAAAGTCCCATCGTTAAAACCAATTGCCCAGTTCTTGCAGAAGCTGTTGGTTTAGTTGGAGATATTCAAGTCAGGAATAGAGGTACTCTTGGTGGAAATCTAGCCCACAACGATCCGGCAAGTGATCCTCCTGCCGCAATATTGGCATCTCAAGCAACATTACATGTGCAGGGACCAAATGGAAAACGAATCATCCAACAAGATGATTTTTTCACAGGACTATATGAAACCTCACTCGAAGAGGATGAAATATTAACTAAAATAGAAGTTAAAAACATCGGAGAAGGCGTAGGGGCATATCTCAAAAAACCAAGCCCCTCTTCTGGCTATGCTATGATCGGCACTGCAGTAGTCTTACACACCAAAAATGGGACCATTGAAGATGCAAGAGTAGCAGTCATAGGGGCGGTTGATCATGCCACCCGACTTAATGGAGTTGAAGACGCTTTGATTGGATCTCCCGCAACACATGAATCCGCAATTACTGCCGCAGAACACGCTTTAGAAGGAATTGAAGATTACATGGTAATGGAAGATTTACAAGCCTCTGCTGAATACCGCGAACATCTGATAAAAGTACATGCAAAAAGAGCCACAATGGCTGCAATAGACAATTTAAAAAATTAATTTCTACCCTCCTCCTCTCCAGGAGATCTCCGAAAGTAATACGGCCCTTCAAAACATATATATGTTCAATGAACGATCAAGATTGGGGCGCGCCAGAATCAGAAATTTTGGAAACCATTCGACGAGTTCAAAAATCAGATTCCCAAGCAGTCATCGCCCACATTGTAAATGTTGAGGGCAGCGCATATAGGCGACCCGGAGCAAAAATGGTCGTATTTGAGAATAGAGTTGGAGTTGGGAATATAACTGCTGGGTGCCTTGAAGGAGAGGTACTCGATATAGCTTCCAAAGTCCTAGAAACGAGGACTCCTCTACTCCAAACTTATGATCTAATGCAAGATAGAGATGATATGTGGGGTTTAGGGGTCGGGTGCAATGGGATAATAGATATATTACTTGAGCAGATAGATTCTTCCTATCAACCCATTTTAGACGCAATAGATCAAGGACATCCGATTGGAGTAGCAACTATCTTATCCGGAGACGCTCCTCTTGGTACTAAAGCATACTATACCGAAGATACTGGCTTTTCTACTTCTGAGGATATCCCCAATTGGCTTTCTAATGAACTCACTACGATCCTTCCATCATTGCTTAGAAAAGGAAAATCAACCACTATGGATCTCGAAACATCTAGTGGAAAAGCTAGAATATTTGTTGATATCATCGCCCCAATCCCTCAACTTATCGTAATTGGAACTGGAAACGATGTCGCCCCTGTCGTAGATGTGGGAAAAATAAATGGGTTCTCTGTTAGCATCATTAGCTTTAGAAAAGGTATCAATATATCCGAAAAATTTCCCAACGCAGATCAATTCTATTACTCTTCTCCTACTTCTATCTCTTCCATTGTAGAGCTCAATACCAACACTTATGTCGTAATTATGACTCACAATTTCGTCGATGATAGACTTGCACTAGAACACTTACTTTCCACTCCTGTTAATTATATAGGTCTATTAGGGCCTCAAAACCGATTCGAAGAGATGTTATCTGAATTCAGCGCGGAAGGTAAAGATATATCTTCTAATTTTCACCGAATTTTCACCCCGATAGGCCTCGATCTAGGTGGTGGTTCTCCTTATCAAATTGCCACAAGCATTATCTCTGAAGTTCTTTCTATACACAACCAACGATCCTCGGGACACTTGAGAGACCGACAGGGTCCTATCCACGATAGGTAATCACTCGAAACGAAAAGAAACCGCTTTACGAGATGCATCCTTCTTTTCACCATGCAACGACGGACTGCATCTCTTTATGCGGCACTTCTACTCCTTCTCGCCGCGGGCTCTTACGCAACTATAGGTGCAGTCGATGCACCAATAATCGTAATAGACAACCCTGACTATTCCTACGCCATGGGGGATCAAGCTGAACTAAATAATAAAATTTACACAGTCAACGCCGTGACGAATGATTTCGCAGAGTTAGAATGGGTAGATGCATCTACTTTAAAAACAGAAAAATGGGAAGAATCTGATACAATAACAATAGGAGAATCTGAATATTTAGTCAACTCAGTTTCCCCCGACCCTTCCCTTTCCACCTTTGTTTTAACTGAGATCCGTCCTATAGGGGATGTCGAAACAGTTACTATTGATTCTACAAAATACGTAATTCTTCAAACTGATCAAGAAAATCCTGTAAAACCCATCTTAGTTCTTGAAGAAGAGTACCTAAATAGCACATATGGCCCACCCAACGAAATCGAACTAAGTATTGGAGATACTATCGAATACGACTCAAAACCAACACTCATCACTGAAATATCCGAACAAGTGATTACAGTATCTTGGTCATCTCCGAAAACCACCACCCTTGCGATAAGCGAAGGAGATATAATTGATTCAAATGGCATCTCTTACGTTGCCCATTTTGAGAATTACATGTTATATTTATCTAGTGATGTTAATGACTACGAAAGACAAACCAATGTGATCCAAAAATTCCAAGAACGAATAAACGGTCTCTGGGGAATATCTATCCTTGGCAGTCTCGGATCAATCCTACTCTTGTCTATGGCCTATCTTTCTTCTCGATATTGATAATTTCTTAATATCTGAATTTATCTAAAATAAAGAATAATAAAGAATATCCTTACCCTTGATACCATATCACACAGCGCATCGATGTCCTTTTGTGCAAAGCATGTCTACCGTCCCGATATGGCAGAATTTCAAGTCGTCGTTGGAGATCCAGACACTGGTAAATCTTATCAGTTCACTGTAGAGGGAAAAGACGCAAATCAATTCATAGGAAAGGAAATTGGAGATGAGATTGAAGGAAGGTTAGTTGGACTCGATGGATATACTCTACTCTTAACTGGTGGCTCTGATATCATTGGACGTCAATTAAGCAAAAATATAAAAGGAACTGAACCACAAAAAATACTGATTACGGACCAATCTGGACAAAAAACAGTCCTCAGATCGGGCGAGAGAAAAAGAATAACAGTAAGAGGTCGAGAGATATCAGATCAGACTTCCCAAATTAACACCGTAGTCTCAACTAAAGGAAAAATTTCCATCGAAGCTACTCTTAACCCAACAGAGGAATTAGAAGAATAACTCATATATTTATAATCTATTTTCCCCTCTCGCTATCATCTTCAAAGCTTCAAGTAACATTTTTTTGGTCTCCTCTCCTTGATTTATCCAATGGTCGGCATACTGGAATAGATCTAAAAATTCGATTGGCATACATCCCGCCGCTCTAGGGTGTCCTCCGCCCTCAAATACTCTAGCAAGTTCATGACATTTTTCAAATTTTTCACTCCCCCTGATACTGACACCTCCTGTTGGTTTAATGATCAAACATACATCTGCCCCCCTGTCCCTAACCTCGTCCGCAACTTCATTCTGTGAACACCTCCCATACGTAATTCCCACATTCAGTCCTCCTATTTCAATGTATTCTGCACGGTCAACGGCGCGCCGAATCAAATCCTCTTTCTCTTCCCTCTTTTCATTCACAAAGGCTATTACTTCTTTTGGCAAATTTGCTCCATATTCTCGAATAATATCTATATATTCATCTCCCCCTGTCCATATAGCAAAATCTGCCAAATATCCACTTCTTTCATCTTCACATAACCACAAATCATGATCTCTTGTTACTTTTACTAACTCTTTCATTTCTTTAGAAAAATCATTATCTAGCACACGGAATACCACATCTGCAGCACATTCTTTAGAGGATTCTCCCAATTCTATTTGAATTCCCATCGAGTGTACAAAATCATATATTTCCTCTTCCCATCTATGGTGGTCGCACCAAAGAATAAATCTAGCCTTCTCGTATAACTTTTCTAAACCATGTTTTATTTCATCGATAGAGTCTGGACAGAGATCGCATATGTATACATCTGCCCCTTGACCTATCCATTCCGCAACTTGCATAAAACAACCTTCCAATTCATACGGATTGGTCGGAACGCATATGGCTCCATGATCCATTTCTTGAACAAGGGCTGCACAAGCCAAACCATCTGCATCTGAATCTGTGATCACAACAGCCCTTGCCCCCTCCAGTGAAACCTGGAGTTCTTTCTCCTTTTGTTCATGATATATTGATTCTGGAATAAAAAACCCCATTCCTGGCAATAGCGACGCTCTTTCTGGATCTACCTCTGGACCTTTAATGAGTTCGTCTTTCATACTCCTCTTTCGTAGCTCAAGATACTAAAGCCCCATCAATGTAGAATGCTCTTTACTTCTAGCGATACTCTTTTTGGTCTGCCGTTTAAATAAAAAATATGGCTGAAAATCCACCCGAGAAAAGGATGGAAGAAGTTGAACTTTCTAATGAAAATAAACCGGAAACTCCACTCCCCGACGACGTCCGAACTTATGACCGATTCAGTAAAATCGATAGGGCAAGTTATGATCGGGTGAATAAATTTCTCAGAGATCGGACATATATTACCGCCAGAGAGTGGGCGATTGCACGTTTATGTGCAGATTTTAGAACTGCGACTGGAATTGAAATGACTAAAATAGGTGCACATTTACCCGAATTAGTCCCATTCATGACCAAATCCTATTCGCCCCAGGCAGTCAATCAAGCACGACATGCATTCGAATCCAAAATAAAGAAATCTGGGGCAACGTTTCTATATGGTGCAATGTCTGGTTTCATCACCGCAAATCAATTAGATGATTTAATGTACGAATCAACCGAAGTTGCTAAATTCCTTCTAGAGGTTGAGAGTATAGATTTATCCTTAAATGAAGAATTGGACGCCGAAGATCGTATCTCAAGCATCATGCGAGATGTGAGGCGTGCTGCAATCAAACTTCGCCACGAAGATAGCCATTGCCCCGAATGTGGACAATCTCTACACGAGGCCCCTACTGAATGAAATATTACCCGACCATCGCAATTATAGTAGTTTTGTTAATTGCCAGTTTAGTATACTCTATCCCCTCTTGGAATGGCGAAGATTCATCCAATATTTTTTCTAACATCGATGACATTCGAGATTTTTCTGACCATACACCCTCGCCCGATACTGTAGGATATGAAAACGGGTATCACCACTCTGATAGAATCGCAATTGACCAATCTGATGGGTTGAGCGACGAAGAATTTCTTCCATATATATCCCGAGCCCATGCAAGAACTGAGTATATTTTGAATTTAGAATTTGATAAATTCATCCCCGTAAATGTAACTACTTCGAGCGAATTCATGAAATTAAACCAAAAAGATGACATCAACAACGATTCAGATTTTAGTTATTCTGCTTGGAACAATCAAGTATGGGAGGCAATTTTCATCATAGGTGAAGATACAACGGCAGAATCTGAATTAGAAAATACCTCTGGCCAAAGCATTGCCGGATTTTATGACTCAACAAATGATCAAATAGTCATAGTAAATGATTCTGATGACGATCTCCGTGTAATCTCTGAAAAGGTACTCATCCACGAATTGGTACACGCTCTACAAGACCAAGAGGGCCATTTCGATACACTTTATGAATCTGCCCCTCTACTTACTCAAGACTCTCAACTATCCGCAAAAGGTCTCTCAGAAGGCCACGCAATGTACGTGGAATGGTATTACGATCAAGTCTGTGATGGATTCATTTCCACACGTAATAATTCCATTTTAGAAGAAGTAATCTGGAGCGATTGGCAATGCGTCTCAGATCCCACACCCTCTCCTGATACATCCAACTCAGAAACAAATTCTCTACTCCCTCCAGTTAACTTTGGCGCGTTAATAATATTATTCCACCCTTATTCAGATGGTGGCGCCTATGTGGCACATCTAAAATCACAAAATGGATGGGAATCCGTCAATGAGGAATATGCATCTCCTCCCATTTCCACCGAACAAATTATCCACCTTTCCAAAGAAAAACCATCTCCCTTGGGACTAAATTTTCCCGAAGAAGGTATTCCTAGCCATACTGGCGGGACTTGGAAATCGAATCCAGACCATGGTATTAATGGGGCCGATACCGTGGGTGAAGCTAGTATTTTTTCGATGTTTTGGCATCAATCCCGTGAATATAATGCAAATGCAATCCCCACGAACACATTTTGGAATTCTCGGGACCCTTCCCAAAATCCATCTGATCCTCAACCTCCCACTACCTTTAATTATGTTAGTCCACCTTCTGCAGGATGGGGAAATGACAAGTTATTGCCCATTTATCGATCCAGAATAGATCAAGATGCTCCCGAAAATCAAGCCATAGTAACTGAGTATGGGTATATATGGGCAACCAAGTGGGATACTCCACTCGACGCCGATGAATTCCATACTGCTTATTCTAAAATTCTAATTGCGCACGATGCCACCAAAATTGGAATGAGCAACGATGGTAAAACAACACTTTGGGTAATTCAGAACGGACCCTTCGCAGATGCATTTGCAATTTCCACCACTAGCAAAACAATTACCATTGTCAATGCTCCCACACCTGCTGATGTGGAAGAAATACTAACCTCTTTTTCATTAGCCGTATAATTCATTCCTCATTCAATCCACCACAACAATCTTATTACCTCTCAGACACTCAGTGGGTTCGGTGGCAGAGGAAGATCGGCTGCCGCGGATTATCCGTGAGGAAAGTCCCCCCACCGGCCGTACAGGTGACCAGGTGCAAGCCTGGAGTGGGAGACCACTGGCTCTGAAACAGAAACGACACGTCTCCACCAGACCTATGAAATGAGCGAACCTAACCCGTAAGGGCGAGGGAGTTAACCTCTTGAGGGTAGACGGTGCCAGATGTATTCTGGGAGTTAGGTATTATGTCTAACTCGAGGATCGATGGAACGGTGAAACCTTACCGGTGCAAGCCCGGGCCAAATAAGTAGTATGGCCAGGGTCCGGGCGCTTAGCCGAATGCCGAGAAAACAGAAGGGGGCTTACTCTCCCCAGCCACCTCTTTATTATCTAAAAACAACCTAGAAAACTTATAGTATCTCTAAATTCTTTTAGACTGCATGGGGAAATACAACTATCGTGTAATAGATTCAGATGCACATTTTATGGAAGGGTTGGACCAATTGGTGAATTACTTTCCAGAACCCTGGAAATCACGAATGATCGGTGGGTCTGGCAAGGACAAAGCTAGCATAGCTGGTATCTATCCCATTTCTACAGGTGACAGATCCGTTTTCGGTAGAATCCAACGGGATGAGTTTACTGAAATGCAACGAAAAGCAGGTGGATTTACACCCGAAATAATTCCCGATGTGATGGAATTTCTGGGTCTCGATGCCATTAATATGCTCTCTCAAAAAATGCTTAGTTTTTCGAGAATAAAAGGAGACGACGAACGTGCCACCCTTCTGTCTAATGCTTATACGGATTATATGTTAGATGAGGTGGTAGATCCATCTGAAGGGATTTTCACAATGATGCCTTTGCCTTTCCAAGAACCACGAGAAGCAGTCGAACTCATAGATCGGTGCGCCGACGAAAAGGGTATCATAGGGGGCTGTTTCGTAACCGCCGGACCCGAACCTCCTTTTGGAAACCGAAAATATGACCCAATATATGAAGCAGCAGAGGATCATAACCTTCCTGTTGTATTCCATGCAGGGGGAGGCGGAATTGATGAGTTTGTCACCGCAGGATATGAGAAATTCATTGAAACTCACGTACTTGGATTTTTAATGGCCAATCAATCCCAAATGACTAGTCTAATAATTCAAGGGGTACCTGAAAAATTCCCAAATCTAAAAATAGCTTTTATGGAATCTGGAGTATTTTGGATACCCCTAATGATGCAAAGACTCGATGTAGAATACCTAAAAAGACAATCTGAGGCCCCTTTATTGACGAAAAAACCATCGGAATATATAAAAAATATGTACTTTGGAGCACAACCAATAGAACTACCTGAAGATTTATCATACCTACGCCAGGTTATCGATATGATAGGCGGCGCAGATAGAATTATGTATGCATCTGATTATCCTCATTGGGATTACGATCCTCCTAGTACCATCACAGAACTTCCTATTCTGTCGGAAAAAGAGAAAAAACGTATCTTATCTGGAACTGCAGAAGAGGTATTTGGAATATGACTCAAGTACCAATTTGTGATGTATCTGAATTGCCTCCTGGAGAGAGAAAAATAGTTGAATTAGATGGAAACTCTATAGGCGTTTTCAATATCGAAGGAAATTATTATGCAGCATCAAATAAATGCCCTCATGCAGGGGGGCCCGTTTGTACTGGGCGAGTTGGACACGAATTACTTGCAGAGTTTACTGGAGTTGGACTCCGGGTGAAAGAATATTTCGGACCTAATATAGTTCTTGCATGCCCCTGGCACGGTTGGGAATTCAATCTAGAAACTGGGGCACACTTAGGTGACTCAAAAATAACATTACCTCTTTACGAGGTAACTGTACAAGATAACAAAATTTTCGTCGAAATTTGATTTTATATAACTATAGTATGTCCCTTTAACTTGTATCCGGACTATCTATGGATTATGGAATTCAATCTCACCCCTTCTGAATTAATCCAACTCGGCTCAAAATTCGGAATTTCTGTGGATCCTATTGATGTAGAACATTTACACAAAGATGTGATGGATAACATTCAAAAATTAGAAGATCCGTATGCAACTTCGGTACTCTCCCCAACCAACATTGAAAATAGATCTTGGCAACTTCCAAAAAAAGACCCCTATAATGCCATTACTGTCTCCTGTCTAATCCCCCCTTCTTCTCAAGGAACCCTTTCTAATCTAACCGTGGGCATCAAAGACGCAATCTCTATCGCAGGAATACCTATGAGGGCTGGTTCTGAAATTTTTTCAAATTTCATTCCGACCTCTGATGCCACTATGGTGACACGATTATTATCTGCTGGGGCTACTATAACTGCCAAGACAACTCTAGATGAATTGGCCGCATCTCCCCGTTCCACAACTAGTGTCGATGGGCCTATATTAAACCCCCATGACCCTACTAGGGTTGCCGGGGGATCTTCAGGAGGCAGCGCTGTTGCTACAGCAACTGGAGTTGTTGATATAGCAATTGGCACTGATACCGGTGGTTCGGTCCGAGGACCTGCAGCTTTTTGTGGAGTTTTAGGAATTAAACCTACTTATGGTCTCATATCACTCAATGGCGTTGTAGAAAATACCTATACCCTAGATCATGTGGGTATTTTCTCCACAACAGTTGAAAACATGGCCTTATGCCTCGATGCAATTGCAGGAAAGGACCAAAAAGATCCCGCAAGTATGCAGGCAGTAGGCAAAGATGATTATAAATTTGGGGGTTATATGGATTCTTTGCAGAACCAACCCTCTGTAGATCAGATAACATTTGGATTATTAGAAGAAGGATTCGGCGAAGGGGTCCACGCAGAAATCGAATCACAAACACGCAAAACAATCGATAATCTTTCCGATGCTGGCGCATCTATAAAATCTATTTCTATCCCAAAACTAGCAGAACACAAAGCACTAAAAGATCACATATCTTACGCCGAAACAGCGGTTCACTGGAGGGCCAGAGGTGCGCCCTACCGAAAAGGAGGTTCTGCCGATCCATTCTATCAATCAAACTTCACTCATCGTGCACAAGAAGAAGATTTCAAATTGGGACGTTACTACAAATCGAAATTACTCACTGGTTGTTATCTACTAGATGAAAACAATGGGCAGAGCTATACTTATTCTCAAGCAGCAAGATCTCAATTTACTATTAACTTTGAGAATTCGATGAACACCGTAGATGTTTTGGTAACTCCCACCATGGTGGGTCTCCCCCCCCGTGTTGAAGATGCTTCTGATCCTGGATTCGACACGGGAAGAAACACCCGAATAGCAAACCTCACAGGGCTACCTGCAATATCCATACCTAATGGAACAATAGATGGCTTGCCCATCGGGATTCAGTTAATAGGAAAATCTTTCGATGAAGCAAAGCTACTATGTTATGCCAACACTGTCCAGGATTTTGTCTCAGAATAATTTTTACTTAAATAATTAGCTTGGAGTGTATGGAAACCTATTTCACCACGTCGATTTTAAACGACTTAGGGCAGTTAGCTCAGTCAGGTAGAGCATCTGGCTTTTAACCAGATGGCCAGGGGTTCAAATCCCTTACTGCCCGTCTTTCTCTTGGACTATATCTACCAACTGATAGTTAGGAGTGCAATTCCTATAACGGTCAACAAGGTCCCTATAATCAACGTCTTTGTTATCTTCTCCACTTTCCCCAACAATACCACTGCTATCACTGCAGTGAATAATGGCGCGGTTCCAAGAATGGGATCTGCTATTGAAACAGGCCCTATGATAAGTGCCTGAAATAATAAAAATAAAGCAAAAAAGACAAATATTCCACTTAATAGAAAATTCTGATAACTTTTAACATTACCTTTGTATAGCTCATGTCCCCTCCCTACCCAAATCCCATAAATACCTACTGTGATCAATGCGGCCATTTCATTTATCGCCAATGCTTGGATGGCACTAATTGGCTCTACTACAAACCCAAATTTTCTAGCCACATTTCCCACCGCAAAAAGAAGAGCTGCAATAAGTGGAAATGCAACATCACTTTTTTTCCATCCTGTTAAATTTCCACTTTTAGACTGAGTTATGAGTATGGCCCCTGTTACTGCCAATATTATTCCTATAACTCCTGAAATCGTTATGTCCTCTCCAAGAAGAACGACTGCAAGAACTACCACAAAAAGAGGACGAGTATTAGTTATCGCGGTACAAACACTAGCTCCCATCCTATCTACTCCGTTGTAAAAAAGTAATGAACCAATGCCTGCCGCAACTATCCCAGAAAACACAAAAGCCCCCATTGCAATAATAGATATTCCACGAATTAGTATCTCGCCCTCTGACAGTACAAACAACAACGACCATGCTAGTACCGTTCTAACGAAGAGAGTTTGAAATGTATTCTGTAACCAATTCCCCCCACTTTCCAAACCCCTTTTCGAAAATATTACCTCACTCCCTCTGAAAACAGCACATGCGATTAATAACATATAAAACTCAGTTGGACACGCAAACACCTATCTCAAAATAAACTACATTGTAGTATATGTTTGCCGAACGGTTCATTTCACCATTTTTAGTAAACTCTTTTTTCTTTCAAATTAAGATTAATTATGGATGTCCATCTAGCAGATCAACATTGTCTCGCATGCTCTAGCGACGACAAACCCTTGCCTCCTGAAGTTTACCTAGGTTATCTAGAACAACTTGACACGGAGAAGTGGAACGTCATAGAATACCACCACTTACATGGTGTGTACAAATTCCCCGATTTCAAATCAGCTCTATCTTTCTCGAATTCCGTGGGGATTTTGGCCGAAGAAGAATGGCACCATCCCGATATCCATATCGCTTGGGGAAGAGTTGAAATCGACGTATGGACTCACAAAATAGACGGATTACACAAAACCGATTTTGTTTTCGCTGCCAAAGTTGACAGGATCTATTCTGATTTTTCTAATAATTGATATTTTCCCAATTCCTCTAATTCTCCACCGACCATTTAATATCTTTATGCCCTTCGAATCTAGTAATTGATACATTTTCATAAAGTTCTGTTTGATTTCCATCTATTATCTGTCTCGATATTATGTCTCCTACTGCTGGAGAGAGCTGAATTCCTGAAGAATCAAACGCAGCAATGGAGAAACCTTTCACTCCTGTCCAACCCACAATAGGCACTCCATCAGACACACCTGACCGAATCCCAACCCATTCTTTCGCAACTTTGGCCTCTTTCAAAATAGGGAAAAATTTCGTTGCAAACTTTAGCATTTTCTCTCTTAGCTCAACCGGTATTTTGTCATTTATCTCTCTCGGATCGTATTCTCCTCTGTCTCCATAAGATCCAATATATACTGTTTTATTATCTCTTCCTATTACATATACTCCCGATTCAATATTCTGGAACAACGGAGGTACTACTTTCATCGGATTTGGCATCTCCATCATTAATATGGGTGCCAATGTATGTGTTGCTGGCAGTTCAATCCCTATTGATCTAGCCATTGGAATATTCCATGGACCTGCTGCACATACAATCCCATCAACTTCTTTAAAATCACCATTCACAACCAATCCTTCTATCCCATTTCCATTTTTTACAATTTCATTTACCTCCGAAGACTCATGAAATTGAGCTCCATGCTTTTTTGCTCTATACACAAATTCTCTACCCATCCCAATTGGCTCTAGAAACCCCACATTTGGCTGATAAAGACAACCCATTATCTCACTATCCTCTAAATATGGCACGGTTGCCATCCTCTTCTTTAATTCTCCCCCTGCTATGTAAGTAACTGGATCGTCTAGTATCAATCTCTCTTTCTCTGGAACGCCACTCCCTGCAGAACTTTCATCCACATCTTCGCCGTCCATACCCGACAGGGCGTCTGCACCCTCTTTTGTCGTTGAACAAAGCAATCTCCCCGTCAAATTAAAAGACAATTCCCTATCTGACTCTAGAAAAAATTTATTGTATAATTCCGCACCGTATCTTTTCATTTTTACTTCAGTAGCATTTCCGTAGTGACCAAACACCGCAGCGGATCTACTAGTGGTTTCCGAAAGTAATTCTCCCCGTTCGTAAACATCCACTGAAAAACTCCCCCTTTTCGATAGATGATATGCTATGCTGGCACCTGCAATTCCGCCTCCTATAATTGCGATTTTGGGCATAGATTCAAGTAACGCATCTAAAAAATATAAAGCTTACTCCCTTTTTAGCCATACCCAGATTGTGGTGGCCACTACCCAAATAGCTGGGCATAGATTCAAGTAACGCATCTAAAAAATATAAAGCTTCTCCCCATACTCAACTTAAAAAATATTACTCACACGAATCAATCCGAATACCCAGATCCAAGCTGTCACTCGATTAAACCTGCCTCAATCTTGAAAATAGAAAACTCTCATATAAATGGACATCCTATCCACTATTGTGGCCCCTAGCCGCCAAGATTTCACGTTGTTTTTGCATTCAAAAAATTCTGATTATCTGGTATCTGGATTTCATAATGGGGAAGTACTATTCAAATCCGTTCTAGAACTCAAAGAAACAAAGGCAGGTCCAAGACCTCTAAGATTTAGAATACAAGGACGGACCAAAGAACAACTACGCCGACCCGAGGATTTTATTGATATAGGACGGAAAGCAAAAAAAATAAGAATATCGAGTCAAACAAAAAAGGAAATGAGGGCGGAGATTAAATCCCTTTTACATAGTTATGGACTTCAGGCAGAGGTCGTTCGAACCTGTCACCATTGCTCTTCAAAAGGTCATTTTTCTCCACTTGTTGCTTCTAATGTTATTGTTTCTCATTTTCATGAAATCTGCTTATCATGCGCCCTTTCGGAGCTAGAATCTGACTATTCTCCAAATGGAAACTGGTCTAAATCAACTAAAAACCACCTTCAAAAAATACTCATGGATTTACAAGATCTAGATCATGTAAAAAAAACATTTTCTGGAGAACTCGACCCCGGCCTCACAGCTTTTGATCAAATACAATCTGAAATATCATCCATCGATTCTATTGACATTGGGGATCTTGATATCCATGAACATCTCAGGGAATCTCTTCTCGCGAGATTCGAGGAGTTACAACCGATTCAAAATCTTTCTCTCCAGCATGGGCTATTGACCGGATCCGACCAATTGATAATTAGTTCCACCGGGACTGGGAAAACCTTAATTGGGGAAATAGCAGGCATCAACAGGGCCCTCAATGGGGGTGGGAAATTTTTATTTTTAGTCCCCCTGGTCGCACTTGCCAATCAGAAATACGACAGTTTCAAAAAACATTATGGACATCTGCTCAATATCTCTCTTAGAGTGGGATCAAGCCGAGTCCGAGGGGATTCTTACCCTTTCAATCCCAACGCAGATGTCATCGTAGGAACCTATGAAGGTATAGATCACACTCTTAGAACTCATAAAGATCTCTCTAATGTCGGAACCATTGTAATCGATGAAATCCATATGTTGGCGGACCAATCTAGAGGGCATGGAATAGATGGACTTATCACACGTTTGAAACACCATTGTACCAAATTTAACAGCGGAACCCAATGGATCTATCTGTCCGCAACTGTGGGTAACCCAAATCACCTTGGGTCTGCCTTGAAAGCAACCACCATTGAATTTAATACTCGCACAATTCCTCTCCACCGCCATATAGCATTTTCTCTTCCTGGTCAGAAACCCCACTTGATAAATGAACTTATCGAACGTGAATTTATCAATAAATCTTCAAGTGGATACTTAGGACAAACAATAATATTCACCAATTCTCGACAAAGATGTCACGATATATCTAATAAATTAACATCCTCTTCTGCGCCTTACCATGCAGGTTTGGACCACCACCAAAGAAAAACAATTGAACACAGATTCAGCGAAGGAAAAATAGCTGCAGTAGTCACCACTGCTGCTCTATCTGCTGGAGTAGATTTCCCAGCATCCCAAGTTATTTTTGATTCACTAGCAATGGGAACTAGTTGGCTGACTCCCCATGAATTCCAACAAATGCAAGGTAGAGCTGGACGTCCTAGCTATCACGACAAAGGCTTAATCTATCTACTGGTGGAACCAGGAAGGGTTTATTCAAATACCATGCGCCGAACTGAAGACCAAGTGGCATTTGAACTACTTACTAGTGATGTCGACAATGTATATATTTCCTATGACGAACAAACCGCAATGAGTGAAACCCTCGCCAACATAGTCGTAGCACCTGACCAATTTGCTCAACTCAACTCTTCCATGATTGGAGAAATTCAAACAGAACTAGCATTGAAAAACCTCATTAAATTTGGTCTAGTATCTGGTCAAAAAGCAACATCTCTCGGTAAAATTATATGCCAAAATTTCTTCACACCAGAAGAGTCGAATGTACTCATAAATGCACTAAATGGCGATAATCCGCCCTTGGATGTAGTAACTCAGATCGAGCTCATGAGGACTGAAAACTAACCCCTTCATAATCTAAAACACAAAGCGATAATTACGAGTATCAAGGGCACTTTTAGTTATGCATGCATGATGTGCTTCAAGACCTATCCGATGGTAAAATTACTATCGCCGAAGCCGAAGCAAAATTATTAGGATATGCCACTAGCGAAGCTGGTAGGTTTGATACAGCTAGAGAACATAGGCACGGCGTACCTGAAGGTATTCTATGCGACGGTAAAACTATGGAAGAAATAATAACATTTGCTTCCATAGCGATAGAAACAATTGGGCGGGCAATTGTCACTAGGACAACTCCTGAAATTCAAAAGGCAATCCAAGAACATTTCCCACAATCAATCAAAGTAAAGTCCCATCCTCTCTCCCGGACAATAATAGCAAAGACCTCTGAATTTGAATCTCCCACTCTCAATGCCACTGTCGCAATAGTAACTGCAGGAACTAGTGATCGTCCTATCGCCGAAGAGGCCGCCATAATCGCCTCCGAAATGGGTGCAAATATAGTCCAAATAAATGATGTCGGTGTCGCAGGTTTACATAGATTACTAGATCAAATTGAACTCATTAGATCTGCAGATGTAGCAATTGTTGCCGCAGGACGCGAGGGCACTTTACCATCACTAGTCGCAGGACTTGTAGATACCCCCGTAATTGGGTTGCCCGTTTCTACTGGTTATGGTTTCGGCGGATCTGGAGAAGCGGCCCTGACTAGTATGCTACAATCGTGCGCAGTACTTACAACTGTAAACATAGATGCCGGTTTCATCGCAGGCGCCCAAGCAGGAATGATTGCAAGATCAATTTCTGCCGCACGCGGTAAAAAATAGAAAGTTTCTCATCCCGTCTTCTTCATTTTCCACCCACTTGCTATCAGGAATATTGATATCATTGTGGCAATCAATTGCAGTTCTTTGAACCAATATGGAATTTCTGGGAATACCACTCTCACTATGAACAACAAATCCGAAATTAAAGGAATTTTTGAGCCCCTTGATTCTATCTCTATGGTCTCCTCTGAATTCCTATGATTTCTTATTTCAAATCCCTGACATTCTCCATTTCCGCATAGTTCGTCTATCCCACTTATTTCCCCATATGGTAATCGATCCGCTTCATATGGGATATGCTGAGTCCACACTCCCCACACAATCTCTCCATCAGAATCTACTTCTATAATCCTCTTGTTTAATGTGTCTGTAATCAGTATATTACCATTCGGCAATTTATCTGCATCTCTAGGCCAATTTAATTCAATCCCTCCTGCTTCATAAAGGGCCCACACCGGCTCCCACTTACCCACTTCATTTCTATTCAATTCCACAATTCGATCGTTATCACTATCTGCCACCAATATCTTCCCTTCTCCCAACCACTGAGGATTATGTTGGTGATTAAGTATATCTGGATCTCCACATCGTATATTTCCATCACCATTTGTGTCTTCTAGTGCTCCCATTCTCTTACAACTATCATCGTCTTCATCATCATAATCTTTATTTATAATCTCGATTACTCCTTGGTCTCTCTCGATTATTAGAATTTGATTGGCATTTCTCACCGAAACTAGATATCTCCCCTCTCCTATAACATCTACATCGTTTATATGAAGCCAATCTCGCCTTGTAGGATCTTTCGGTTCATCATAAATAGACTTCGCCTCCCAACTCCATGTAACCTCTTCATCTTTCACAGTAAACACACGTTCTAGGTCCATATCAGATATTAGAAATTCTCCAGAAGAAAGTACACTCACGGCATGAACTTCACTATCCTTTCTCGTCCTTACCTCGAAGCTATATTCTTCAACCACTTTCGGATCTTCTCCACCCTCTATGATTCTAAACCCCGTGTGGACGCAGTCTCCTTCTTTCAATTCACAATCAGAATATCCGCTATGCATAAATCCTACTAATATTCTACCATCTTCTAAAACTGTTACATCAAAATAACTATCTGCACTATCTTCTTTCCATCTTTGCTCGGCACCTTCTAATAAATATACACTACCCAATTCATGCCACCCAGGTCCTCCCCCTTGTGACCCAATTATTGTTACTCTTTCTTGATTGGAATCTGCACTCATCACTGGGGCGAACATAAAACTCAATACCATGGCCGAAACAAAAAAAACAATACCAAATATTATGACCCATTTCCCTTTGTTCTCCAAATCAGTCATCATACGAGGTACTTCAACTACTAAAATAAAATTTCTGTTTTAACCACTTTCTCTTTTTTCCGCCATTTCATCCACTTGGTGTTTTAAATTTCATCCTGAAAATATAGATGGTCCAAAAATGGCAATAAAGAGGCAAACAACCATTATTCCACTGATTCCTCTACACACGAAATTAACCCTTTGCGGAATTTCTTTCTTTGATATTCTATGGGTCACAATTTCTATATATTTCCGTAGAATATGTCCTCCGTCCAATGGAGCTGTAGGTATGCAATTAAACAGTCCCAAATTGAAATTTATCCACCCCGTCCAAAAAAGAATATTTGCCAATTTAAACACGATCCAATCTATATTTTCTAGCGAATTGTCCACTGAATAAAAATTAATATTATCTGCCGTGAAACCTGCAAAATTAAACGAAATATTATCACTAGTAGCACCCAATATCGGTAATTGCAAAGCAATCATCAATCTAGCACCAAAAGAAACTTGTTCGCCATTCGGCGTCTCTATATCCTCTCCTCCTAAAATTTGCAAGTACGTTTCTGCTGGGTATTCCACTATTCCTATGTCGTCAAATTCAATTCCACTTATTCCTCTAGATGAAATTACTCCCAAAAAACCCGACCCGATTTCCGAATTTGGACGCTTTCCTAGTTGAACTTTATGCTTCGCTTCCCCCCATCTATTTTCACTTTCTAGAAATTCATAATATTTTATTTCCACAACCATTCCAGGTGTACTCTCTCTTAAAAAACCTGTAAGGCCCTCGCTATCTATCACCCTAAATCCATTAATCTCTGTAACCACTATATGACCGAAAGGTGGCCACTGAGTCTCATCTGCTTCCATCCATGGCCCCCCTTCCACAAGATTCACTAGTGCCCCCATGGGAATGTGTTGTGCCTCTTCATCTCCTATTTGAATTAACACGACGTCATTGGCTCCAATTAATTCTTTTAACCCACTTATCGTTTGTACTTTTTCTCCCTCAATTAACAACTCATTTCCATACCCTGTCACCGAATCTCTGTGTTTGTATGGCCCATTTCCATCCACGCCAATTATACCAATCTCCCGATCCATAGTTATCCTTAAAACTTCATCAGAATTTTTTCTCTCAATTGACCATGATTCTGCCCTTTCTCCTTTCTCCACTTCTATCAATCGGTCACCTTCTATAATGCCAGCTTGTTCTGCCGGAGACCCTGGCAATATGCCCCCAACTGCTATCCCTTCCTCAACCCCAATTCCTCCCGCAATTGGGCCAAATAGTAACAAAAAACATACTATGGCAACTAAAAAATTATTTGCAACTCCTCCTGAAAACATTCTTATCTGTCCTATCCGACTTGCTCTCTTACGACTATTTTCATCAGGTTCTACAAATGCCCCTATTGGCAGAACCGCAAATAGGGCAATCCCCATACTTTTCACTTTGATTTTCTCCACTCTACACATTATTCCATGTCCGCCTTCGTGAACGACTAGCCCTATTAGCAGTCCCAAAAATATCTCTAGAGCAACTTTCCACGGAAGAAATTCATTCACACCTGGGATTATGAGCACATTCCTAGGTTGGCTCAACGCAGTAGGAGTTGGATTTTGTATAACCATAAACGCAGAGGATATCAATAACACGAATGTGGCGACCATCATCAAACTAGCAACAATCACTCCTATGTTCCCCCACGCTCTCCACAAACCTTTTGCAGCTGCTAATTTTTCTAATAACTTTCTACCTTTCTCTGTATGGATGGTATGTATCGGACCTTGTGATCTAATATACTTTGGAATGATGTCTTTCTGCTCCAACCATCTTATTAAAATAGAATAAATTAAAACCCCCCATAAAATGGTCCAAATTGAATATTCCATAGAACTTGTTCACCCCTCTCTCCGCAAACGCATTACTACAAATTCCCGATCTAGAGCTGCTAGTAATGGTCCCAACCGTGGTCCCCTCTCTTGAGCATACAATAATCTGTAATTCACCTCGAAGAATTGGCCTATTTCAATTTCATTATTTTTTGCAATCTCATAAATTGCCTCTTGAATTTCAACCTCATTATGGCCTTCTTCTACAAAACTAGCCAACTCTTCCAAAGCCCGTCCAATCTCCCCGTCTATTTCTATTTCTGGAACTTTTCTTGAAAGCTGATAATTATATTCATTTTGATAATTTTCGGCCCATTGTCTTCCCCTTTCCACACGTCCAATAGCCAAAGAAGTAACCCAATCTTCCATATCTTTATCAATAATCTTCCTCCTATTTGCAATTTCAATTTGCAAGTTTCTGTCATCATTCATCCCTAATGCTGCAGCAAACCTATATGGTATCCTTCGACGTGATTTAAATGCCCCTAGATCTCCCTCGCCTACCCATTTTTCGACGGTATTTTTTACTACCATGGGATATGCACTCATCGACACATTTGGTGATATCTTCTGACTATTTTCGCCATAGTATTCTCGTTCAAATTCATCAAATTCATCCACTAATATGTCTATTTTCTCTAGATTGAGATCTCTTTGTTTATTCGGATTCTTGGCAAAAAAATAACGCACTATTTCTGGTTCCACTAGTTCGACCAGATCTCTAATTGTAACGATATTTCCTTTAGAAGAAGAAAGGGCCTTTCCACCTATGGTAAACCATTCATATACCATTGGAATTGGGGGTTCTATTCCAAATATTTCTCTAGCAATTTCTTGACCACTCGGCCATGAACCCTCTGCATGGTCTTTCCCAAATGGTTCGAAGTCAATTTTTAATACTTTCCAATCAGCAGGCCACTCAAATCTCCAAGAAAGTTTTCCTTCTCTAAATGTAGCAACTCCCCTGTGCCCACAACCACCCATTCGTGATCCCTCTGCATCTGCAAAACCTTCGCATTCATATTCTATTACCTCCAACTCCATATCTATTCTTTTTACACCAGTTGTCAATCTTCGACACTTTTCACATTGGGGTATGAACGGAATATAATCTTCTGACACATTCCTTTGGTATTTGCTAAGAATTTCACGGACTTTTGATAAGTTTTGTAAAGCCTCTCTCACAGTTTCATCAAATGCCCCTTCATTATACATGTCTGTAGTAGAAATGAATTCTATAGGGACCCCTGCCATCTCTGCACTTTCTTTTAATAACGCTGTAAAATGATCTCCATATGATTTATATTCACTATTAAATGGATTTGGAATTTCTGAATACGGGACACCTAGGTTTTTACCAAGTACCTTTGCATCTATATCTCCCAATCCTACAAGATCCCAATTTTCATCAGTCAGAATATTTGGAATTTTCCTTAGGGCATCTTTGTCATCCGACGTAAATATTTGCCTCACACTATATCCTCGCCCACGTAGCACCTCTGCCACATAATACCCTCTCATAATTTCATTCAAATGACCTAAATGCGGGGATCCAGAAGGGGACACTGCGCCCTTTATGACTATCGGATCCTCCAGTTTCCTATTTTCTATTTCATCCGAAATTTTTTCTGCCCAGAATCTTCGATCTGCCTCTTTACTCATAATTGAATATCAAATAATTATTTACCATCCGAATTAATCACCGTGCCACTGTATTCTCCCTCAAGGACTGCACTTAAAACATTAGTAGGATTGGATCCATCAATTACCACTGTTTTGATCCCTGAGCGTTCAATAAGTTTCGAAGCTAACAGATCGACTGGAGCCGGATTTCCTGCCACCATTTCCATACCAGAAATAATCTCTACCAATTCTCCCGGAGTCAATTCATCAAAACGAGTCGCATTTGGATTCAATTTGGGGTCTTCATCATACACCCCATCCACACTAGTGGCATATATTAACAGATCTGCATCAGTATATTCTGCTAGTGCTGCACCAACCGCATCTGTCGTTTGCCCCGGGGCAACACCCCCCATTACCACCACTCCTTCTTGCTGAAGTATCTGTTTGGCAGATTCATAATCTTTAGGTGGTAACTGTCCAAATTTATGATTTATACCTAACATTAGTAGTTGGGAATTGACACGTGTAATTGCTATTCCCATCTGGTCCAATTCACTCTCATTAGAACCAAAATCCCTTGCAATTTCAATATAATCTCTCGCAATTCTCCCGCCCCCTACGACTATTCCCACCGAATGTCCATTTTCTATGATTTGATCCACCACTCCTGCATACTCTTCAATCCTGTCTTTAGATAACCCTGGAACAAGAACACTCCCCCCAATTGAAATTACTATTCTCATCATCCGATTTGAAAGCCCTTGACGGATATATCCTTTCCTTTATCTAAGCATTCAATCTCCCGTACCATAGTCGATGGATACAAGCCCTTTCTTTGCCTTTCCAAGGGCATGAGATTAATTGGCATTGCAGCTCCACCATCCGATTTACAGATTTTAGTAGACAAAGTAGCTACTTTCCTGTCTACTCAAGGGTCGTTAGCAATAATTTCTCCCTTGGCCATTGAGAATTCACCAAAACAAATTTTTTCCACTTATCAATTAGACGAAAAAGGCAATTGGTCGGCTTCCGGGGGCGGGTTAACCCTTACACACCTTTTTGAAAAGATAGCAACAACACATGATTACGCCATTATTAGCGGATTCGAAAATGCCAATTTGCCTTATTTATCAATAAAAGGATCTTCTCATGCTGGCACTTCTTTGATGGAATTGACCTCTGTCGACAATCTCGACACAGATCAACTATTTCTCAAATTAAACACGACAGAACCATTTGAAACCCTAGATTCTCTTATCCATCAAGCGATCACCTCTCCAAGAGCAAATGAGGCAGGGGCAATAGCAACCTTCACTGGGAGAGTTCGTGAGTTCGATCCCCCTTCCGATTCGCCCACAACAAGACTTGAATTTGAGAAATATGCTGGAATCGCCGAAGATAGAATGGAACAAATATGCTCTGATCTTCGCAAGAGGGATGGAATTTTTGAAGTTATTATGTATCATAAAATTGGACATATTGAATCTGGACAAAATGTTGTCTTTGTAGTCGTTTTAGGCGCACATAGAAGTGAAGCCTTCAAGGCAGTCCAAGATGGTATAAACCGGCTCAAAGATGAAGTCCCTATATTTAAAAAAGAAATAAAACTCGATGGATCATTTTGGGTACACGATCGCCCATAATGGGTTGATTTTTGGAAAAAATATGAATTTTTATATGCCAAATGTCTTACAACGTCAGACTTTTTATACAATATATCGATACTTGAAATAATCTATTTTAGAGCTCTATGAAAGATATAAAGCATTTTAAGGACTTTATGAAAACAACAAAAAAGTATTCATTTTTCTAAAATAATCAAAAAAAGAATGGGAGATCGTTAGTATATATACCAATTCCCCTCCTCTACCTACTCAATGGAGCAAGATTCCTCTTTAACAACAGAAGCAAAAACAGAGTTACTCAAAGATTATCTCCGCAACCGGGCAGAAAGTGGAAATCTCTATTTCAAGAGCAAATTCATTGCAGCAGATGTGGGCCTATCCCCTAAAGAAATAGGCGCGCTATTGGCTAAAATTAGGATTGATTCCACCAATGATTTCCAACTTGAAAAATGGGCGTATACCAGTGCTACAACTTGGCGTGTAATACCTGCTCAAGCATAATTCTCTCTTCCCCTCAATTATCCTTTCCAATTAGAATGCTTATGTTCTCCTATATCCATTCTACGCTCGATGCCTAATCCTCCTTTTGTTGGGCCCTCTATCGACTCATTTTCTTCTGTTTTCCAGGTCTATGAAGTCAGATTTGAAAATGGATCTGTGGCCTATTATGGCGAACCCCTTGAACATCCCAATTCTGTAATTGAATTCACATGGCCAATTTTTAGAGAGTATGGATATGAAATACAACTAACTCAACAGCTCGGAGAATATGTCCTCATCGCCAAACCAATCCATAGCCCCTCTCCTGAATTTCCCTGGGTGCAACTATTGCTATTTTTTGCAACTATTATCTCTACCCTCTACGCAGGATCTATGTGGTATTATATCCCCGATCCTCTCTCAAACCCATTGTCACTTCTACAAGCATGGCCTTTTGCTGTAGCTGTAATAGGGGTCCTAGCGATCCATGAATTAGGTCACTATGTTGTAAGTAAATACTACGAAGTAGACGCAACTTTGCCTTATTTTATACCAATGCCAACTTTCATCGGCACGTTAGGGGCAGTCATCCGGATCAAAGGTCATATTCCCACTAGAACTGCTCTTTTTGATATAGGAATTGCTGGGCCTATAGCTGGACTTATAGCAACTATTGTCATAACTGCAATTGGATTATCTCTTGCCCCTATTACAATTCCAACTTGGGTGGATCCATCCCAACCAGGTGTATTCCAAGTAGAATTTGGCTATCCTATCTTATTTAAATTAATTGCAATATCCGTAGGATCGCCTGGCACCGAAAATGCATTTGCAGTTTTGATGGGGACGCATAAAATAGGTTATTCTGACCCTTCTCTCGCGTTCAATCCAGTTGTCTTTGGTGGCTGGGTTGGAATGTTCGTCACATTTCTTAATTTACTTCCTGTGGGTCAACTCGATGGGGGGCACATACTTCGGGGATTGATGGGGAAACGAGCTGCAACCATTTCCGCTATAGTGCCCGGACTTTTGTTTGGGCTGGCTGCATTTCTATATTACTTTGGAGAAAATATCTTTTCAGCTAACGTAGAGAGTGCAGTTTCGATGTGGCTGTTTTGGGGAATTTTAACCCTATTTTTGGCTCAATCTGGGTATGCCCGTCCAATTAGGGATGCACCAATCGACACAAAAAGAAAGCTCCTTGGCATTTTGATATTTATAATAGGATTCCTCTGTTTTACTCCCATTCCTCTGCAGTTCTTAGGATGAATTCTATTCATATCTTGCCCCCTCCATGAGTATATCCTTCATTTTTTACCACTTCCCCATCTACCATTATTTTCTCTTCAACAACCTCTCCAATAATTGTTATGTCCGTTTTGGTATGGTCTCTCATTTTTCCTATCTCTTCTTTCGCGGCTGTAAATACTAGTTCAAAATCTTCCCCATACGTCATCGCAATTCCAAGAGCATCTCCATCTACCATTTCTCTGAGCGTCTCATTTATCGGAATTAAATTTGAGTTTATGCTAAATCCACAATTACTCGCATTTCCCATTTCATACAATGACCTAACAAGCCCGTCACTTGAATCCATCATAGAAGTTGAATGCTTAGCTATTATTTTCCCATCCGAAATTCTAGGTTCAAATCTAAACATCTCATTTGCCTTTTCAGATTCCCCCACCTCAAATAACTTTTTTGCCGTAGCACTTCTGCCCAAATCCCCTGTAACACAAACCACCTCTCCAATTTCTGCCCCCCCTCGAAATATTGGACTGGTAGATGTCCCTACTGCGGTAGTCACTATGCTAAATTCATTAGAAGTATCTAGATCCCCCCCTACGTACTCCGCTCCAACACCTCGACAAATTTCCTTTGCCCCTCTGATAAATTCACCTATCTCATCTCTTTTGAAATTAGGGGCAGAATATGCTGCAACCACTGCTATCGGACTTCCTCCCATGGCTGCTATATCTGAAAGAGAAACCCCTACCGATCTCCACCCCGTAGTATAATGCGTCGTACCTTTTGGAAAATCTGTTTTTTCATGCAACATATCTGTAGTGATTAATAAGTTCTGTATAACTGCTGCATCATCTCCGCTCCACGATACTTCATTTTCTATAAATCTGAGAGCATCTTGTTCATCCATTGAATTTCACCCTTGATCCTCCTTCAGTATGAGAACAGTACTTCGACGGACTTAAAAACCGAGGAAGGAAACTTCTACACCAATGGTAACTCACTATGACGTTCCCGTGGATGCGTTCTTGAGCGCTCTTGCGGAGAAACTTTCAAACCAAATAGAACCACCTGAATGGTCTGAGTTCGCCAAATCCGGACCTGATAGGGAACTCCCTCCTGAACAAGATGATTTCTGGTTCGTAAGGGCGGCTAGTATCCTCCGAACTATTTCTATCGACGGCCCCGTTGGAGTCGATCGATTATCAACCATGTATGGGGGCGGAAAAGCAGGATCCAATCGTTATCGAGTAGGACCTGTTCACCACGCTAGTGCAGGCGGAAAAATCATTCGAACAATATTGCAACAACTAGAAACTGCAGGATTATTGGAAAAACCACCCAATTCGGTTGGCAGAGTTATTAGCCCCCAAGGCCAGAGTCTCTTAGATAAAACCGCCGGCGAGGTCCTTAAGAAACTCAATAGAGACGATCTTAATCGATATATATAAACAATTTTTGTAATCTTATTTTTCAAATCACTCTCCGCAATCGTTTTGCTATGTGGCGTTGAATCCTATTTATATGAGTGGCAATGATGGCGATCTCGATGCTATCCGGCAACAGCGAATGGCAGAACTCCAAGCGCGCCAACAAGCAACAGCACAAGATGCGGCCCAAGAACAAGCAATACAGCAAGCAGAAATGCAGAAACAGGCTATTTTGCGGCAATTTCTAACAGATGGGGCTAGGACTCGATTAAATTCCGTCAGAATGAGTAAACCTGACTTCGCATCTCAAGTAGAACAACAGATAATCGCCTTGGCACAAAGCGGAAGGTTGGGTGATAAGATAAGTGAATCACAAATGAAGGACCTACTCCAAAAACTCTCCCCACCCGCACGAAAAAGCTTCGACATCAAGCGACGTTGATGGTATATTGGACAGTAAATTTTTATTTATTCCTATCAAACTACCAATCTACCCTATGGAGAAATCCCTTTTCAAGACGTCATCTTGACAAAACGGAAGAATTCAAGCGCATTCAGAAACAAATAGGTCTATGCACGACCGTCTCAAAGGTTTTCGAGAATTCTATCCTGAAGAGATGGCAAGTCGAAGACGTGTGTTCAATTCAATTGAAAACACTGTACGTAGTTATGGATTCAAAGAAATTGGGACTCCCTCTCTCGAGCACACTCAACTATATATAGACAAAAGCGGAAGCGAAATTGTAGATCATCTGTACTCGTTCACAGATCAAGGTGGGAGGGATATCACCCTAACACCTGAACTCACCCCTACAGTTGCTAGAATGGTAGCCTTACGCGGGAAGTCTCTCCCAAAACCCATAAAATGGTTTTCAACAAGGCCTTTCTGGAGATACGAACAAGTCCAACAAGGTAGATTCCGAGAATTTTACCAAACAAACGTTGATATTTTTGGATCATCTTCTCCTGCCGCAGACGCAGAAATCATTGTATGTGCTGCACACATGCTATCAAATCTAGGATTGGAAAAAGGAGATTTTACTTTCCTAGTTTCTCATCGGAGCCTTTTATCTGATATTTTGAAGTCATTTTCACCCACAGTCGATTTCATTGCAGCAATTCGTGCAATAGACAAAAAAGAAAAAATAGAGAATCAACTATATGAAACATTACTATCTGAAGCCGGCTTTCCACTTTCTTCTATAGACGATTTAGATGATATACTCTCACTCACCGATCTGTCCGAAATAGCCGAATTATCACATGGAGACTCTATTCAGTCTGCTATCCAAAACTTAGAAAATATATTCGATATCATATCTAATACATCTGCGGAAAAACATTGTTCTATCTCTCTTAAAACAGCACGAGGTCTTGATTACTACACCGGATTCATTTTCGAATGTTTCGATGCATCCGGTGAGGTAAGCCGTTCTATATTCGGCGGCGGGCGTTATGACAATCTGATCCAAGATCTAGGTGGTCCTTCTATTCCTGCAGTGGGATTCGCTTTTGGCGATGCTACTCTGGAAAAATTACTTCTTCGAACAGGGACCTGGCCCTCTAGTAATCTCCTCACTGATTATTATATAATTCAAGTTGGGGATAATACCCACGAATCGGCTATTCAATTGGCCCATACTCTTCGAGACCGCGGAAACACGGTAGAAACTGATGTTTCTGGAAAGAAATTCAAGGCACAGCTAGATTATTCCAATTCAATCAATGCCGAAACCGTGATAATAGTTGGAGAACGTGACTTAAAAGAAAATAAGATAACTATCAAAAAAATGTCCACAGGAGAAGAAATTCAAGTCTCACTAGATCATTTCCCCGGAACTAATACTAGTCCAAAATACGAAGATTACGCAACCAAATAATTTCAGGTATGGTGAATGAAGCAAGCCTTTCGAGTCGCTTATGATGGCAGGAATTTTCACGGTTTTCAAAGACAATTACATGTCAAAACAGCCGAACACGAAATATCTTCTCATCTCTCTAAAAAACATTCGAAGATTTCGAATATATTTGATCTAATCTCTCAAATTTGATTCATCCTCGTGTTTTTCTCTCTACGATCACTAATAACATCATTGAAACTATTATTAGAATTACACCATAGAATCCAGAAAATGAATCTATCCAGATGGCCATTCCTCCAAGTGAAGAATTCCCTTGGTGACTATTTGGATCTAATATAATTAAACCCACAAAAAGAGCAACCATGAATCCATATCCTGCACATGCCATCATGAAATCACCCCTGCGGGAATTGATCCCCCTTTGATGCCTATTCGAAACGACAAATGTCGGTCCAAATAATGGAATTATTATGGCTAACAATATCGCCCCTAAAAGTACTTGTTCTCTAAACACCGAAGTCCCCGTTCCTAATGGTCCTTCTCCTATCGGATTTGCAGTCCATGTAATCACTGCCATGGTTATCAAAAAGACAATGAATATGCCTACTATTGTGCTGATTATAGCATAGGATTTAAACACCCACGAAGAACTTTCATTGAAGGTATACTTGTATTTCTCAACTATTCCTACTCCATTTTTAACCATCTTTGATTTGTATCTATTTCTTCGATTGAATTATACTATCTGTTTTCACATTTTTTATGCTTCTACTATTCTAAATCATCCGTCCTTGAACCAAAGCAGATTTGACCCTGAAAGCCACAGAAGAATATATGCGGATAGATATTGGCAATTGCATGGATACAGTTGCATCCCCTGGCATATCTTCAGAATCCCTGGATTCCCTGGCAATTCAAGTCTCAGAGATTCATATGGATATAGGACCAAAAATTACCAATAACACTTTTGGGTATGCTGCTCTCAACCCCCCCTCCCCCGAGGAAATGAAACAATTGTTCACAATATCTGATTCTTTTTTTAATTTCTCCAACGTACTTACAATTGGAATTGGTGGGAGTGCATTGGGCTCAAAAACACTTTCAACAGCACTTGGAATTTCTGGTCATCATGTACTTGATAATGTCGACCCCTTTGCAAATCTAGATGTGCTCAATAACCTTGATTTAAGTGACACTGTTGTAAATGTAGTTTCACTTTCTGGCACCACTATTGAAACCATATCCAATTTTTTAATAGTAAGGGATATTATGGAAAAACAAAATATAGATTGGACTTCTCAGACATTTGTAACCACTGCAAGTAAGGGCTATCTCAGTGATCTTTCTGATAAATACTCACTCCCTATCGTTCCCTTCCCCGAGTCTATCCCTGGGCGATTTTCTGCACTGTCTACAGTGAGCCTAGCCCCCCTCCTAATCTTGGGGGGCGATGTCGAAGAAATAATTAAAGGAGCAAGAAGTGGATTGGAATCACTTTCCAGATCTCTCCACAACTCTCCTGGGTATGCCTATGGCGCCCTTACCACTGAGCTATTCAACCTAGGTATCACTTCCAATTCTATCATGCCATATTCTGAACGCCTAGAAACCTTCACGGAATGGTTTGCACAACTTTGGTCTGAAAGCCTAGGCAAAGATGGCACTGGCCAAATTCCTCTCAGGGCCATGGGCGCCACAGATCAACATTCACAACTCCAACTTTACCGAGCTGGAAAACGAAATTTAATGGTCACTTTCCTCGATGTTATTGATCACAAAACAAAGTTAACTATACCTCCTCCTGATTTCAACACCTTCGATTATCTTTCTAATCTCAATATGGACGACCTTTTGAGAACTGAATTAAAAACGACAGAAGCGAGTTTGGCAGATGTCGGATGCCCCTCTGTTAAAATAGAACTGACTGAAATAGATTCTTTCCAACTTGGGCAGCTTTTACATGGGTGTATGGCATCTTGCATTATTTCTGCAGAGTTACAAGGAATAAATGGATTTGATCAACCCGCAGTTGAATGGGGAAAAACAGCCTTAAAAGACATCCTAACTGGGAAATCTAGTTCTGAATCTAGCTCTACTCAAAATAAAAATTCACATTGGATTGAAAAATAAAACAATGTTATCTAATTCTCCATTTCTAACCTCTCCCTCGACAGACCAAAAACAACGATTAATGGAATTCATATCTGCCGCATTCATCGGCGTATCCACTTTAATTGCGATAGCATTTTGGACTGTGGTACTACACGGAACCACTTTGTTTATTTTACCTATCATTGGTTTGGATTTCTCACCCACTAGTTCTCTCCTTAATATCTTCATAGGCTTACTCGCCTTTTCCATGGGGATATTGACAATCTTTGTATTCTACATGCGCCGAACAAAAACACCTCTCACTTTCCTTGATATTAATCTCCCTACACGGAATGATATTTTATACATTTTTGCTGGTTTGATCTCCCTCTTTTCAATACTCCTGATTGTTGGTTTCACATTCCAATATTTCGGTGTAGAAACCACTTCCCATTCTGTTGAAAGCATAGTTTCTTCCACACCCGAATTGATACTCTTACTCGTCCCCGTTTCTATTTTAATTATTGGCCCACTCGAGGAACTCCTATATCGAAATATTATTCAGAAATCCCTCTATCGATCATTTTCTCCATTTGGTTCTATTTTTTTATCAAGTGTCATCTTCGCAGCCGTTCACATGCCCGCTTATTCTGGAGAATCTTTATTTCAAAACCCCCTCCCTGCGCTCAATACTCTCTTTATAATTTTCATTCTATCATTCATTATTGGTATTGTATATCACCAAACTAAAAATCTAGTCGCAGCCGCATTATTACATGGTATCTATGATTCAATTATTTTCTCAATATTTTATATCAATGTCCTCTCTTATGCCACACCATCTCTATATCTTCATTTCCTATCTTAAAGGATTTTTTCTACTCATCGCCCCTCCACATACTCTACATCTTTCTTGAATAGTTTTGCTCACTTTGCCACAACTTTCACATTGGAATATCCACTTTCTCCTTTGTTTGATGCCATCCATCACAATTCCTTCTATGTCCAACCCCAATTCAGTAGCCGTATTTTGTATCGCATAATCATCTGTTACTAATACTCCATCTAGTTCTATCGCAGCGGCAATCAAACAAACATCTGTCATAGAAAGAACACCACTATCTCCTGTTCTCTCCGCCACATGTGACACTTGTTTAATCGTTTTTTCTTGTGGAATTTGTATTTTCATTCCCTCTCCCCTCATAACTTCAAAACGTAATTTGGAGTCCCCAACCAATTCGCTCGATACTCCTGGAACAGTAGCAGTATCTCCTTCTTTTATATGTCCTCTAATGAAAACCGAAGAATCCAAAATATACATGCACTCGATGTCTAAATCATTAAATCTTTGATATCTTTAACCATGATATTATCTGTAACCGATTCTACCAAATTCACTGGGACTAGAAAGTTTCCCTCAGCATCTTTGCTATATCCTTCAAAATCACTAAGAACAATATCAGGTTTTGGTTTTACTACAATGGATTCGAGTTTTCCTGTTTTAAGATCCACAGTTATGTTCTCTAAACTTCCCATCTCTTTTCCATCATTTCTCATAACTCCCTTCTCAATTAAATTCTGTGCTAGTATGTCTGTCATACTCCCTATATCTTTTCCACAAGCATAATACTCACGGAGAAATACCAGTTTAATATATGACTCTAATGTTTAGAACATGCAGATACTACTAAACATAGTCTGAGGAGCCACGGATGTCAAAAAAGATCACCAATAATCAAAATACATTGAGAACTCCTATAATCTCTGTCCTTGGGCATGAAGACCATGGAAAAACCACTCTTCTTGATAGCATTCGTGGTTCTTCTATAACAGATACTGAAGCTGGGGCAATCACTCAACATATCGGCATCACGACCGTCCCAATTGATATAGTTTCAAATATAGCCGGTTCGCTTGTTAATTCACAAAGTCTAGAATTACCTGGTTTACTTTTTATAGATACGCCCGGACATCAATTATTTACCACTCTTCGTTCTAGAGGGGGATCTCTAGCCGACATAGCAATTCTAGTTGTGGATATAAATGATGGGTTTCAACCCCAAACAAAAGAGGCATTAAACATCCTCCGAAATTCCAAAACACCATTTATTATTTGTGCCAATAAAATAGATACCATTCCTGGGTGGAATTCACAACCCAACATGGCCTCTGCGACCAGTTATGCATCTCAACCAGAACGTGTTCGATCAAGTATGGATCAAAAATTCTATGAATTAGTAGGTGAGCTTTCCCATTTTGGATTTACTTCCGATTATTATTGGAAAATTTCAGATTTCAGTAAAACTTTAGGTATAATTCCAACCAGTGCACGAACTTGTGAGGGTATCCCTGACCTATTGGCCGTACTTATGGGATTGACGCAGAAATATATGCGAGAATCAATTTCAGTGAATATAGATGGACCTGGGAAGGGTATGGTACTCGAAGTAAAAGAAGAACGGGGACTAGGAACTGTCATCGATGCAATCCTATATGATGGTCGTCTTTCTGAAGACGATAAAATAGTCGTTGGTGGGGTGAATGGTCCCATTGCCACAAACGTTAGGGCCCTTTTCAATCTCTTGCCTTTATCCGAGTCCAATTCTAGTAATCGCTTCAGTCGATCTTCATCTGTCACCGCAGCCTCTGGAATTCGAGTGGCAGCACCAAATCTTTCTAATGTCCTGGTAGGATCTCCCATTCGTTCCACTAGTGATTTAGATCTCGATGCCACCCTCGCCGAAGTTGAATCCGAATTAGAAAAAGCCAAGATAGACACGAAAGATTCAGGAGTTATAATTCGCGCGGATACGCTTGGCAGTCTTGAAGCCTTGGCAAAGGCCCTTTCTGACATAGACGTCCCTGTAATGCGGGCATCAGTGGGCGACATAGCCCCCCGTGATATCTCCCTGGCTAGCACAACAAATGAAAAACAGCACCGAATAATTCTGGGTTTCAATGTTAATTTAATAGAAGATTCAGAGCGCCAATCAAGAGAGAAAGACGTGAAAATTCTTATAGACGATGTCATCTACCATTTACTTGAAAACTACGAATCTTATGTTGAAGAATTATCGTCCAACAGGAGGAAGAATCTCTTCGATAAATTAACAAGGCCTGCTCACTTTCAAATCCTAGAAAATCATATTTTTCGACAGTCAAACCCCGCAATCGTTGGAGTGGAAGTACTATCTGGAACACTACAGAAAGGTTCTCCGGTTGCAACCCTTTCTCAAGATGAATTCAAACGAATTGGCTTTGTCAAAGACATCCATTATCAAGGAGAATCAATTGAAAAAGCACAGATTGGAGACCAAGTGAGCGTTTCTCTTGATGGGCCCACTGTAGGGCGCCAAATCAATGAAAAATCTGAACTCTGGATAGATGTACACGAGAAACATGTCAAAGCCCTAGAGGACACATTCTCTGATGAATTGAGAAACGACGAACGTGAAGCACTCTCTATGTTCGCTCAAACCAAGCGTATCAACGATCCCTTTTGGGGAAAATAATTTTTATTTCCGAAACATACTCTCACTTTCTCCATATATTCCTATTACTACTGACGTAACAAATTCATTTTTATTTTTATTTGAACATTTTATCTCCATGTTCGTTTCTCCAAATTTCCATTTTCTGAGCTCTTTACAGGATTCTATTCCTTGAATTAACTCTTCCCTCACTTCGTCTTCATTCCCCCCTCCTGAAGATTCATAGAATATGCCGGCATTCTCACTCTCTACCCACGCCAAGCCAGCCACAGCGTCGCCCTCATTTTTTCTCCTAGTAGTTTTCGCTTGAACTACCCATAATCTATTACCAAACGGTCCTAAATTTGGCATTTCGTTGACTACTTCTATTTTGGCATTTTTTGGAATGACCGACGAAACTTGCACTAAGTTATAATTACTTATCCCTGCATCATGAAGGGCAGCATCATACGATGCGATTTCTGTCGGCCCAACCCCTGATCCACATGTAATTCTTATTATCAATTTCTCTTTTGACATATTTTATTCACTTTCTATAATTGATTCCATCTCTGTAAGGTATTTTTTATAAACCGATATGGAATTTTCAATCGGTTTTTTCGAGGTCATATCTACTCCTGTTTCTTTAAGTAAGTCTATAGGGTATTTACTCGACCCCGATTTGAGAAATGAAATATACTTCTCTCTTTGATTTTTTTTACCGTCTAGTATATCTCGAGCAAGACTCACTGCAGCTGAAATCCCCGTTGCATATTGATACACATAATAATTATAATAAAAATGTGGTATTCTCATCCATTCCCTTTGTATGTATTTATCCATCTCAATTGGTTTGTAAAATTCATTTTTTATATTTTTGTATATTTCATCGAGCCTATCCGGAACTAATGCACCACCCGATTCTACAACTTGATGAATTTGGTGTTCAAAATCAGCAAACAACGTTTGCCTATACAATGTGCTTCTAAATCTCTCTATGGCTTCATCAAGAATATAAGCTCTAAATGATTCTTCTTCTGTATTTTCCAGGAGGTATTCAGTCAATAATGCTTCATTCACAAGAGACGCAACCTCTGCCACAAATATGTCATATCCTGAATATATATATGGTTGAGCAGTATTGGTCAATTTAGAATGCATCGAGTGCCCTAGTTCATGGGCCAAAGTAAACATCGATTGAATGTCATTCTGATAATTCATGAGTATGAATGGTTTTGTATCATAAGTCCCTCCACTATATGCTCCCGAATATTTTCCACGGTTTTCATATACATCAATCCATCTCGAATTAAGACCCTCTTTGAGGACCTCTCCATATTCTTCCCCCAGTGGAGAAACTGATTCGATTACGTGATCTATAGCTTGATCGTACTTTATTACGGGACTATCTCCACTAACCATTGGCACATACAAATCCCACATTTTTAATTTTTCTATAGCTTGACTTTTCTTCTTTAACTCTATATGTCGGTGTAAAACATCAAGATTCTCTCTAACTGTTTCTACCAACCCATCATATACTTCCGTTGGTATATTTGAATCGTTCATAGCAGCCGACCTAGAATTTTCATAATTATGCGCACGAGAACTCTTAACATCCACGATGATATTATTTTTCAACATGGCACCTATGGTATTTCTAAACTTCCCAATTTCTCGATAGAATTTTTGATACACTTTCTTTCTAGTTTCCCTATCTCCTTCTCTCATGAATTTTGTAAAATTCACGTGAGTGATCTCGATTAATTCTTGATCATTTCCCCTCACCTTTGGAAATGACATATCTGCATGCATCAATAATCCATAAATCTCGTTTGGTGCTGAAAATATCTCTCCCATATCTGCCAATAACGTTTCTATCTCTGCCGAACGAACATGATCCTTCACCCGTATTATTTCTGATAGATAATGACGATATATTTCAAGTTCTCCATTCGATTTTAGCAACAATTCCAGCCCCTTGTTACCCAATTCTTGAATTTCTGGTTCAATGAAGCTAGTCAATCCACCCAATTCTGTTGCCACGGACCTAGCTTCAATCAACATAGATTGAAATTTCTGGTCTCTTTTATCCACATCAGAATGCATCTTTGCATACGAACCTACTAATCTCATTTCTCTCGCTACCACTTCTACCAATCCTAGTATCTCTAGTAATGTTTCTCCATTATTGCAGACTTTTCCTTTATATGGCTCAAATTCACCTAAACGATTCCTTACGTTTTCTAGTGAATGTCTCCATTCCTCATCCTCTGAATAGATACTTTCCAAATCCCATTTGTATTTTTGCTCAATTTCTGATCTTTCTGGGATTTTTTCCATAACACTACTTGGTATCGATCAACCGTAATTCTTGCCATTCTTTTCACCAATATTTTATAAATTCGTTGTAGGAAGCTTTATGAGCTCTAACTAACACCGCTAATTCGTATGTTTGAGTTCAAAGTCGAATCTTTTAATCTCAGAAAATATTCGAACAAGCAACTCATCACTCTACCGTTGACTCTTCTGTTAGTTTCAATTTTAATAATAGGTAGTTGGTATGCAGTAACTGGATCCCCCGTCAACCCCGGAATTGAATTCACCGGTGGAACTGAAATTACCATAATTTCAGATGGAGGGGTTGATCCTATTTATTCAACATTCAACTGGCCTATCGATTCAATCCGCCCCATAGCTAGTCAAAACAATGCGTATATAGTCACATTCCAAGCATCAGAAATAGAACCAGATCAATTAGAACTCATTTCAACCAATGCCGGTTTCGATGTTTTAGCCGTTCAGAGCACTTCTCCTAGTTTTGGAGCAGAATCTCAAAAATTAGCCCTCTTTGGCCTCGCCATTGCATTTTCTGGCATGGCTATTGTAGTTTTCTTTTTATTCAGAAAAATAATCCCCTCTATAGCGGTAGTACTTTCTGCTACAGGCGATATCCTAATCCCTCTTGCAATTATGAATGTGATTGGGATTCAATTATCTTTAGGTACTGTTGCGGCACTTCTAATGCTAGTCGGATACAGCGTAGATTCTGACATTTTACTCACAAATCATATATTAAAACGCAAAGGAAATTTATATGAAGCAACTTACAACGCTATGAGGACCGGGCTCACTATGACCTTTACTTCTCTCTCTGCAATCACTGTAATGACCATTGCCTCCTTTTTATTCGGAGTCGACCTTTTGACTTCTATTGGCATCGTATTGATTTTTGGCCTAATTGTAGATTTACTCAACACATATCTATTAAACTTCAGCCTCTTACGCTGGTATGTCGAGGGATCTCCATGAATATTCGATCAAATTGGCGTATTATCGCCCTAGTAATCCTCCTTATGGCTAGTGTGTTTCTCATCTCGCCGATAGGGTCTGGCACTTCTTCTAATTCTGATAGTTTAGATCTAAATTTAAGTTATGGATTGGACCTTTCTGGTGGCACTCGCCTACGCGCACCCATAGTTGGTTGGACTGCCGAAGATGTATCGTTTGTTGGGCATCAAGAGTCTACTGTAGAAGAAACTATTTTAAGTCAATTTCCCTCTCTATCTCGAAGCGACGTCGACGCTAAGATAGGACCAAATGGAATTGGAACATTTGAAATATTTGCAAACATCCCCTCGGCAGATTTCGAAACTTCCCTTGATAGTGCCAATCTATCTTTTGGTGACATCCGTCCTGGTGTCACCCCACAAACTCGTCAAACCACTATTGAAGTGCTAAATAAAAAATTTGATGAGTCGGGCCTTACTGGCGCAACTGTGCAACAATCAACGACACCATCTGGTCAAAATTTTATCATAATCGAGGTTCCAAATTACAGCAGCTCTGAAGTAAAAAAACTAGTTGAAAAACGTGGGTCAGTTGAAATAGCAGTTCAATTCCCCATCGAATCAGGAGAATCAAAAATTGCAGTTGTATTGACGCAGAAAGACATAGCAACAGTTGGAACTGTTCAGGATCCTACTGTTGCTATTTCTTCGCCCCATGTCCCTGTAACTCTGACAGAAGATGGCGCTTATAATTTCCAGACATATCTGCAACAATATGGATTTTCTTCTCAAAGCAACTCAAATTCATGTATATCTTCAATTCCTATATCTTCCAGATATTGTATCCACACAGTTCTCGATGGTGAGATAGTTCATTCAGCATCAATCTCCTCTGGGCTTGCAAACACCATGGAAAAGGGGGAGTTCGTTAATAGCAAGAATTTCGTTATGACTTCCCACAACCGAACCAATGCAGATTCCCTTCGTCTCAATCTCCGGGCTGGGGCATTACCCGCACCACTAGATTTAGATTCGGGGACTATTAATTTCGTATCTCCTAGCTTAGCCGAAAATTTCAAAATTTATTCATTCCTTATCGGGCTAACTGCCATTTTAGCCGTGGCCATAGTCGTTTTCATTCGTTATGGTGATATAAAAGTGGCTTTACCCATGGTGGTAACTGCCTTATCCGAAGTTATCATCTTATTGGGATTTTCATCTGGGATTGGATTGGCATTGGATCTCTCTCACATTGCAGGATTTATCGCTGTCATTGGAACTGGGGTGGATGATCTAATAATCATTGCAGACGAAGTCATGGCAGAAGGTTCTGTTTCTTCTGCTAGAATCTTCCAAAACCGTTTCAGAGCAGCTTTTTGGATTATAGGGGCTGCAGCTATCACAACGATAGTAGCGCTTAGTCCCCTAGCCGTACTTTCACTTGGGGATCTACGTGGATTTGCAATAGTGACTATCTTGGGCGTACTCATAGGGGTCCTCGTAACACGTCCTGCATATGGCGATATCTTGAAATTTTTACTTAAACTACAATAAGGTCATCCGTCATCTCCAATCTTCAATTGATTTTTGTCCCGTTTTTGCTAATAAATCTTTACTCGTTTTCCACGATCTACGTGCACAATCGGGCAAACTCCCGTTATCATTGATGTATTTCTCCAAAAATTGTCTAGTTATGGCGTCTGAAGGATACCCACTCCCCACGTTCCCATAGGTTTCTGTCAAGTCTATAATATGGGCATCTCTTATCACCTTTGCAAGTATGCTCGCCGCACTTACAATGGGATAATTCATGTCTGCCTTGTGCTCCGATATTATTTCAACTTCCACATCTATTCCTTTTAAAACTCTCTCAGCAAAGCGCTCTGGATTGACGTCAGCCGCATCCAAATATATGCAATCTCCCTCTTCAACAACTCTTGATATGGCCCTCGCATGAGCTTCTGCAGTTAGTACGTTCATATTAGAGCTCGGGAGGTCGATTTCTTCAATTCCCACCTCTTCTACACCTCTCGAAAAAAATTCCAACCCCATTAGCTCTTGCGCGATATACTCTCGGCGTTCAGGCGTTAGTTTTTTGGAATCTAGTACATGATCTGGTATATCTTCTTGCGCTCTGACTCGGGCAGCCACAACAAACATTGATCCTATCACCGGTCCCTTTCCTGCTTCGTCAACACCAATTATTGCCATTATCTTTCTAAATCCCCCATTTCATTTCTTTCTGATTATATATTCTGGAACATCAAAACTACCTTCCTCTGCCACTACTGAGATCACATCTAATGTTTCTACCATGGCTCCTACTTTCACTAATTCTGCCAAATTAGGTTTTGTCCTACCCCCGTCCCCGCTCACTAATTCTTTTATATATAATCCTTTTTCACCGTGAATTTCCAATTCTGCTCCTGTACCGCCCATTGACTTGCCCTTTGCAGAATACACTTTCCTCACCCTCGTTTTATCCGCCCTTCGATGGACCACTCTTGTAGGGGTTTCTTGTTCAACTTCAACTCCTTCCAATATCCCAAGGGCATCTCGCAATATCTCCTCCTCGACTACCTCTTCAAATTTAACTCCAACTGTGTAGGTTTTTGATGCAGATAGTTCTTTTATATGTGATACCATTTTTCTATTCACAATCCCTTCTAGTTCCACTTCTATCTTTCCAACTGCCATTTTATTTATTCTATTTTCCAGTATCTGGAGATCTGCAGATCTCTTCTTGGGATTTTTAATCTCCACTACAAATGGCCTCCCCGTGCCCAACATTTTTGCATCAATATCTTCTCTACCTGCTCCATGAAATGCAGAACTATTTCCTTCTAAAATCTCATTTATACTTACATCTATTAATTCTTGCACACTCTCTTCATATTGTTTCCCCGACCCCTTACATCTCTCACATACTCCCTCTGCATTCCTACCACTTCCCTTACATCTTCTACATGGCCATCTAGTTTGAGGGATTCCTCTAATTAATTTTTTATACCTTCCATATATGAGTATTGGGTTCACCTGGATTTCAACTGCCCTGCTAGAAACATCTAACAATATTGTCACATCTGGATTTTCTGCTGCAAAATTTTTCCCTGTTTTGTCTCCTATTATCTTCCCAACTTCCCGATTCATTTCTGTTTTGAGGAATTCTCCAGAATCCATAGGGATGCCCACAACTTCCCTCAATAATTTACTATTCTCCTCAAGTAATGGGGACATTCTAGTACCAATTTTATATGTTTCAAATTCAATTTCCTCCGCCTCTTCTATTGCCAACTCAGCCCATTCGTCAAATCGATAAGCCTCCCCTAAACAAACCCAACAATCCATTTCTCTATCCACCATCTCACCATTTTCCATCGCGAATATAGTTCTCCAAGCATTCCCTCTCTCCCTATTAGTTAAGCCATGTCCCCTATCTGCAAATATTTGTCCTAAACACGAATCACAGATCTCCCCTTGATTTATTATCCTCCTAGCTTCTTCAAATAAATCCATTTCCTATATACCACTATTATTGATAAAACTTAAGTAATTCTGCATTCGACCCGGTATCTTTCTACAACCTCTTGTATTTACACCGATGAAGATTTACCCCTTGTAATGAAATTATTTTTATGCGGCAATTTATAGTAGTAAGCCACACCGCAACAATAGACCCTGGCTTTTCCCTTAACGATCTGCCCGGAAGCGGAGGGCGGATGGATCTACTTTGTAGGTGTGTTGGAAGTTCTCTCTTAATTTCACACGCTTCACGATCCAATGCCCGCATCTATCTTTTGCTACAAAACCAAATTACTATTCGAATCGAGGGCTCTGAAATACGCTATCTACACCCTGACGAGAGATGCATTGCAGCTTTGATAAAAAAAGCATTAGAAAAAATACCGGACACAATTGGTCAAATCGAAGTAGAGAGCACTCCTGGGATTTATATTTCCAAACGTAACTTTCGATCTCTCCTAACTTCTATAGAATCAAGTGGAACTTTCATTCATCTAGATGAAGAAGGATCCTCTTCTCATACATTCTCCCTCCCTCAAGAACCCATATTCATTCTTTCAGACCATCAAAATTTCTCCCCTCTCGAGACTGATATATTAACAGAATATGTTGAAAAAACCATGAGTTTGGGTCCTATTTCTCTCCACGCTGACCATTCTATCACCATTATCCACAATCTATTGGACAACAAAACAATCTAAATCCTGGTATTTCACAACTCGTAACTATAATGCATCTGGACCGTTTCTCTATATTATGAACAGTTCTCCTCCCAATTATTCAGCCATGGCTAGTGAAATATTAGGTTTCACTATATTCGGACGAAGATATTTGTCTTCTCGATGGTGGCAAATTATAGCCGCAGCAGTAATGATGGGCTTGGTAAGTCCTTATCAATATGTTTGGTCTTCTATTGAAGGTCCCATGGCATCTAGCTTGGGTGTTCCTCTAAGCGTGTTAGGCGTAGTATTCACTCTTTTTGTTATATTTCAAGCAGGATCTCAATTCCCCGTTGGATGGTGGAGAGATAGATATGGCCCGCAGAAATTGACTCTTCTTTCAGGTATTCTAGCTGGTGGAGGTTATATTGGAATTTCTCAAGCAACTGAAGTATGGCAGATATATATCCTATATTCTATAGGTGCAATAGGCGTAGGTATCATCTATACCATCGCTGTAAACACGGCCTTAAAATGGTTTCCAGACCGAAGAGGACTCACCACGGGCATTGGAACAATGGCATTCGCCGGTGGAAGTGCACTTTTCATACCCTATGTCAGGGTAAATGCAACAGCAGCTGGCTATCCAGACGTTCTCCAAAACATGGGTCTATTGATACTAATTGGGGTTATGGTAGGGGCATTGATCCTCCGTGACCCTCCTGAAAATTGGCTCAAAACAAAAACTACTAGCTCTCCCCCCGAAACAAAATCTAGTCCCTCTCCATCCACTCCTGGTGAGTTCACATCCGGACAAATGATCAAAACATGGCAATTCTGGTTAATGTATTTCATGTTTGTTGCAGTAAGCGGCGCCGGCCTGACCTTAACGGCAAAAGTAGTCTTACTAGCTGAAAATCTAGGCTTGACATTTGCCGCAGTAACTGCATCTGCAACTATACTTCCCATCGCGGGCGGAGTCGGAAGATTAGTTGTGGGATACATATCCGACGATCGCATCCCTGGAATCTCACTTGGTTTCAGCCGTGAACGTGCAATGGCAATTTCATTTTCTCTCTGTGGATTGGGTCTCCTCGGGACTCTCTTTTTTGGCTACATGAGTTTTAGTATTGGGTTTATTTTCTCAGTTTTCATAGCAACATTTTTCTGGAGTCCTCAATATACACTTTTCCCTAGTGTCGTAGCAGATTATTATGGTTCAAAAAATTCCTCTGCAAACTATGCACTTCTCTACTCGGGAAAAGTATGGGGGGGCATATTTGGCGGAGCCGTCGCGGGATGGCTTGTTGTCTCTGCTGGTTGGACTGCAACTTTCTTAATCGGTGCCGGATTGGCTTTGGTTGCAGGTGGATTCGCATTGCTTCTTCGCCCACCTTCAACCTCTTAAAATCAATATAGATTATGGACTCATTCATATCTCTTTTTGGAAACAACCCCTCTCCTCTAATCTGGACCTATGAGCTCGCTGCAAAACTCTCTTCTTTTAACACGATCGAAATGGAATATAGTGAAAATAATCTTTATGAATCTCTATATAATGCCGCAGATCTGTTTAATCTCCCTGTCATTTGTACCTCTTTTGACACAACACTAGAGGCAACTGCGATGGGATATTCTCCTTCTCAAGAAGACGGTCCCATAAAAACTATCGAAGACGCTTTAGATATCAATATAGATTCTATCTTAACTAGCGGTAGAATCCCCCAAATTTTATCTGTAATATCCAGATTAAAAAATTCTCTCAATTGTCCTATTATAGCTGGAATTTGCAGTCCTGAAATTATCTCAAATTCTCTACTTTCTACTTCTGCTAAAAATGATCCATCTATCCATGAGGAGGTCCTCTTCGTCATAGAAGAAACGCTATCTCTACTTACTAACTCTTATTTAGAATCTGGAGCCGATGGGGTTGCAATTCTTGCACCAAATGGGCTACCTGTCCAAGATTCACTTTATACCCAAACAGTCTCTCCCTTGCCCAATATCCTTTCTCATTACGAAGCCATTGGAATAGTAATAACCAAGCGAACTTCTTCTCACCAAATTAAAATTGCCGCAGATTTGGGATTTGATTTGATAACTGGATCAACCGATTCCCTTCAAGAATGCATGGAATCTGCATCCCTTTCTGATATCTATTTTGGATTTGGAATCCCCAATTCCATCTTATGTTCTGGATCTGAACCTTTCCAAAAATTCCTTAATACACTCCCCAGTGATGCACTTCTATCTAGTGAATGGACTATTTCTCCATCCGCCCAACCTGAAACAATTCATGAATTGATGGGGTCTCTTTAGTCCCTCTTCCCTTTGATATATGGTCTAAGATTTAATCACATCGGATCGCTTTGATCCTATGATTCCATTCCCGATCCCATCTACCCACAAGAATGTTTTTTCCAATATCGGTATTGTCGTGTCTGTCGATTCAATTATTGCCGGACCCTCTACAATTGCACCTTTATTTAATTTTTCCAATTCGAATATAGGGGTATCGATTATCTCATTTCCCCATATAACTTCTCTATTTCCAATCATGGCAGATGATGGATCTGATTCCCCGCACACTTCCCGAGTAAATGTGGATATCGGAGTTTTTCCTCTAGCATGAAGTCTCAGTGTCACTGATCCCTCTTCTTCCTCTCCCTGTGCAGATACGAATTTATCAATGCGCCCCTTCGAATCATAACTTATCGCATCTACCTCGAATTTTATATCCTTTGCGACAAATCCTTCTGATTTCATATCTTTTTTCGCCTCCATTTCCATCTGAGAAATCAAATCCTCCACACGCGATCCTCTTAATAAAGGTCGCGTGTATGTGTGTAGAACTCCCATCATAGATTCGCCAAACGCTGAAAAAACAGCTGAATATGGCGTAATTATTAATTTCTTTATGTATTCTTCTTTGACCAAACCTGTCATATGCATGGGACCTGCCCCTCCATATGCCACAATAGTATCAATTCCATTCAATCCTAATTTTAATATAGATTCTTTGATATCTTGTTCAACTTTATTAATTATTTCATCCGCAGCCATCTCTATCGAAATTCCTTTCTCAGACGCTACGTGCTTTTCAATTGCAATCTGAGCTTTCTCCTTTGATAGTTCTAATTTCCCCCCTAGGAAAAACTCTGAATCTATCCGACCCAGGACCACATCTGCATCAGTCACAGTTGCCATCTTGCCTCCTTTTCCAAAACAGGCTGGACCTGGATTTGCTCCAGCAGACTCAGGACCTATCTGCAGCCCCTCTTGCGTCACTTTTGCAATAGATCCTCCTCCTATCCCCACGGTCTTGACTTCTATCGCTGGAATGTGTGTCGGCAATCCTTCTATTCTGTGGCTTAATTCAAATGGGAGGTTTCCATCATGTACAATACTAAGATCTAAACTGGTACCTCCCATGTCTGCCCCCATGATACTAGTTTGATATTCATCAGAAATGGATTTAACCCCAAATACACCTGCGACAGGGCCCGAATTCAAGGTATCTATCGCCCTAGTTTTGGCCACTCCCGCAACGCCACCACTAGAGTGACCAATGAATAGGGGCCTATTGTATGAGTGAGATCTTATTTTATCTTCAGCTCTGTATAATGAAACCTTCATCGGACGATGTATATAGGCATTTCCGACCACTGTATTCAATCGGCGATAATCATCTGGCCGTGAAGATACCTCATACGAAGCTAATGTGGGAATGGATCCTAAATAATGCCGAGGATATTCTTCTTGAATTAATCTTTTCACTTCTCTTTCGTTAGCATCATTCCAATAACTATTCTTCAATGAAATAACGATCATCCTTGCACCGGATTCCTGCAATTTTTTCACAGCACCTATGGTCTGATCACTATCCGGAATTTTGACAATATCCCCTTTTATATTAATTTCCTCTTCTATCTCCTCTATCATCCCCGGCCCAATAAAATAATCACTAACTTTAAGTTCATCTTTCACAGAGTAGAGTCTTTCTTCTTCTCCAGACGTAACCAATAATCCAATCTTCATTCCCTTTTTTTCTATAATGGCATTCGTCCCCATGGTAGTAGAAAATCTAACCATATCTGCTTCTGCTAAAAATTCAGATAATTCCATTCCCATTTTTTTAGCCCCATTTTCAATACATTCCATAAAACCAATTGTTAAATCATGTCCAGTGGTTGGGACTTTGGCCGAAGAGGATTCTTTTCCCCTTACAAAAAAACCATCTGTAAATGTTCCTCCTACATCAATATTTAATGTAATGAAATTTTTCCCCATCTTTATTCTCATGTATTTCTTTTTTTTAATTATACAAATCCCTTCCGCACTTGAATTTTTCTCTATCATGCGATCTCCTCTCGTATGATTTACGAACCATTTTTCACCCATAACAACTTAGATTGATCAAATGACACAGGGACTTTTTGATATCAAAGATTCTGATGCTAATGGTAGGATTGGGAATTTTAGAGTTCCTAGGTCTAATGTAATAGTCGAGACGCCTGCATTTCTCCCTGTTATTAATCCAAAATTACAAACTATTTCTCCATCTGAACTTGCCTCTAAATTCAATGTTCAAATACTCATAACTAACTCTTATATTATCCGCCAAACTGATCACTTACACCATGCAGCAATTGAGAATGGATTGCATAAACTTTTAGATTTCCCTGGTGCAATTATGACCGATTCTGGATCTTTCCAACTTGCAGAGTATGGGAGTGTGGATGTAACAACTTCTGAAATCATACATTTCCAAAATGCCATTGGGTCTGATATAGCCACGCCTCTAGATATCCCTACTCCTCCCGATGTCTCTTATGAGGTTGCCAAACTAGATTTACAAACCACCTCCGAACGCTTAGAATTGTCTAAAACATTAGTCGAAAATGACATGCTAATCTCTGCTCCAATCCAAGGATCTACTCATATCGATTTACGTGAAAAAGCTGCCTCGGATGCATATGCCCTTGGATTTGATGTATTCCCAGTTGGGGCGGCTGTACCTCTACTCACGCAATACAGGTTCCAGGATGTAGTAAATATTATTATGGCCACTAAACGTGGCCTCGGCCTCGATGCCATAGTTCATCTTTTTGGGGCCGGACACCCAATGATGTTCGCCCTAGCCGTAGCCGCTGGGTGTGATCTATTCGATTCAGCAGCCTATGCGCTATATGCTAGACGTGGGTCTTATCTTACTACTGAAGGTACCAAACAACTTTTAGAAATGGATCATTTTCCTTGCCACTGTCCCATATGCTCCACTTATACTCCATCTGAACTCAGAGATCTTTCACCAAATAAATGCGAGTCTCTGCTTGCAGAGCACAATCTCTACGTTAGTCTTAGTGAAATAAATAAAATCAAGGTTGCAATTAAAGAGGGTAGCCTGCTAGAATTAGTCGAACTTAGATCTAGATCTCATCCCGCCATGCTCGACGGGTGCAAAGCTCTATTTCGACATTCGATTCAATTAGAAAAACAAGATCCAGCCGTCAAAGGAACCTTTTTTCACACTTCTGACCTAAGCCACTATAGACCGGAGATAATCAGGCACCATAAAAATTTATCTAGATTTCGCATAGGAAAAAATGTATTATTGACAACCAATACTTCTTCTTCAATTCTTTCTAACTATGGTGAGGTTTGGTATGTAAAACCACCATTTGGACCTTTCCCAATTGGTCTCTCTCATACCTACCCCCTCACTGCAGAAATTCCTAATCATATTGACATAAATGCCCTTCAACAAGCAGTAGCTGGGATTTCAACTCTGGTGTCTCTACACCCACAAACCACTTTCACATTTGCACATGAAAATTGGCCCCAACTCATTTTAGAAACATTGCCAGATGCTGTAAAACTTATCAACTTATCCTCCTAATATAATCTAATTATAATTTTCACAATGACCAAATATTTCGAAGTTACACACAGGAATGGGGCCGCACGTTTAGGGAAACTAAGATTCCCTACTCCTCGTATGACTCCAAGTTTTTGTGATGATTTCATCCATAACTCTGGCAGTTTATGGGCAAACGAACAAGAAATCCCTTCTCCCCCTCCTCTCGATAACCTCCTCATTTTACCACATAGGGGAGTTCCCCCTGGGGCTGGGAATCTACTTGAAGAAGCATTTTTCGTAAAACCTCCCGATGTCGATTGCCCAACTGCTGCCGTAATCTCTCCAAAAATGGCTTCAGATTTATCCACTGATGCCTACATACTATCTACCGCTCCATATTCTACTGGATCTCCTCAGAAATTCTGTAATGACATAATCAAAACTAGGAGCTCAACACCTCCTGATTCTGCACTTTACCTACCAGGATTCGCAACGCCTCAAAATTTATCATTCTTGATCTACATGGGAATTGATCTTTTTGACACGACCCGGGCATTTCTGTTAGGATTGCAAGGAAAATATCTATTGCCCACTGGTGAATATCTCTTAGAAAATTTGGAGGATCTACCTTGCAATTGTTCTACCTGTTCTGTTTCTATAGATGACTTCACAAATGAACTTTGTGCTGCCCATAATGTGGGAATTCTTCAGAATGAATTATCTCTAATTGTCCATATCATTAAATCAAATAACCTCCGAGACCATCTCGAAGGACGAGTCCGCCACAATACCTGGCTAACTTCTGCCCTTCGCTATTTAGATTCTCAAAACGATTATTTAGAACAAAGAACTCCAATCGCACGCAAAGAGGGATTCATCTCCACCACTGATGATTCCCTCAATAGGCCCGAAATCCACCGTTTCCAACAACGCCTCATTAAACGATACGAGACACGTTTTAAATTGCCTTTGATATTGGTTCCCTGTTCTGCAAAAAAACCATATTCAAAATCAAAAAGTCATCGATTTCTCCACCAATCTATTCGTTTTCGTGGACACAAAGTTTCCATTTCATCCCCCCTTGGAATCGTCCCTCAGGAATTGGAATTAACATATCCTGCGCAACACTACGACACCGCATTGACAGGAGATTGGAGTCCCACTGAAATCCAACGAATTTCCAATTTATTATCTCAATTTCTTAAATTGAATAATTACTCAAAAATTATTGCACACGTCCCTCCGGGGGGGTATATGGACATTGTTAAATTGGCCACCACTGATTATGGAAATCCAATTGAATATACCGTTAAAGACCATGCTTTGTCTCCCGATTCATTAAAAAATTTAGATGGGGCCCTTTCCGAAGAATCTCCTTATTCTCGACATGAAAGAATGCTTTACCAGGCCCAAGCAATTGCAGACTATCAATTCGGAAAAGGAGTTGGGAATTTATTATTTGAAAATTGTACCTTGAAAGGAAAATTCTTTGCGCGAAGAATATTTGACCATAACAATGATCAGATCGCAACTTTATTGCCCGAATATGGAATTTTCTCTCTCACATTGCAAGGCGCGAATAAATTACAAAATTCAAAATTTGGGATGCCTACTGTCATGATCAATGACTTCGTCCCCCGCGGAAGCGTACTAGCTCCTGGAATTGTTAGTGCATCTGATACAATACGACCTGGAGACGAGGTTTTTGTTCAAGGCCCGTTGGCGTTAGCTGTTGGGCGGGCAATTATGAGTGGACCTGAGATGGAACAAAGCTCCCGTGGAGTCGCTATTGATATCCGACACGTACAAAAATTTTAAACCACCACTGCCACTTCTCCATCCTCTCTGATTAATACATTGTATACTGGTATTTTTCGCTTCAGTACCGGACTTTCTCCAGTCTCAAGATTAAATCGCAAACCATGCCAAGGGCATTTGACCATTTTCAATTCCAAGTCTATCCCACCGAGAAATGATCCTCCGCACTTTTCACTATTATATCTATTTGATCCTGATTCGTGCAATGGGGCATGTTTGTGAGGGCAACTATCATGAATAGCATACAATTTCCCCTCTAGATTAAAAACGGCTATCTTCAATCCCCCTAAACGAATTTCAGTTCCTTCTCCTTCTGGGAAATCCTCTATTTTCCCAATAACCTTTTCTCGCATATTATATCCCAAATACCTCTTTTGCATTCCCACTACAAATTCTAGTCCTCGTCTCTTCGTCTATACCTCTGTTATTAAATAACCAATTCGGGGGGTCGAATGTGTTATGTGGCCAGTCACTTGAATATAGGAACGTCTCTGCAGCCCGACACATCTCAAACATGGATTTAACATGATTTGGATCTCTTGGCAATGCGATCGGTTGAGTAGTGTAATACATATTCTTATAAAAATATTCACTCGGCATATGGTTTAAGTATTGATTCTCATCTTCAAACATTCTGTGAGAGAGCATCACATCTTCTGGCAATGCGTAGTAACATTCATCGGCCCTCAGAGATGCGAATGGAATCCAGTTTGTCCCTGCTTCTTGTATCACCACCTTTAGATCCTCGTGCCGATCAAACGTCCCTGTAAAAATTAGATTCAATATGTTGGCCATTGCATTATATGTCCAAGATAATGTTAACGCCTCTACAACCGATTTCATAGAATTTCCCAATAAATCAAATCTAGATGTAAAACCACTACCATGTAACACTAGTGGCAATTTTTCTTTTATCAATTCTTCATACATATCTTCGTACTCCATGGCTCCAAACAATGTCTGAGGACTATACCAACCTTGAACTCCCACGATCCCCTTTTCAACTTTCATCCTCTCTATCTCTTCAACACACGCCGCTGGATCCCATTGAGGTATGATGGCCAGTCCATAAATGCCTCTTTTTTCATCGATAACTTTGTCCACTATGTAATCATTGTAAGCCCTTGCTATTGCATTTTTAATCACAGGATATCTGGCTGTAGGTAAGTTAATCATTCCTGGGCCAACAATCACTTCATCAATAGCATACTGCTTTTTTAATCCATCTATTTCTTCTGAAACCAACGCCGTACCTTGTGTATTAAGTGAATCTGCAATGTGATGTGCATACGGGAACACCCAACCCCCAGTAACTCCCTTTGGAATGCCTCCAACTTCTATTTTTTTCCTCAAACGAGGGTCATCAATATATTCTAAATAGGATTTAGAGTCAAATAGATTAAGGTGGAAATCAGCATCAACTATCCACTCATCCCATGCATCTTCCGGAACATTCCTCCGTTTACTTTTTTCTGGTTTTCCTTCTCCCATGGCGTTACCTAGATCTACTATAAATAGTATTTTCCGGTAAATCTACTATTTGTCATTTCTATATTCTCCTTTTCGCTTCTGTTTTACATCTCCACTTCTCATCTCTCTTATGGATCAACCCTCGTACGATGTGTATGAACTTGAAAAAGGCATGGACGCACACAACCTTACCATGAGGGAGATACGTTCTCATAATCAGAGAACCTACGATTCAAAATCTCCAACTCGCATTTGGATAGATGAAGACAACACGCCTTCTGGAATCTACAAATCTCTCACTATAATTCTAAATACCGGGGGTTGTAGGTGGGCTAGAGCTGGAGGATGTACTATGTGTGGATACGTTGCAGAATCTGTCGCGGGAGGATCTGTATCTCATGAAGATCTACTGGCCCAAATTCAAGTGGCATTGGATTACGAAAAACAGAAAAACATCCACTGTGGCCAAATAAAAATATACACCTCTGGATCTTTTTTCGATGAGAGAGAAATTCCTCCTACCACCCGGGAAGAAATAGCAAAAATATTTTCTAACCGTGATAGAATTGTCATTGAAAGCCTACCTGATTTTGTCACCGAACAGAAAATCTCAGATTTTACAAATATGGATCTATCTGTGGATATAGCAATAGGACTCGAGACCGCATCGGACCGAATCAGACACGATTGTATTAATAAGTATTTCACTTTCGAAGATTTCATCGCAGCGAGTACAATAGCAAATCAAGCTGGGGCTGGGATAAAAGCATATTTGTTATTAAAACCACCCTTCTTATCCGAAGTAGAAGCCATAACTGATATGATCGATTCAATTGATCAGGTAAGTCCTTATGCACACACCATTTCAATGAATCCATCCAATGTCCAACGACATACATTAGTGGAACAACTCTATTTTTCCCATGGATATAGGCCACCTTGGCTATGGTCAATTTCTAGTATTTTACGTGAAACAGCAAAAACAAATATCATAGTCGTTTCAGATCCTGTAGGCGCCGGATCTGATCGCGGTCCTCATAATTGTGGCTCTTGTGATGACATTGTATTCCGATCCATAAAGGATTTTAACCTTCGACAAGACCCATCTGTTTTATCAGAACCATCCTGCGATTGTCAAGAAACATGGAAATTTATATTGGAAAATGAGACAGGGTACAATTTGCCCCTTCTTCATTAATCTTTTATTCTTCGCAGTGCATGAACACAAACAGAATGGCAGCTACTCCCCGTACATCTTTTGATTTTGATCATCTCCCTGTCACCGATCAACCATTTGAAAATGCATTGGAAAAAGCTAGAAACGGCGAGCGTTTGACAGTAGATGATGCTGTGGAATTACTTACAACTGGAACTGATACCTCTGGAATTGATTTACATAGGAAAGAACAGGTACTAGAAGCTGCAGACCAGAGAAGGTCAGAAGTAGTAGGGGAGGTTGTAACCTTTGTCGCAAATCTCAACAATAACATTACTACTGCCTGCAATACTGGCTGTTTATTTTGCAACTTTAAAGATTCTGCATACTTGTTCGAAAAAAATTATACTGGGGCTCATAATGGATTTACTAAAACCCCCGAAACTTCCCGAAAAACAGTCGAAGATGCATTGGATCTGGGCATTTCTGAGGTCTGCTCCGTTTCTGGTCTTCATCCCTCTCTCGTCCTAAACTCCGAACACCGAGAAATTCTAGATTCTTCACCAGAAAACCATAATCAACTCCAGTACAAACCCGCTAAATATTACCATACCGATCCTGGGACTTATTGTGACCAAATCCATGCCATGAATGTAGAAAATGTACATGTTCATTCTATGACCCCCGAAGAAGCAGATCATGCAAAACGCGGGACAGATTGGAATTATCGTAAAGTATACCGTGAATTAAAAAAATCGGGATTGAATTCTGTACCTGGAACTGCAGCTGAGATCTTAGTGGAAGAAGTACGAGACATTATTTGTCCTGGAAAAATTTCTTCTACAGATTGGGTCAATGCAATGGAGGGTGCAGCAGCTGAAAATCTCCCCTTAACTGCAACAATCATGTATGGCCATGTAGAAAATGAAATGCACCGTGCAATGCACCTACAAGTCATCCGAGACCTTCAAGACAGAACTAAGATGATAAAGGAATTCGTCCCACTTTCTTTTGTATATCCCAATACGCCCTTGCACAAACGTGGTATGGTATCTGGGGGTGCCACACCCTCCGAAGATGAACTCATGATGGCAGTTTCACGACTCTTCTTGGATAATATTTCTAATATTCAATCATCTTGGGTCAAATTCGGTGATTCACAAGGTCTTAAGATGCTATCTTGTGGCGCAAATGACTTTATGGGGACTCTTTTAAGTGAAGAAATCACTACTCGAGCAGGGGGCAATTTCGGGCAGTTTAGAAGTTTCAATGAGTATGTGGATTTGATCACTACTATCGGTAGGATTCCTGCAGAAAGAAATACCACCTATGAGCGAATTGTAGAGCTAGATTTGGACCAACCACCATTCGGACCTACTCTTGGCCCACGAGCCAATGGATCCCCCATGCTTTCCAAATCACCCACCCCACCAATCTCTTATTAATTTCTTTTAATCTAATAGTATTTTTCGATATTTTTTTCCTATATCGTTTTTTGCTTCTATAACTTGTCTGATGTCTCTTGATATCCATCCAGCTTCTATAAAACGGTTGTATACGGGCAGCCTTTCTTTGAGAGAAACTCCTTTGTCTGCAGCAATTGATTCCAAATCTCTAAGGGCCGGCCATGCGTATTCTGGGTTTATGTGATCTATTGTGACTGGAGAAATTCCTCCCAAATCATCGATTCCACAATCTAAAAAATTCTTAATTGAAGCGAGGTTTGGTGGCACTTGAATTGATACCTCTGGGGGTAAGCAGTATCTCGCCATGCTCACTGCTTTTCGCATAGATTCCAATGAAGGCATCCCCCCTTTCCACCGTTCATTTTCAACCACTGGCTGAATAATTACTTCTTGTATGTGCCCATATCTCTCATTTATATCCCGAATTGCAAGGATACTTTTAGCCCTGTCCTCTTCTGTTTCTCCAATGCCTACTAATATCCCAGTTGTAAATGGAACTCCAAGTTCTCCTGCAATTTTTAATGTATTGATTCGCCGACCCGGATCTTTTTTTCGTGCTCCGGAATGCGCTTTAACTTTCGCCACCGTTTCCAACATAACTCCCATACTAGCATTTACTCTTGCAACTCTCTCCATCTGATCTCTTGTTTGATCACCTGGGTTGGAGTGAGGCAACATCCCCTATTCAAGACACATTTCGCACATTTCTTCGAGGTATGTATGTATCGTCGAATGGCCTAATTCTTTTAGTCTCCTATAAATTTCCACATATCTTTCATCTGGATCATCTCCAAAAGTAAACAGGGCCTCTGTACACCCCAATTCGATACCCTTTCTGATAATTATTCTAATCTCTTCTGGGGTCAGTAAAGAAGCCTTCCCTGGTGGATCAAAATATGTACAATAAGTACATGTGTACCTGCAGGCAGTTGTCAGAGGTATGAATACATTTTTAACATATGTCAACTCCGAGTTAGTTTCTACTTCCTCCGGCGTCACGGAGAGTAATTCTCTCACTTCATTTGGTCTAAATTCTATGTCAATATCATACTCTTTTTGACCTATTGCCATCTGCTACCCCTCCTTGAAATTCCAACACGGTTTTCGCCCTGTATTTCTAAGTAAAATCCACGCTCTGATAACCACTCTTTTGATTTTCCCTCCCCATGAATTAGTATTTCAATTAAATCTTCTTTCACATCAATATCTGTAGCCAATCTAAATGAATCTACTACTACCACATCTCTCCCAATTTTCTTTGCCATCTTAATGTGATCTAGATATGAAGCCCCATGATAGTCCACCCTAAATTCGGGACTATATGTTACAAAAGCATTGGTCCCTCCCAAGTTACCTGGGGCAATTATAATATCTCCTCTTGCTTCTGTCAATTGCTTTATATTTTCTGCGGTCACAATCGCCAAATCACTCATTACAATGGCAATTGGGCCTTTTGAGTTCTCTAATAAACCATTTACTGCCAATGATAGGGGCCTTTCATCTACTATGACTTCCCACGGGACTTCTATGGGTTCTGTAGATAGTATTATCGGGGCCGATCCCGCCAGCTCTACCGCTCTAGCAACATCTTCCAACATAACTCCTGCAAACGCTCTGCGCTCTTCTGAAGTTAGAACACTATCCAATCTAGTTTTTGGCTCCCGCGATGAAAACGGGATTATAATTTGCATTAAAGTCTACTTCTGTGACGCGTAGACTGATACCACATTATTATCCCACCAATAAGTGCCACAGCAATCACCAAACCAACTATATTTAATATTAATCCTTTCCTCTCGGTACTCTCCTTATTTGCAACAGCCGTCTCTTTAGCTTGTTTTGCTAAATCTCTTGCATTATCAAAATTTCCCACATTGTATGCTGAAATAGAATTTGCCAGTGTTTTTATGGCATCTGTGTTCCCGCCCCCTTGTTCTATTTCAACACTAGCAATATCTATCGCTTCTCTTGCAGCCTTACTTTCTGTAGTATATGGTGATATTCCTATCGACCCGATAACCTCTCTTGTCCCTCCTAGTCGCATCTGAGATAGTTCCATCACCAAGACACTCTGCCTAGGCTCATAAGTCCATTCTGCCACTTCTGGAATTGTTCCTGATACTTCTACCTTTATTTTTACAACCGAATCATCCAAACTGACCCCTTGTTGAAACACTTTCCCCGTGTGCACCTTTCTTGTTTCTTCCACTGGACGATCTGCAGCATTGATTTCTGTCACTGTCCAGGTTACACTTTCTAGAAGCGACTCCCCTCTAAGAGTCCAAACATCTATGGGACCTGTGTCTGTTATGTATAATTCGGTCACCATTGTTTCAACTACGACGTCACTTCCTATTTCTGCTGGATCAACTCCAGTTTGTTCCATGGACGTCGCTCCGGCCATTCCCCCTATCAATACCAATCCTATTATTATTGCAACCAGTTTAGAATAATGGTTCAAGCTCATCGGTACCCTCCTCAATTAATTCCCTTAATTTCTCTTCACTTTGGGATCGAATTTCTGCCATGTTCTCCTGGGCTTCAATAGCAATCCGTTGTAGATCTTTTATTCTAGGGATATTAACAACTCCAGAAAGCATCACTGCTGCTCCTACTTTGTCCTCTCCATGTATAGGATAGTCTCCTCCTCTGACTTCCATACTTCCCGTTTGTTCTTCTATCCACCTTCTACCTTTTTCTATTCCTTTCCTGTTAAGATAATTTGGTGGCCCTGACACAACAACAAGTGCCCTCTCTGCACCCTTTATTTCACATGGAAGGGTCAGTCTTCCCAATGTCGCCTTCCTAATTAGGCTGGTAATCCGATTTGTTGTATCTGAACTATCTTGATATTCTTCTTTCTTCCTTCCTCCTGGAAATCGTGATAGTATCCCACTACGTTTGGTTTGAACGGGAACCGTTTCTGCAGCATAACCAACTGTGGTCACTCCACCTCCTGCTAAAGTATTGATGATCTCTGAAGAATCAACAACAGATTCGGCAATATCATTGTCTTCCTGAATTTCCCCCGCTCCAAATAATACTCCAAATCTCCTCACTATCTCTTCATTTATTGTGTCGTAACTCCCCTCTACCGATTCACCACCCACTCTCCATGCATCATTGTCAAATGCCAGCAAATTATCCGTTTCTCTCACAAATGCCTGAAATGATTTTGCGGCATTCAGCGTATATATTCCTCCCTCATCAAGAGAAGGTATTATTCCAAGACCATAAATTGGCTCTTGTGTATATAATTTTTTCAAATGCCTAGCTAGTATTGGTCCTCCCCCCGAACCTGTTCCTCCCCCTAACCCTGCAACAATGAGAAAAGCATCCACTTCATGAGTTGGTATTTGATCGACAATATTTTGCATAACATCTAGGCCTTCTTCTGCAATTTCGGCGCCCAATGAATTATCCGCACCCACACCATGACCTTTCACTCGGTCCTGTCCTATTAGTATTCTTTTATCACCTGCAACGTTGGATAACCCCATTAAATCAGCTTTGGCAGTATTTATCGCGATAGCCTCTCTTACGATGTTACTTTTAGTCTGTTTATCGTACAAAAGAAATTTGTCAACTATCTTTCCTCCGGCCTGTCCAAATCCAATTAGAGCGAGTTTCATATCTAGTCTTAGTATCCGTGACAACAAATCACTTTATATATCTGAATAAACCTTTTGAAAGGCCTTCATAACCCCATTTTATGCCGTTCTTTCCCCAAAAACGAGTTGCAGCGATATGATCTTCATTCCACGAAGTATCTTCCAAATTTCATCTCGAGCGCCAGATGTCTGACGCCCATGTATATCATTTTTTATTTTTCTTCAAGCTTACAATTTTCTCAAATATTCTTGCATTTTCACCAATTCTCCCCTCGACATCCCTATTTTTTCCATGTCATTTCCCTTTGCTACCGGATCGAGTTTTAGAGATTTGTATTGGTCGTTACCAAATGGAAGCAAAATACTGGGAATCACTTCTGCAATTGCCATTAGATACTTTTGCATCACCATCGGTATTGGAACTATCAAACACGACCTACCCTTGGAGGCATGAATCGCCTTGGTTATCTCTGCCATACTCATGATCTCCGGACCTCCAATTTCCAAAATTTGTCCACTCTCGAAATCCCCTTCTGTAATTCCAACTATAATCTTGACTAGGTCATTTACCCAAATAGGATCAAATCTCATTTTCCCACCCCCTGGGAGAGGAGTGATGTATGGGGGCGCTATCTTCTTTATGAATGATATGAACTCTCCACCTTCTCCAAATACAACCGACGGACGAAAAATACACCAATCAATACCAGATTTTTTAACTATTTTTTCCGCATCACCCTTCGCACGTAGATATGCAGTTTCTGCATTCGAACTAGCTCCTACAGCACTCATTTGGATTAATTTCTTCACCCCGCATTTTTTAGCTGCACTGACTATGTTTTCTGTTCCTTTCCTGTGTACTCCATCGTGTTTTTTATTCCCTCCCCTCGGCTGATAAAGCGGAGACAATGCCACAAGATTGTACACCATGTCTGCCCCTGTCAAACATTCTTCAACAAATTCATAATCTTCAATGTCTCCTTGACGATGTAATATGCCCCGAGTAGACGGAATCCTTGTGAATCCCCATCCCTCTGTAAACTCGTGGCCATTTTTTCTCTTTCCCACAGAAATAATTTCTCGATTATCACTTGATAATTCTTGACATAATACTCTACCAATGAACCCAGTTCCCCCAAAAACTACAATTTTCATTATTTATTCACTTATACCTCCTATTCCGATACAATTAATATCTTTCCAACTCGTTCCTCACATTCCCAAAATTTAACTTTTTTCAGAATCAATCAATCTCATGTTAGTCACACTTGAGGGAATAGATGGGAGCGGTAAAACCACTATAATTTCCGCCCTTCAAGAAGCCTATCCCGATGCAGTATATACACTAGAACCAACTGATTCTTGGTATGGCGAAGCCGTTCGGAAATCTATTAACACCGACGACGCCGACCCCTTGTCTGAATTATTCCTCTATATGGCAGACCATGCGTATCATCTACAGACCACTATATTGCCAGCTTTATCCAATAAAAAACTAGTTATATCTGATCGATATATCGATTCCAGATATGCTTATCAATCTACTTCTTTGGATGGCATCGTTGAAGACCCTCTCTCTTATATACAGAAAATACACCAACCATGGACTGTACTCCCCGAACTTACTCTTTATTTCGACCTCTCTCCTTCGCTTGGCGCTATGAGAAGTGGATCTACTAATAAATTTGAACAACTTTCTTTCCTAGAACGAGTCCATGAAAACTACGAAAAAATTATCTCTAACGATCCTGGCAGATTTGTCCGAATCGATGCCTCTCTTCCTCCTGATAAGATCGCAAAAATAGCAATCAAAACCATCTCCAATTTACTATAAGATAAGTTTAAAATCTAACATCTTCTCTCTTACTTTATGACCGCAATTCTTGATCATATTGGATTAAACGTATCTGACTTAGAAACATCTCTCAATTTTTACTGTACTCATTTTGGCTTTTCCGAACGAAAACGATTCAAGGCTAGCGATTCGCAAGATGGTCTTCTTGGTCTAGATGGCGTCAATGCACAAATAGCATTCCTAGAAAACGATGGAATCTCATTGGAATTGAAAGAGTATTCTAGTCCTCCTAATACTAATGTAAATTCTTCTTCTGCTATACACGATGTGGGACTAGCCCATTTATGTTTTCAAATAGAAAACATAGATGATTGGTATTCTAAATTATCCACAGATATCGAATTCATAAGTCCTCCTCTTCCTGTTGCAAGTGGGGCAAAAATTGCGAATTTACACGATCCAGATGGGAATATAATTGAATTGGTCGAACGCCCTTGAACTCGTCAAATAGGCCCAACATTCTTCCCATAAAACCGCCTCACGAATACGACCGATGTAAATCTTGCTGGAACCACTCACTAGGAATCTCCTTCCCCAGCCCTTCTTCTACACTACGTCTATGGACTAGATCACAAATGGCCGCAAATTGAATTCCTGTCGACCGATTATTACAGTAAATAGATTCCTCATCTCCTCCTCTCCCTTTTGATGGGTCTTGAATTATATCGCTCAAAGTAGCATACTCTTTCATCTCGAATCCTCTCTTTCCATGGAGTTGTTTATGCTTATCAAGTAGGTTCTTTTGCCCCACTACATAATCCTCAGATGCAAGATATGCTTCTCTTGTCGTCCCTACAATTTGATCGAACATGGTTTCTGCTTTAGGGGAGATCTCACTACTTTTGGTATCCACCACAAACATGCCCTCTGAAACATATTCTTCAGTAAACACAGGAGAACTAGCATTTGTACATGTTGCTACTATGTCTGCACCACTCACGGCCTTCTCGGCTGAAGAAACCGCTTTAACATCTATTCCCAATGACGTACTCATTTCTTCCGCAAATGCCTCCCTGTGACTAATCGTGGGTGAATATACCTTTACTTGATCCAATTCCCTAACCGAAAAAAATGATTCTAGATACACTTTCGCCATGCCACCCGATCCAATTATTCCAACAGTGTTTGAATCTTCCCTAGAGAGATATTTACAAGCCACACCTGCCGTGGCACCAACCCTTGCGTGCTGAAGTGATTCGTCGTTCAGCAATCCTATTATCTCCCCATTGGCCGAATCAAAAAGTAACACAAAACCCATTGATTTTCCCTCTTCTACATTGTATTGCACTTCTCTCAATTTTCCTTCAGTATCTCTCCTCCAGCTATACACATCTGATACAAAACGAAAAGCGAGTCTTGGAGGGTCCAAAGTCGCTCCAATAAGGGAGTGCCACCAATAATAATCCAATTCCCCTTTTCCCTCCACCGGAGAAAGAACATCTGTTCTAGGCTGAAATGCTGCATTCCCTTTACTCAGTTGGACAAATGCATTTTCCATTGCCTCTACGGCATCCGGAATATTCAACACTTTTTCAGTGGTCTCATTGTCTATAAGAAGTGCCATTTTACAAACTATTTATCAAATGCACAGAAAAAGACCTTTTGACTTCTCCACAATGAAAATCAAAATCCATATTTTCTCACATCACCTCCAAATCACCATGGCATTCTCAGATCTGCGAGATTGGATTGAAGCAGTAGATGACTTAAATGATTTAAAAAAGATTTCCGGTGCAAACATCGAAGAGGATATCGGTGCTATTAGTGATGTATATCAGAGCAACCCTGGATCCGAAGCCGTACTTTTTGATGATATACCTGGGTACCCCTCTGGGTTCCGCGTACTTTCTTGTATACTTAGTTCGCCCTCTCGAATAGCATTGACATTTGGATTTGATCCAAAATACACTTTGAAAGAGACTACAAAAGGGATTCAACACAAACTCAAAAATCGAAGTGGAATTCCTCCAAAAATAGTCAAAAATGGTCCTATTTTGGAAAATATTCAAGAAGGAAAAGATGTCGACGTAACCACCTTCCCGTCTCCCTTGTGGCACGAAAAAGATGGTGGGAACTATATTGGAACTGCAGATCTCGTAATTACACAAGATCCTGACAATGGATGGGTCAATGTGGGTACCTACCGTTCCATGATCCACACCACTAACGAAGTAGGAATGTTGGCCTCTCGTGGAAAACACGGTAGGGAACACATGGAAAAATATCACGATCGCGGCGAACCCTGTCCCATCGCAATAGTATGTGGTATCAACCCCGAATTATATTGGGCATCTTCTGTTGAAATACCCCATGGAGTTTGTGAGTATGATTTTGTAGGTTGGTGGCGCGAAAAACCAGTTGAAGTTATACAAAGTTCATTAACTGGACTTCCACTCCCTGCAAATGCTGAAATAGTACTTGAGGGTTATATCCCTCCCAACAAAACTAGATTAGAGGGGCCCTATGGGGAGTTCCTTGGTTATTACGCTGGCGGTGAAAAAGAAGAAATGGTAGTCGACGTAGAACGAATTTACTATCGAAATAATCCGATTTTGACAGGGTCGCCCTCTGCAAAACCACCTGCAGAAGAAACTTATTTTAGATGCCCCATCCGGGCTGCAAATATAGCAAATGCTCTTGAGGAATTGGGCGTCCCTGGAATCAAAGATGTGTGGTGCGATCCTGCTGGAGCAACTCGACTATGGGTAGTGGTTTCAATAAAACAAGAGTACGCAGGCCATGCAAAACAAGTAGGTCAATTAGTCAGTCAAATGCCTCAAAATGTATTCTTGGGAAAATACATAATAGTTGTCGACGAAGATGTCGATGTATTTGACCAATCAGACGTTATCTGGGCACTTGGCACTCGCGTCCACCCCCCTCGTGATATCCATATTGAAGATTATACCCTGGGCGCAAGTTATGATCCCATTCCATATGATTATATTTACCCTGGAGGGAGGGGATCTCCTGAAAAAGGATATTATAATGCCCGTGTTGTTATTGACGCAACAAAACTTTATGAAGCCAGAGATGAATATCCCGAAGTAGTCCGGGTTAGCCCTGAACTACGACAGAAAGTTTCTAAAAAATTCCCTGGCTTATTCGATCAATTTTTGTGACTAGTTTCTACCTTTTCCATTAAGTGGGAGGAGCAGGATTTGAACCCGCGGACTCCTACGAGATCGGATCTTAAGTCCGACGCCTTTGGCCTGGCTTGGCTA
>MDTE01011153.1_pt1 | contig 64231 bp, 59 predicted proteins | sample 811231 | NCBI WGS metagenome assembly MDTE01 (sample SAMN05326651, study PRJNA326480) | marine metagenome | isolation source: seawater | place: Indian Ocean: Red Sea | collected 2010
ATTTGGAACAAGTTTAATTACTCATACAGGTTATACAGATCCTTGGGCATACATCTTCGGTGCAGTTAGTTGTACCATAATAATAATATTTTATTATACGATGAATCCAAAAATTAAACCTTTTAAATTGTTTGTATTTTCAGCCATAATTTTAATATCAATAATTTTTGCGACCATAGGTCCATGGTTAAGGAACACTCCAGATGGTCTAGTTTTTGTATTTTGGCTATGTCTGGCAGTATGGATAAATGATATAGCTTCTTATGGTTTAGGACGTCTTATAGGTGGACCTAAATTATTACCATCCATAAGTCCTAAAAAAACAATTTCTGGTGCACTTGGCGGTGTTATATTTACCGTAATCTTCTCAATTTTATGGTTTTTTATAACAACTAGAACAGGTTTAATAAATAAAGATAATAACATAATAACTCTAGCCATTTTAGGTTTTGTAATTTCAATTATAGCACAAATAGGTGACCTGATTGAGTCAGCATTCAAAAGGAAAATAGGTATAAAAGATACCAGCAACTTGATACCAGGACACGGTGGTATTATGGATAGAATGGATAGTTTAGTGTTTGCTGTCTTAATTTGTGCACCAGCAATGTGGATTATAGGTGAAAAACCACTTTCATGGTGATATACAAGGTATTTATAAAAAAATATAATAAAAATTTTGGCTACAAGGGAAAATTTCTATATAAAGTAATAATCACAATTAGTTACAATTAGTTACAGCCCCTTTGCCAAACTTGCATTGCTATAAAGCTGTGCTTAAAATTACGGGTATATAACTTTTTTTTTACGAACGTTGACTATCAACGTTGACTATCTAAGTCATACGGAATTATTTGATCGCTGCCTTAAAGATGGAAACCATAGGAAATATCTGGGATTACGTTTGGCCATTTCTGGTCATCTTAGCTGTAATCGTGTTTGCACACGAGATGGGTCATTATATAGTTGCCCGGATTAATAAAGTACGCGTTGAAGTATTTTCAATAGGATTTGGGCCAGAAATATTTGGCATTAATGACCGTCATGGAACACGTTGGAAGTTTAGTCTTTTGCCTCTAGGAGGATATGTAAAATTTTTTGGTGATGCTAACGTAGCGAGTGGACCTGACAAACAAATAGATAACATTAGCCCGGATGAAAAATTATATTCTTTCCACCATAAGCGTGTTGGACAAAGAGCTGCAATAGTTTTAGGAGGCCCAGCAGCAAATTTCTTATTTGCAATTATACTATTTGCAATTCTCTTTGGTACTGTCGGGCAGAGGTATACACCGGCAGAAGTAAATGAGGTAAAGCAAGGCAGTCCTGCTGAGATAGCAGGTCTATTACCAGGTGATAAGATATTAGCTGTCAATGGTAACGCAATAGATAGGTTTGAGGATCTTCAATATTTGGTTACACAAAGTCCAAATATTAATATGACTTTCCAAATTGATCGATTGGGTCTTAAAAAAGATATAGATATAAAACCAGAACTAATAGAGCATAAGGATCAATTTGGTACAATTCATAGAATAGGCCAAATCGGAATAATCAAGTCTGGTGTTGATTTTAAAACTCATAATGCTGGAGGTGCTATATGGGCTGCAATAGAAGAAACAGCATTTATGACATGGGCAACACTTAAAGCAATTGGTCAAATGATTGGAGGCAGTAGATCTACCGAGGAACTTGGAGGGCCAATTCGTATAGCTGAAATGAGTGGGCAAGTAGCCCAACAGGGTTTTGTAACTGTATTGTTCTTTATGGCAGTTTTATCTATAAATTTAGGATTAATTAATTTATTCCCTGTGCCAATGTTAGACGGAGGACACTTAATATTTTATATTTTTGAAGCAATTAGAGGAAAACCTTTGAAGCCTAAATTTCAAGAATATGGGCTTCGTTTTGGATTTCTATTAGTAATTATTTTGATGATTTGGGTAACCACTAAAGATGTTATTCGTCTGGGCTGGTAATCAAAAACAAGCGCATCCGTTGCGTAAATCTAGGCTTTCTTGTGCGAAACACCCAATTCGCAATTTATTTATAAATTTAGCCTTAACTATTTGCATTTTTACTTTACACACCTCAGGCTTAATGGCTGCATCTCTTATTGAAAAAATAGAGATTATAGGAAATGAAAGAATAGAAACTGACACAATCAGAACGTATCTTCCTATTGAACTAGGACAAGATTTAAAACCTGAATTAAGCAATCGTGCATTAAAAGAATTGTTTGCAACAGGTTTATTTGCGGACGTACTAATTAAGCAAGTTCAAGGAACCCTTGTAATAGAAGTAATAGAAAATCCAATAATTAATCGTGTGGCTTTTGAAGGCAATGAGCGTATTGACGATGAAACACTTAATTCAGAAGTTCAATTAAGACCCCGAGTAGTCTATACAAGAACTAGGGTTCAAACAGACGCACAAAGAATTCTAGAAATTTACAGAAGAAGTGGGAGGTTTGGTGCTAAAGTAGAACCAAAGGTAATCCAACTGACACAAAATCGAGTTGATTTGATATTTGAAATACGTGAAGGTGACAGTACAGGTATTCATAAAATTAATTTTATAGGCAACAAACGTTTTTCAGATCGAGCTTTAAGGGATGAAATAATTACATCTGAGTCAGCTTGGTATCGTTTTTTCTCATCTGATGACACATATGACCCAGATAGATTAGCATTTGATCAAGAACTGTTAAGAAAATATTACTTAAAAAACGGATACGCTGATTTCAGAGTAAAATCAACAATAGCAGAACTGGGCCCTAAAAGAAAAAACTTTCTTATCACTTTTAGTATTGATGAAGGCAAAAGATATCGTTTTGGTAAAATCACTATAGATAGCAGACTTACAGATCTAAACGCTGAGAATTTAACTACTTTAATCACTACAACACCCGGAGAATGGTATAATGCCGACAAAGTTGAAGATACCATACAGTCACTTACAGACTCCGCTGGTAATCTTGGCTATGCCTTTGTAGACATCAAACCAATTGTCAGCCGTAACAGAGAAGATATGGATATAGAAATAACATATCAAATCGATGAAGGACCAAGAGTTTATGTGCAAAGGATAGATATTACAGGTAATACTAGAACTCTTGACAGAGTACTTAGACGAGAATTTCAAATAGTTGAGGGTGATGCTTTTAATTCAGCAAAAATTAAACGTTCAAAACAACAATTGCAGAATCTTGGTTTTTTTGAAAAGGTGGACATTGCGACCTCTACTGGAGATGAAAAAGATAAATCTATAATAACTGTATCTGTACAAGAAAAGTCTACCGGAGAGTTGAGCTTTGGAGCAGGATTATCATCTCAAGATGGTGTTCTTGGTGATATTGGAATTGTAGAACGAAATTTATTAGGACGTGGGCAATCTTTAAGACTTAACACAACAATTTCTGTAAGAACCCAAGAGTTAGATTTGAGTTTTACTGAACCATATTTCCTCGGCAAAAATTTGTTAACAGGAATAGATTTATTTAGGAAAACATCAGATCAACAAGATGTAAGTTCTTTTGACATGAAGAGTTTGGGATTTAATACCAGAATTGGTTACGTAATTTCTGATAATTTTCGTCATACTGTTCGCTACACTCTGAGACGTGATGTTATAAGCGATGTTAGTAATACAGCTTCACGTTTCATAAGGGATCAAGAGGGCAAAACAACCACCTCAGCTATAGGACACACCCTTTCTTATGATTTAAGAGATAGTCGATTAGATCCATCCAGTGGATATATTATTCGCTTCGGTCAAGAACTCGCAGGTATAGGTGGCAGTGTAAAACATTTAAAAAACACTTTTGATTATTCTTATCATTACCCACTTGGTAATGGATTAGTTGCAACTGCACAGTTAAAGAATGGACACATTGTTGGTATAGGGCAAGATATTAGGGTTAACAATAGGTTTTTACTGGGCGGTCAATCACTTAGAGGATTTGAACCAGGAGGTGTAGGCCCAAGAGACCTATTAACAGATGATGCATTGGGGGGGAATTTCTTCTACAGTGGTACAGCTGATTTATCTTTCCCCATTAATATAAGTAAAGATTTTCCAATCAGCGGTTCAGTATTTTCTGATGTTGGAGCACTAACCTCTGTAGATGAAACCGGAGTAAATATTGGGGATTCTGGTGAACCACGACTTTCTCTAGGTATTGGATTCAGTTATCGCTCACCATTAGGACCTATTCGAATTGATTTTGCAGAAGCAATTATAAAAAAGGATTTTGATGAGACAGAAGGTTTTCGTTTTAGCTTTGGTACGAGGTTTTAATAATGATTAGTCTGCTTATTCGCACAGTAATTAGTATTGGAATTATTTCATGTTTTATGTTTTCTACATTAAATAAATCCGATGCAAAGGAAACAACTATTGGGGTTGTTGAGGTTCAACTAATAATGCAACAAGCATTAGCAGCTCAATCAATCCAAACCCAAGTTGAAGAGAAAAGAGATTTATATGAGTCCATTGTAATTAAAGAAGAAAATAGACTCAGGGAGCTTGAAAAAGAAATTCTTCGTCAAAAGTCTCTTCTTACACCAGATTCTTTTGCTAAGAAAAAACAAGAATTTGATAGTCAAGTTACAGCACATAAGCGTTACGTAAGAGAACGTCGCCGTATACTGGATCAAACATATGCTGACGGCGTCAGACAGGTACAAAAAGAATTAGCAAGCATAATAGCTATAATTGCTCAAGAACGTGGAATATCTCTAGTTATACCTGCCTCGCAGGTTTTGTATGGGGAGGTTACACTTTTATTGACAAAGGAAGCATTAACTATGCTTAACGATAAGCTTCCTAGAGTTGAACTAGATTTTCCAGAAGACTGATCTACTTATGGCTGATGAAAAATTTTATAATTTAGCTGGACCCTTTGATTTAAATCATATTGCTCAGCTTGTAGATGCTAAACTATATGAGAAATCAGAACCAAATAAAGTAATTTATGACGTTGCTCCATTAGATAAAGCTGAGTCAAATGATCTAAGCTTCTTGGATAATCCAAAATATAGATCTGCTTTTAAAAATACAAAAGCAGGTGCTTGTATAATACATCCTTCACAGATAAAACATGCCCCAAAGAATTTATCGCTATTAATCACTGAAGACCCCTACAAATCTTATGCTTTAGCCGCTGAGGCTTTTTATCCTACAATCCGCCCAGAACCATATATTTCTCAATATGCCCACATCGCAGATAATGTACAAATAGGAGAGGGATGCAGAATTGAGGCTGGAGCAGTTATCAATAGTAATGTCATTATAGGTTCATATTGTCACGTAGAATCTAATGCTGTAATCAGTGCTGCTGTCTCAATAGGGGATGATTGTGTCATTGGTGCAAATTCAAGCTTATCTCACTGTTCTATAGGAAAACGTGTCAAAATTTATCCAGGTGCAAGAATAGGTCAAGAAGGATTTGGTTTTGCACCAAGTATAACAGGGCATACAAAAGTTCCTCAATTAGGAAAAGTTGTAATACATAATGATTGTGAGATAGGTGCTAACACAACCATAGATAGAGGTTCAGGTCCAAATACAATAGTAGGCCAGGGAACTTGGCTGGATAACTTAGTACAAATTGGCCATAATGCAAAACTAGGACGTGGATGTATTATGGCATCACAATCAGGTCTTGCTGGTAGTGCAGAAATTGGTGATTTTGTCTTTATAGGTGGACAAGTAGGTATTTCTGGACATATCAAAATAGGGGATGGAGTTAAAGTTGCCGGACAATCAGGGGTAATTAAAGATATTCCTCCTGGTTTAACTTACGGTGGAACACCAGCAGTTCCAATTAAAGAATGGCATAGACAAACAAATATTCTTGCAAGTTTAATTAAATCTAAGGGTGGAAAGTAATTTCGATGACTAAAATTTTATTACATGACGAATATGACACCTATGATATAGAAAAAATACTTGAAGCAATACCTCACAGGTATCCATTTCTTTTGGTCGATAAGGTAATTAAAGTAAAACGCGATGAATCTGCTATAGGAATAAAAAATGTAACTATCAATGAAAATCATTTCCAAGGGCATTTCCCAAAACGACCTGTAATGCCCGGGGTCTTAATTATTGAATCAATGGCTCAAACTGCAGCTGTTTTAGTAGTTGCTTCTCTTGGGCCTGAGATGGCAGGTAAATTAGTTTATTTTATGAGTGTAGAAAATTGTAGATTTAGAAAGCCAGTTTTTCCTGGGGATCAAATTCAAATTCATGTCTCAAAAAAACATCGTAGAAGAAATGTATGGAAATTTGAAGCAACGGCAACAGTTGATAATAAGTCAGTTGCTGAAGCCACTTATTCAGCAATGATATTGGAAGACACATGACTAGAATTCATAGAACTGCAGTAGTTTCAGAGAAAGCTACCATAGGAAAAGATGTAATAATTGGCCCCTATTGTGTAATAGGGGATGATGTCAAGATAGGGAATAGCGTTGAATTAATATCTCATATATTTATTGATGGTCATACTGACATAGGTAGCCGAACAAAAATATATCCTTTTGCCTCGATAGGGACACCACCCCAAGATTTAAAATATAAGGGTGAAATATCAAAACTGAAAATAGGAGAGGATAACATTATACGTGAACATGTAACTATGAATCCAGGCACAGAAGGTGGAGGACTAACTACCCAGATCGGAGATAAATGCCTTTTTATGGTTGCAACTCACGTAGCCCATGACTGCATAATTGGCAATAATGTAGTAATGGCTAATAATGCAACATTAGCAGGACATGTAAAAATAAATGATTGGGTTATTTTAGGTGGATTATCTGCTGTTCATCAATTTGTTCGCATCGGTAGACATGCTATTATTGGAGGAGTTACTGGAGTAAGAGATGACGTTATTCCATATGGATCTGTTACTGGTGCACATGGTAAGCTTGCCGGTTTAAATTTAGTAGGCCTAAAACGTCGGGGATTCGACAGAGAAACAATTCATGATTTAAGACGTGCGTTTAGACTTTTATTTGCTAATGAAGGTACTATGACAGAACGTGTTACAGATGTAACTGAATTATACAGCGGAAATGAACCAGTTATGGATATTGTAAATTTTATCCAATCTGACAGTAGTAGAGCAATATGCCAGCCGCGCGGTGAAAGTGCAGAGTAAAATAGGAATTATTGCAGGTAGTGGGTTACTCCCCCTACGTCTTATTGATTCATGCCGTGAATCTTCAAAACCATATTTTATAATACTATTAGAAGGTGAAGCAAAACCTTCTGATTATTATGGTGAGGACTTTTCACTTATACCAATTGGAAGTTTGGGAAAAACTATTAATGCACTTAAAAAATCTAATTGTACTGAAGTTGTTATGGCAGGCCCCGTTAAGAGGCCATCTTTGAGCAAACTCAAACTTGACCTAAGAGCAATAAAATTATTAGCAAGATTCGCGAGATCAAAAAATCAAGGAGATGACGCACTTCTAAGGATTTTAGTTAAAGAGCTTGAATTAGAAGGTTTTAAAGTAATTGGAGCTGATGAAATACTGGGAAAAGGATCATTAGCAAAAGTTGGAGTTATGGGAAAGCATGCACCTAACCAAGTTGCATTAGATAACATTAGTTTAGGAATTGAGGTTGCACAGACTCTAGGTAGTCTAGATATAGGTCAATCTGTAATTATTCAAGAAAATGTTGTAATTGGAGTGGAAGCAGCAGAAGGAACCGATTCATTAATTCAACGATGTAGGAAACTTCTAAAAGAAGGTTCGCCTGGAGTATTAGTAAAGGTTAAAAAACCAAATCAGGATCCTAGAGCAGACTTGCCGACTATCGGAGTGAACACAGTAAAAATATCTTTTGAAAGTGGACTTAGTGGAATTGCTGTAGTTGCAAATAGCACACTAATTATTGATTATGATTCTGTGATTAATGAGGCAAATTCTTTAGGACTCTTTATTTACGGACAAACCCAATAGTGAACATAATCAAAAATACAAAAGAATTACCTTTAATTTATATTATTGCGGGGGAACCCTCTGGAGATTTATTGGGAGCTAACCTGATGTGTTCTTTAATTAAATTAACAGATGGAAAAATCAGATTTGCAGGAGTTGGTGGATCAAGAATGAAAGCAGCGGGGCTTAAAAGTCTCTTTCCAATGGAAGATATAAGCCTTATGGGTTTCATTGAAATACTTCCTCACTTACCACTTATATTTAAAAGATTAGCACAGGTTAAGAAAGATATTAATAAAAATAAACCAAGATGTGTTATAACCATAGACTCTCCAGAATTTAATTTTCGAGTAGGTAAATCAATAAAAGATCCCAATATATACATTATTCACTATGTAGCTCCAACGGTATGGGCTTATAGACCAAAACGTGCAGAAAAAATTTCTAAATTTCTAGATTTATTGCTTGTTTTATTTCCATTTGAGCCAACATATTTTGAAAAAGTAGGTTTAGAAACAACCTTCGTTGGCCACCCACTTGCTAAAAAAAATATTAAAAATATTGATCCTAGGGTTCTACTAAGAGATATAGACTTCAAGGAAGACAATATTTATATTACAATCTTACCTGGAAGCCGAAAAACAGAAATAAAACGTCATATATCTTTATTTGAAAAAGCTCTTAGACCTTTGGCGGTAAAAAATAAAAAAATTGTCTTTCTCCTCCCTATAGCCGATAATTTAAGAAAAGAATATATACAAAAACAAATTCAGAATTGGTCTATTCCAGTTCATATTTTAAGTGGTGAAGAACAAAAATATACAGCATTTAAAATTAGCAGAGCAGCACTGGCAGTATCTGGTACTGTGACTCTAGAATTGGCCATAGCCGGCCTACCTATGATAGTTGTATATCGAGCAAACCCAATAACTGCTGCTATAGCAAAAAGAATAATAAAATTAAAAAATATTTCTTTAGGTAATATTCTCCTAGGAAAGAGTGTAGCAACTGAGCTTCTGCAAGAAAATGCTACTCCTAAAAACATTACAGATTCTTTATGGAGTTTGATAATTGATAGTCCTTCAAGAGACCTTCAAATAAATGAATGGAAAAAAATTCCTGATTTATTAACGACTGAAAATAAAGATAGCCCAAGTAATCAAGCAGCATCTGCAATTTTAAAAAAGATAAATTTAATCTAAGTTAAATAACTATTAGTTCTGTTATGATAAAAAGGAAAAATCAAATGAGTGTAACTTCCCAAGATATTCTAAAAAACTCTAGACTCTTACATACTATGATCCGCGTTAAAGATTTAGACCTATCTTTGAAGTTTTATACAGAGTTATTAGGAATGAATTTACTTAGAAAAAATGACTATCCTACAGGCAAATTTACACTTGCTTTTGTCGGGTATGGAGATGAAGAAAATCATACTGTTATTGAATTAACGCATAACTGGGATCAAGACGATCCTTATGAACATGGTGATGGATTTGGACACATAGCAATTAGTGTAGAAGATGCTTATAAAGTATGTGAAAAACTTTCTATAGAGGGTGTCAAAATCCCAAGACCAGCAGGGCCTATGAAAGGTGGGACAAGAGTAATAGCATTCATTGAAGACCCTGATGGATACAAAATCGAGCTTATACAAAGAAGCTAAATAGCACGCTCTTTCTATAATCATCAATAGCAGATAGTATTTACTTTCGTTGATCTAGAGGTGTATAAGGCCTTGAAGGAGATCCAGTATATAACTGACGAGGACGTCCAATCTTTTGCTCAGGATCTTCAATCATTTCCTTCCACTGTGCTACCCATCCAACAGTCCTTGCTATGGCAAAAATAACTGTAAAAAGATGTGTAGGAATTCCCATTGCACTTAATATTAAACCCGAATAAAAGTCTACATTTGGGTATAATTTCCTCTCAACAAAATAGTCATCCTCCAAAGCAATACGCTCAAGCTCCATAGCTATGTCTAACATCGCATTATCGATTCCAAGATCATCTAATACCTGATGACAAGTTTGTCGCATAACCTTCGCTCTTGGATCATAATTTTTGTAAACACGATGGCCAAAACCCATAAGGCGAAATGGATCGTCCTTATCTTTAGCTTTTTTAACAAAAGTAGCAATTTGATCTTTGCTTCCTATCTCCTCTAACATCTGAACAACTGCTTCATTTGCTCCACCGTGTGCTGGCCCCCAAAGTGTAGCAATACCTGCTGCAATACATGCGTATGGATTAGCACCAGATGATCCAGCGAGTCTAACTGTCGATGTAGAAGCATTTTGTTCATGATCGGCGTGCAATATCAAAATTTGATCCATTGCCCTAGCTTGTACTGGATTAATCTCATAGTCTTCACAGGGAACTGCAAACATCATATGAAGAAAATTTTCTGAATATGTTAAATCATTACGTGGATACACAAAAGGCTGACCAACATTATATTTGTATGCCATAGCTGCTATTGTAGGCATTTTTGCTAATAATCTATGAGAGGCAATCATTCGGTGATAAGGATCCTGAATATCAGTAGCATCATGATAAAATGCAGCTAAGGCCCCTACAACACCAATCATTACAGCCATTGGATGGGCATCCCTTCGGAAACCTCTATATAGATAATTTATTTGCTCATGAACCATTGTGTGGTGTGTAATTGTATATTCGAACTTCTGTTTCTCTTGTAAGCTTGGTAACTCACCATTGAGTAGGAGATAAGAGACTTCTAAAAAATCACTTTTTTCTGCTAATTCTTCTATTGGATACCCTCTATGCAAAAGTATTCCTTGCTCTCCATCAATATAAGTTATTGCTGATGCACAAGAACCTGTCGCTGTAAAACCTGGATCATAAGTAAAATGTCCAGTTTGCGAATATAATTTTCTTACATCTATTACAGAAGGTCCTAGAGTGCCAGATAAGACTGGCAAATCTAGAGCTAAACCTAATTTATCCTCCGATAATTTAAAGCTATTATCTGACAATTTCTTTTACCTCTTTGATGATCACTATCGTTGGTCACATAGAATCTTAAAATTCGAGATCACAAAGATTATTTGACACATGATTAAAATCTTTGCTTAAAATTTATTCTTTAATCTATTAATTAATTATAATAAATAAATCAAAGGACAACATTTAAATATTGAGATTGTATTATACTACAAAGAAGTAAGAAAAACCATAATCCTATTTCTTAACAGCATCAGAGATCCTTTTTATAACTTCAGACCTACCGAGCACAAAAATAATAGAAAAAATTCCGGGTGATGTGTTTGTCCCAGTGAGTGCACTCCTAATTGGCTGTGCAATATTGCCAAGTTTAATATTTTCCTTTTTAACAAAACTCCGTACAATTTCTTCTATATGTTCTTCGCTCCAGTCCTTACACTCTAAAAATTCATTTGCAATCTTATTGAGAAGAATCTTTGCCTCATTAGTTAGTATTTTTAACGCTTTATCATCATAGGATATAGGTTTTTTTTCAAAAATAAAATCAATGGATTCAATTATTTGTATTATTGTATTACTTTTTTGTATTAACTCTGATCTCAGATAGATAAACTTATCTTTATTCTCATCAACAGCTTCTTTACCCCATTTCAAACAAAGTAATCGGTAACATTCATCTAAAATTTTGGAATGATCTGAACTTCTTATGTAATGACCGTTCATATTAATTAACTTATCTAAATCAAATCTTGATGGAGATTTACCAATACCATCCAAACTAAACCATTTGATAGCTTGCTCTTGGGAAATCAATTCATCATCACCATGAGACCAACCTAAACGCAGAAGATAATTACACATTGCCTCAGGTAAAATTCCCATTTTTTCATAGAAACCTAACTCCACAGAACCATGACGTTTTGATAGTTTTGAACCATCTGACCCATGAATTAAGGGTATATGAGAGAATTTTGGAGTTTCCCAAGCTAGAGCTTTAAATAGCTGCGTTTGACGGGCTGTATTTGTAAGATGGTCATCTCCTCTTATAGCATCAGTTATTCCCATGTCATGGTCATCTACCACTACAGAAAGCATATAAGTTGGGCTTCCATCAGCACGCAACAAAACCATATCATCAACTTGTTTGTTAGAAATACTAATCTTTCCCTGTACACCGTCATCAATAATAGTTTCACCCTCAATCAAAGCTTTAAAACGAACTACTGGAGAAATTCCTGGAGGAGCATCCTGTGGATCTTTATCTCTCCATGTTCCATCATATCTAACAGGGTTTCCTTGTTTACGTGCTTTCTCTCTCATTTCCTCTAACTCAGAGGTAGTACAATAACATTTATATGCTCTACCTGAGTCCATGAGAAAGCTAACAACCTCTCTATGTCGATTTGCCCTTGAATGTTGGAGGATAGGATCACCATCCCATTCAATGCCTAGCCATTTTAGTCCATTAAGTATTTGGGTTATAGCATCATCCGTAGATCGAACTCGGTCAGTATCTTCAATTCTAAGGAGAAACTTACCACCGTATCTTTTTGCAAATAGCCAGTTAAAGAGGGCAGTTCTTGCTCCTCCAAGATGTAAAAATCCTGTGGGAGAAGGGGCAAATCGAGTTACTACAGACATATAGTTTATACTTTTATTTTTTAGAGATTGGATGCTATAGAATTAAATTAAATTTAATTTATGATTGAAGGAAAGACTAGTGACTTAATAATTAACAATCATATTTTCTTATTATTCCAGCTATGCGTCCTTGAACTTTAACCCTCCCAGGTCCGAAAATACGGGTTTCATGGTTTAAATTTTCAGGTTCTAGAGCAATAGATTCTCCCTTACGCCTGATTCTTTTTAGCGTGACCTCATTATCATCAATTAAAGCAACAATAATGCTTCCATTATCAGCCGTATCAGATCTCTGAATAATAGCTATATCACCATCAAATATACCTACATCTATCATAGAATCCCCGGCGACCTCTAATGCATAATATTCTCCGGAACCTAGCAAGGTTGAAGGAACGTCAATACTCTCGGTTTCATCTCTTAATGCTTCTATAGGTAAACCTGCCGCAATGCGACCATAAAGAGGTAAAGATACATTTTCTGGACCTAATGAATCTTGATATTCCGCAGAATAATTACTTGTTTCTTTCCCAAACTTTCCTTCTATTACATTATTTGGCAGATCATTTGAATTTAGGGTTTCAGATCCACCTTGGAAAGATGCAGGCAGTTTTATAACTTCTAAAGCACGAGCTCGGTGAGGTAATCTTCTTAAAAAACCCCTCTCTTCAAGAGCAGATACTAATCTATGGATTCCAGATTTTGATTTTAAAGATAATGCAGCTTTCATTTCTTCAAACGAAGGTGCAACTCCATTACTTCTCATATGGGTATCAATATAAACCAATAATTCTAATTGCTTACGGGTTAACACAGTTGCCTCCATGCTATGAACAAAACGTAAACTCTTATATCTGTTCTACTTTAGTTCGCTTAAACCGTCAAGGATAAGAAAAAATATAAAAAGCAGTTAATGTAAAATAAATGAATATTAAATTGTTAGTAATGGCTGATCTAATCTCAAAACTTTTACTAGATCTCCAATTTTTGCTGATGGGGCATTAGGTTCTCTAATAATTAAACAATCTGATTGTGCTAAATTACTAATCATGGAACTATCTTGCTTATCAAACGGTTCAACTTTTAAAAATTCCCCCTCAGATATAGTCAACCTCGCCCTTAAATAATCTTGGCGTTCATCATTAGCTTTTAAGGGAGATAATAAATGTGCAGAAGAAAATTCTCTTGAATAATGACATTTAACACCAAGCATGGCCTTAATTGCCGGAAGTACAAAAATCTGCGCACAAATTAATGCTGATACAGGATTGCCAGGCAAACCTATAACAATTTTGTCATATAATTTTCCAAACATAATAGGCTTTCCTGGCCTTATAGCTACCTTCCAAAATTCGAAATTAAACCCTGCTAACTCTAGAGCACTTTTCATAAAATCGTGGTCTCCAACTGATGCCCCACCAGTTGTAATTAATAAATCAGCTCCCTTTGATGCCTCAATTGCTTCAGCGATAGACTTGGGATCATCATCAGCAATTCCAATTTGAATTGAATTAGCACCAAAATTTGAGATAGCAGCTGCCAGGGCTGAACCATTAGAACTTATAATTTGGTTTTCTCCAATTTGCTCTCCAGGTAGAACTATCTCATTCCCATTAGAAAGAATTGCTACATTTGGCTTTCGAACAACACTAAGCCAAGGAATATTCATCGCCGCCAAGAGGCCTAATGACCTTGGGTTTACCCAATCACCTTTATGTAAAAGTTTTTCACCATTCTTAAAATCTAAACCGGCAGGACGAATGTAATCACCTTGATCAGCCGTTAAATTAACCGTTACATAATCTGCAGATGACATTTTTGAAGTATTTTCTTGAATTACAATACAATTGGCACCAATTGGAACACGAGCTCCTGTAAAAATTCTAACTGCTTCTCCTGCATTAATTTTCTTTGGAAAATTTTTTCCAGCAGGGATTTCTCCTACAACCTTTATTTTTACTGGCACTTTGTTTACATCTTCAGCTCTTAAAGCGTAACCATCCATTGCTGAAACAGGGAAGGGAGGATGGGTCCTCCTAGCTAAAGCATCTTTAGCAAGAACTCTTCCTAGAGAATTCTCTAAACTTATAGTTTCAGCTGGAAGCAATTCACATGAATTTGATATTCTCTCAAGAGCAGACTTAACTGATATCATATTATTAACTTTCAGCAATTAAGCTATTTGATAATTTATATTCTTCCGACTTACCACCTGATTTATAAGTTAGCTTTGTATCTGAAATTACCATACTTCTATCAACTGCTTTACACATGTCATAAATTGTTAGAGCTGTTACTGACACAGCTACCAATGCCTCCATTTCAACGCCAGTTTTCCCGTCCACTTCACATGAACCTTTAATTTCTATGTAATTATTCTCTTTATCAATTTTGAATTCAACAGTAATTGAGGAAATATTTAAAGGATGACAAAGGGGAATTAATTGAGAAGTATTTTTAGCAGCCATAATTCCTGCCACTCTGGCAACAGACAGGACATCTCCTTTGGGCAAACCTTCCCTTAAGACTAAATCTAGTGTTTCTGGCAACATAGAAACTCTTGAATAAGCATTAGCTATCCTACGAGAAGCTATTTTATCACCTACGTTTACCATATTGGCCCTTCCTTGAGAGTCTAAATGGCTCAGTTGTTTATTCATTGACTCGTTCCTTTTGGGTCAGACTTTCTAATTTTTATTGCCTAATAATTGGCGTGTCGCTTGGACAAGGTCATTTTGTTTCATTAAGGATTCACCAACTAAAAATCTCCCCACCTTTGAGTGGAGCATCCTTACAATATCTTCATTTGAATATATACCGCTCTCAGAAACAACGTCGATTCCTTTAGGTACGAGGGGCATTAATCTTTCGGTTGTATTTAAATTTATCTCGAGTGTTTTTAAATTACGATTATTTATACCAATAAGATCAACATCTAAATCACATGTTCTTTCTAGTTCTCTTTCATCATGAACTTCTACTAAAACACACAAACCAAGCCTTCTAGCTTCTTTAGACAAATCTGAGGCTAAATAATCATCAATTGCTGCCATGATTAATAAGATACAATCAGCACCTATCGCTCTGGTTTCATAAACCTGATATGGATCAAGTATGAAATCTTTCCTCAAAATAGGCAATTTTACTGCTTTACGAACATCTATTAAATGTTCGTTATGACCAGAAAAATAATTTCTTTCCGTCAAAACTGATATGCAACTTGCACCTCCAGTTTCGTACTGTAAAGCAAGGTCTACAGGATCAAAATCATCCCGGATAATACCCCTGCTGGGAGAAGATTTCTTTATTTCTGCTATTAACCCGACGCCTCTATCTATAACAGATTCGGATAATATCTTCTTAAAACCTAAGGTATCTGGTGCACATTCTGCATCAGAGCGTATAGATGAACTAGAAATAGTTTTTTGAATACGTTTTAGTTCTTCAAGTTTATTTGAGCAAATTTGTGATAAAATATTTTTCACGACTGCTTTTCCTAAGACATATTTGAAATTTCAATAAGATGTTCTAATGTTTTTGTTGCTTTTCCACTGTCAATACCATCTGCAGCAATATTAATCCCATCTTTTAAGTCTTTTGCTATTCCCCCGATCAATAGCATTGCGCCAGCATTTAATAAAACAATGTCTCTTATAGGGTTTTTATATCCACCTAATAAAGCTCTCATCATCTCTGCGTTTTCCTCAGATGTCCCCCCCTTTAGGTCATCTAATTTAGCACGTGGTATACCAACATCCTCCGGAATCAAACTAAATTGATTAATTTTTCCTTTGTGGAGCTCCACAATATTTGTGGTATCAGTGGTAGTAATTTCATCAAGACCATCTTCGCCATGAACTACCCAAACACGTTCTGAGCCAAATTTGCTTAAAACCCTAGCCATAGGCTCTAACCATTTTTTGTCATATACACCAATAAGCTGGAACTTTGTATCTGCCGGATTTGAGAGTGGCCCCAAAAGGTTAAAGATTGTCCTTGTTCCGAGATCAACTCTCGTTGAAGCTACATTTTTCATAGCAAGATGATGTCTAGGAGCATATATAAACCCGATACCTGTTTTTTTTATGCAATTTTCAATAATTTTCACCTCAGTTTCAGTATTAACTCCTAAAGCTGATAGAATATCAGCAGAACCAGATTTAGATGTTAGAGCCTTATTCCCGTGCTTAGCCACTACAAGACCCGAGGCCGCTACAACTATAGCCGATGCAGTACTTATGTTGAAAGTTCCACTAGCGTCACCTCCAGTGCCAGCTGTATCAACAGCACCTTCTGGAACATTTACTTTTACTGAACGTTCACGCATAATTCGCACACCTCCAGTAAGTTCATCTATAGTTTCACCTCTGACTCTAAGTGCGAGTAAAAGCCCGCCCATTTGTGATGGCGTTAGCTCCCCTGCCATCATATTATCAAATATAAAGGCAGACTCATCTTCAGAAAGATAAGCACCACTTCCTACTATATTAAGCAATCTCTTAATTTCAGACACCGATTATCTCTCATATAGTTTTTATAAAATATTTAAAAAGTTTTTTAGTAAATCATGACCATGTTCACTAGCAATACTCTCAGGGTGAAATTGCACACCGTGGATTTCATATTTTTTATGGGATACTCCCATAATAATACCATCAGAAGTCTGAGCTGTTATTTTTAAATCATCTGGTAGACTTTCTCTTTCTATAATCAAAGAGTGATATCGAGTTGCTGAAAATGGAGAAGGCAAACCTTTAAATATTCCAGATTCATCATGATGAATAAGACTTAATTTTCCATGTACTGGTGCGTCTGCACGAGTTATAATTCCGCCAAATGCCTGTCCAATAGATTGATGCCCCAAACAAACACCTAGGACTGGGATAAGACCTGAAATATTATTTAATAAATCAACACATATACCAGCCCGGCTAGGGTCAGATGGCCCAGGTGAGATAATGATTCCGCTTGGATTTAACTTAATTGCATCATTTACTGAAATCTCATCGTTACGATAGACTTTAACTAGTTGACCAAGTTCACCAAAATAATGAACCAAGTTATATGTAAAACTATCATAGTTATCTATAAGTAAGAGCATTATGACTAGCCTGAAAAAACAAAAGTAGTTAGTTAATATACATTAAAAATGGTATGTGAACCAATAAACAATTGTTAACCATAACAATTAACAAATAAGAAACTTGCTTCATAAGGTTAGGTAATTTTGTCAAACAGTAAATATAAAAATATTGCTTTGGCATATGATTTTTTGGATTGGCCATTTGAATATTTTCGTTACAAAGCAATAAGAAAGAATATTTTTTCTGGGCTTAGCGGGCATATTCTTGATGCTGGTATTGGAACAGGACGAAATATAATCTTTTATCCCAAAAACTCTAATGTTATTGGAATAGATAATAGCACTCAAATGCTAAAAATAAGCGAGAAACGACTAAGTAATACTAATTCAGATAATATTACATTAGTAGCAAACGATGTTCAATCTTGTGCATTTAGGAGTAATACTTTTGATTCAATAGTTGTTACTTTTATGTTTTGCACTTTGAATAAAGAGCAACAGTTAGAAGCACTAAAAGAACTTCATAGAGTTTTAAAACCTAACGGTATTATCAAAATTCTTGATTATAATTATTCTCAGATACCAATTCGTAAACTTATAATGAAAATTTGGGCACCTTGGGTATATCTAGCTTATGGGGCTGGGTTTAATAGAGCACTAGACATAAACACAATTAAAGGATCTGGATTAAAAAAAACTTCCCAACATTTTGTATACAAAGATATGATCAGTATTTCAACTTTTGAAACCTCAAATGAAAACTAAAATAAAGCTCTCATATATAAAGATATGTTTTTTCTTTATATTTTGTAATTTTATAATATTAACCAATGTAATAAATGAAGAAATTAACTCAGCTGAACAAGCTGAATCAGATAAAGTTCCATCAATTTTTAGCCATAATGGATCAACTCATTACTCGGGAAAAGTTTCTTATATTTCAATAGTGATTGATGACTTAGGTCATTCTCGAACAAAACTTAATGCATTTCTTACATTACCTAAATTTATTACTTTAGCTTTTTTACCATATACTAGTAATGCAAAATATTTTTCATCAATAGCATACAAAAGGGGGCATGATATACTCCTACATTTGCCGATGGAGGCACTAGATTCTAATGCAGACCCAGGCCCAACTACACTTAAGGTAAATAGCAAAAAAAAACAATTTCTTGATTTGCTAACACGAAATCTTGATTCAATAGAATCATTTGTCGGTGTGAATAATCATATGGGTAGCAAACTCTCCAAAAATAAGGTGGCTCTTCAGATTATTATGAATGAACTATCTAAAAGAAATGTTTTTTATTTAGATTCATTAACCATTCAAAATAGTTTGGGCTGGTTAATAGCCAGAGATTATGGCATCCCATTTGCAAAGCGTGATGTATTCATTGACCATTCAATTAATAAATTAGATATTAAAAAACAACTTCATAAACTTGAACAAATAGCCCATAGAAAAGGTTATGCTGTTGGGATTGGACACCCCCACATGATAACCCTATATGAATTGTCTGAATGGATTCCATTGGCAGAAAATCGTGGAATAAAATTTGTGCCATTAAGTAAAATCGTTAGAATGGAATGTAAATGTGATCTTTATCCAGAAAACTTATACTAGGTTATTCGTATGTTTTTAAGATCGTCCTTCTAGAGCAAATCTAACTGCATCTTCTGCTGCCCTAAATAATGCCCTTGCCTTATTAACGGTTTCTTCATATTCAAGTTCAGGATCGCTATCGGCAACCACACCACCCCCAGCCTGAACATACATTATGTTGTTTTTTATTACTGCGGTCCTAAGTGCAATACAAGTATCCATAGATCCACCAGCCGAAAAATAACCTACAGCTCCCGCGTAAATACCTCTTTTAGTTTTCTCTAATTCGTCAATAATTTCCATAGCTCTAACCTTTGGTGCACCAGTTACAGTGCCTGCAGGAAAACCAGCTATCAATGCATCAACAGAGTCTAACCCCTCCCTGAGAGATCCTTCAACATTTGAGACAATATGCATAACGTGAGAATAATGTTCTATTATCATCTCATCTGTTACTTTAACACTACCTGTCTTGGCGACTCTTCCAACGTCATTACGACCAAGGTCTAACAACATCAAATGCTCAGCAAGCTCTTTTGAATCTGAAAGTAAATCTTTTGCAAGAGCATCGTCTTCAGAACGATTTGAACCTCTGGGTCTTGTTCCCGCAATCGGTCTAATAGTAACTTTATCTTCTCTCAAACGAACTAAGATCTCAGGGCTAGATCCAACTACTGAAAAGTCACCAAAATTTAAGTAATAAAGAAAAGGGGAGGGATTCAGTCTACGTAATGAGCGGTATAGAGCAAAAGAAGGTAATGGAAAATTTACTTCAAATCTTTGAGACGGAACCACCTGAAAAACATCACCAGAAAATATATATTTTTTTGCAGCCTCAACCATTTCTCGATATTCTTCAAGGGAAGTGTTAGAGACAGGCCTACCAAACTTTAAGTTTTTATTTTTGTCATAATTCGGAATTGGTATTGGCAATGGTTTCTCAAGATCTTTTACGGTCTCAGACAATCTTGTTAGAGCTTGATCATATGCTTCTAGTGCATTTAATTTGATATTAGGCCAAACAGTTGCAACTAAAGAGATTGTATCTTTTACAGAATCAAAAATTGCCATAATTGTTGGCCTTAGCAATATAGAATCAGGTAGGTCTAATATATCTGGATTAGAATGGGGTAATTTCTCCATTTGCCTGACCATATCATAGCCAATGTAGCCAACTAACCCAGCTGACATAGGTGGTAAACCTTCTGGGATTTTAATTTGCGACTCACTTAAAAGATCTTTTAAGGACTGCAAGGGATTCTTTATACTTTTCTCAAAATTATTTTCATCATTAATTGCATCTTTATTAACTTCTACGGTATTACCCTTACAACGCCATATTAAATCTGGTTTTAATCCTATTATTGAATATCTACCCCTGACATCTCCACCTTCAACAGATTCTAGAAGAAAAGCATTTTTCCTTTCATCGGCCAGTTTTAAAAATACTGATACAGGTGTTTCTAAATCCGCTACAAGATAAGATGAAATAACTTGAGGTCTTCCCTCGTTATATAAAGATGAGAAATGCTTAAAATCTATTTTTAGACTCATGGTTTGGCAAACAACCTCTCGAATGTAGAACCGTTTACCTCTATATTATGCTGAGCCTGAAGAGCAAATCGATATAAGATAATTGTATCTAATTTTCTTGATTGTTGGATAGAATAAACGGTTGCATTACGTGTGGATTCAAAATTCTCAGGTGATGCGAAGTATTTGTTTAGTGGAATTAAAACATGATAGTCAGAATTAATTTTGGCTATTAAAGGGTCACGCGCATTAGCCTTAACAGCAAATAATTTCTGATTTAACTCAGCTGTAATACCATTTTCTTGATCAAATTCTGATCGAGAGAGACCATTTATAGTTCTTACCAGAAAATTATTACTTTTTATTATCTCATTTAGTAAAACCCCTGACTTGATTTTTTTACTTAGATCTTCTGCAATTAACAAACTTTTTTCATTAATCAAATTGGTATTTATATCTTCTTTTACCTTATTAAGTATTTCAGAAAGAGGTTGAATTGAAGATTCTTCAATATTGTCAACTCTTAGAAGGAAATAACCATCTTCGCCAATTTCATAAAGGTCAGATGTTTCACCAAGGGCAACTGAAAAAGCAGCATTTAAAATTTTTTCGGAACCATTAAAAATGGCACTTTTAAAATCACCCACTTTGTCTACACCATAGCTGTCGAAGGGACCTACTTTTGTAATTTGTAAATTTGTTGAATTAGCTGCATCCTCAAGTGAACCACCACCTGCTAATATATCTTCCACATTTGCCGAGAGACCATAAAGTGTATCTGTAGCTATTTCAGCAAACATTTGGTCATAAATTTCATCTTTTATATCTTGATATGGGATTAAACCAGCTTCTTTAACTTCATTAATTAAAAACAAATGCCAGCCAAAAGGGGTTTCTATTGGAGCGGTTATTTCTCCTCGACCTGTATTGAAAACCCTAATATCTGCTTCTTTTGGTAAAGATCCCTTGGTAAGATCTGGAAGTTCAGTAACAACAGCTCCTTGTTCAGAGGCTATATTTTTTATTTCAATAAATGACTGCCCATTATCTATAGCAGTTTTAAGATTATTTATTAAAACCTCATCACTGGAGAGTATTTGGGTGACATCACGTCTCTCGGGAAGCTCAAATTCAGTAGATCTATATTCATATTCTGCAAAAATGTCTTCCTCAGTTAACTCAATCTCATCCTTAACAGCTTCAGAATTTAGTCGAAGGATGGATATTGATCGGTACTCAGGATTTCTATACTTTTCAGAATTTTCTTTGTAATAGCTTTCTATATCATTATCTGAGATTAAGTCACGATTGTCTAAATCTGATGATATTTTGATAAGCTGCACATCTCTACGTTCCTGATTATATTTTTCAACAAAATCTGCTAAAATTTCAGGAATTTTCCTGTTAGGATAAATTGAGTCTATTACTTGTTTTGTTAGAATTTCATTTTTAACGCCATTTTCAAAAGACTCTATTGATTTACCACTTCTTTGAAGAGCTCTTTCATATAAAAGATTGTTGAATTTTCCATTTTCAATTAGTGCTGGATTTTCTTTAATTATTTGATTGGCAATCATAACATCAGATATGACCATCCCGGAACTTCTTGCTTCCTCCACTATTAAAGCTTGCTCTACAAGGCGACGTAATATTTGTGTTGGAAGACCTATCTCTCTAGCCTGGTCACCAGTAAAATTTGGATATCTGGATTGGATTTGGCGCATTTCTGCATTAAATTCTCTTCCAAGAGTTGCTGCTGCAATTTCTGTTTCCCCAACTGAAGCTACAGTATCTGAATTGCCTGGACGAAAAACATCGCTAATTCCCCACACAGCAAAACTGAGAGCTAACAAAATTATTATAATTTTTGTGGACCAAGACTTTGTTTGTCCTTTTAAAAATTCAAACATAATACCTATTGACTAATTTATTATTATGGTTCTGTGTAAATTAAAATTTAATGATAACTTAAAGAGCAAGATAATTTATACCTACAAATTCAATAATAGTATTATTTATATAGATAATTCTACTAAAAGAAGATTATTAAGTCTTGCTGGCAAGAAAATAAACTGTGTGTTAGTCCTTTTTGATTTTAAGGATTTATTTATTAATCAGACAAATTAGCGGGGACTAACAAAAAATACAAATCTTATGGATTTTTAATTTAGGAGATATAATGCTTGTCGTAGCAAATTGGAAAATGAATGGGCTTAGGCGTGAATCTATTGATAGAGCAAAAACTCTTGCTCAAATGGAATCAACTAACCGATTAAAGTGTGATGTTTTGCTATGCCCTCCTGCACAAATACTAAGTGATATTCGTTACGCTATTGACAACTCAAATATCTTTTTAGGTGCTCAAGACTGTCATTTTGATTTTGAAGGTCCTTATACGGGAGATATATCATCAAGTATGCTCGTAGATGTTGGATGCACTCATGTTATAATTGGACACTCTGAAAGACGCATTAATCATTCTGAAACAAATGAAATAGTAGCTCGTAAAGCAGAAGCTGCCCATCAAGTTGGATTAAACACAATTATATGTATTGGTGAAAACATGGAGGAGTTTAAACTTGGGCAAACTGTTGAGAAACTCTCTAATCAGTTAGCTAATTCAATTCCTGATTCCGCAAATCTAAATAACACTATGATTGCCTATGAGCCTTGTTGGGCTATCGGTAGTGGCTCTACACCAACATTGACAGAAATTGATGATACACATAAAGCTATATTAGAATTTACTAAAAACAATATTTTTAAACAGGGTGAGAAAATGGATATATTGTATGGTGGCTCTGTAAATGAAAAAAATGCCGATTCTATTCTTGACTTAGATCATGTTGGAGGTGTTCTTGTCGGTGGAGCTAGTCTCATAACAGAAAAGTTCTGGTCTATTTGCAAAAGTGCGGATAGAAAATTTAAATAATAAATTTAATAATCTCGGGAGAATAGAAGTTGGAGATTATATTACTAGTTATATTGATAATTGTTGCAATTGCAATGATTGCGGCGGTGTTGATACAACGTAGCGAGGGTGGGGCACTAGGAATAGGTGGTCCGGGTGCCATGTTCTCCGCACGTGGTTCAGCAAATTTTCTTACACGTATAACTGCAGGATTAGCCGCAGCTTTTATGATTTTAAGTTTAGTACTTGCGATTCTGAGTAGTAGATCTGATCAAGGAGGTTCTGTGATTGAATCTGTTAACAGATTAACTCCAGAAGAATCTATTATTGAATTAAAAGGTGATAGAACTGATTCAGAACCATCTAAATCAGTTGACCAATTACTCGATTCGAATTCAAACTTAATAGATAATGATGAATCAGAATCTTTTTTAGATGATTAGTATTATTAAAAAATCGCAGTTTTACTAATAAAAAAATATTATTTACCTGAAATACTTGGGTGAATGCTATTGCTCTGCTATAATCCAAAACCGTCATGACAAAATATATTTTTATTACAGGCGGTGTAGTATCATCCCTAGGAAAAGGTTTGTCTTCAGCTGCACTTGGAGCTTTGCTTCAAGCTCGAGGTTATAGTGTAAGACTAAGGAAACTTGATCCATATCTCAATGTTGACCCTGGTACAATGAGCCCATACCAACATGGTGAAGTATATGTAACGGATGACGGTGCAGAAACAGACCTTGATTTAGGACATTACGAGAGGTTTACAGGTGTTTCAGCACGTCGCACCGATAGCATAACTGCCGGGAGAATATATTCTACAGTCATTACAAAAGAGAGACGAGGGGATTATTTAGGAGGAACTGTTCAAGTAATTCCACACGTAACTGATTCTATTAAGGAAGCTATTACTTCAGATTTAGAAAATACAGATTTTGCATTAATTGAAATAGGAGGCACTGTCGGAGATATTGAAGGTCTACCTTTCTTTGAGGCTATTAGACAAATGGGCTATGAACTAGGACGTGACAAAGTATTATTTGTTCATCTTACTCTGTTACCGTACATTCCAGCAGCTGGAGAACTAAAAACTAAACCTACACAGCATTCAGTAAAAGAATTAAGAAGTATTGGTATACAACCAGACCTTCTTCTATGTCGGAGTGACAGAGAAATTCCTGAAGGGGAAAGAAAAAAAATTGCCCAATTTTGTAATGTTCCCCATGAAAGAGTAATTCCTGCACTAGATGTAGACAGTATCTACGAAGTTCCAATAAGCTATCATGATCAAGGTTTTGATATAGAAGTATTAAAGCATTTTAAAATAAAGAGTCCCAAGAACCCAGACTTCTCTAGCTGGAATAAAATAATTAAAACTATCCAGCATCCAGAGGGAGAGGTAAATATAGGAATAGTAGGAAAGTATACTGGCCTGCAAGATGCATATAAATCTCTAGCAGAAGCCCTAGTTCATGGTGGACTAGCAAATAATGTAGGAGTTAATCTTCAATGGATTAATGCAGATATTTTTGAGACTGACTCAGCAATCCAAACACTGGAGTCAGTGCATGGAATTTTAGTACCTGGTGGATTTGGTGAACGAGGAGCAGAAGGGAAAATTTCAGCAGTAACTTTTGCTCGCACAAGGAATATACCATATTTTGGGATCTGTTTAGGAATGCAGCTCGCAGTTATAGAAACAGCTCGTAACATAGCTGGGATAGAACATGCATCATCAACCGAGTTCGGCCCATGTGAAAGTCCTGTAATAGGACTTTTAACTGAGTGGCAATCAGGAGATAAAGTTGAACAACGTTCCTCAAAAGATGACCTAGGAGGAACAATGCGTTTGGGAGCCTACGACGCCGTCCTAAACCCTAATAGTAAAGTTATAAATATATATAAAGAGAAATTAATTTCAGAACGACACAGACATAGATATGAGGTAAACATAAACTTTAAGAGAGATTTAATGGAGGCTGGCTTATACTTTTCAGGATTTTCACCTGATGGAGAATTGCCAGAAATTATTGAACGCACTGACCACCCTTGGTTCATTGGTGTTCAATTTCATCCAGAACTTAAATCAAAACCTTTTGACCCTCATCCACTGTTTGCTAGCTTCATTAGAGCTGCTGTTGATCAATCAAGATTAGTATAGAGAAATGCCAGACTTATGAAAAAAAATCATCTTGTCAGTATAGGAAAAGTAAATATTGCTAATGATTTACCAATAACTCTAATTGCTGGGCCATGTGCTATAGAAAGTCGAAATCATGCATTAGAGGTAGCAGAGTGCTTGGTGAAAATCACAGAAAAAAGAAAGATTCAATTTATATATAAAAGCTCCTTTGATAAAGCTAATCGTAGCAGTTATGAAAGCCCAAGAGGTATTGGTATAAATGATGGTTTAGAAATACTTTCGGAAATTAAAGAAAATTTTGGCTGCCCTATAGTGACAGATGTTCACGAAGCTAAACATTGTGATCCCGTTGCTAAACATGTTGATATACTTCAAATCCCTGCGTTTTTATGTCGTCAAACGGATTTACTTATTGCTGCAGCCCAAACCGGCAAAGCAATAAATGTAAAAAAAGGACAATTTCTTGCACCATGGGATATGGAGAACATAATAAAAAAAATTTCTAATGCAGGTAATAATAAAATCTTACTTTGCGAAAGAGGAGCTAGCTTCGGATATAATACCTTAGTATCAGATATGCGCTCATTACCAATTCTTGCAAAAACAGGATATCCTGTAGTCTTTGATGCGACACATTCTGTTCAGCAGCCTGGAGGAAATGGTATTACCTCAGGAGGAGAAAGAGAATTTGTTCCTATATTAGCAAGAGCAGCAGTAGCAATTGGGGTGGCTGCGATTTTTATCGAAACCCATCCAGACCCTGATAAAGCTATTTCAGATGGACCAAACATGGTACACCTTTCGCATTTACCTGATCTAATAGACGAACTTTTAGCTTTTGATAAACTTTCAAAATCTTACAAATAATCGTTATTTTAAATGTTCTATTCTCATTTCTTTTGAGCAAAAACAATGAAATGCCCATAATTAAAGTATCTATAATTTGATGAATGGCCTTTAATATACGAAATTGAATTATAATTCAGAAATATGCCTATCTAGGAGATCCCAATGACCAATATAGTTAATATTACTGCAAGAGAAATTCTAGATTCACGAGGACAACCTACAGTAGAAGTTGATGTTACTCTTGGCTGCGGGGCATTTGGACGTGCAATAGCACCCTCTGGAGCTTCTAAAGGTTCCCACGAGGCATTAGAAAAGCGTGATGAGGATCCTAAGAGATACAATGGAAGAGGAGTTCAAAAAGCTGTATCAGCAGTAAATGATGAAATTTTCAATGCATTAAGTGGCATGAATTCGCTAGAACAAAAACATATTGATAATACTCTTATAGAGGTTGATGGAACAGAAAATAAGAACAGACTAGGTGCAAATTCAATTCTTGCAGTTAGCATTGCAATTTCAAAAGCAGCATCCAATAGTCTAGGAATACCTTTATACAAATATATAGGTGGTACTAACGCCAATATATTACCTGTACCTATGATGAACATTTTAAATGGTGGTGTTCATGCAAACAATTCTATTTCATTTCAGGAATTCATGATAATGCCAATTTCTGCAATAAACATAAGAGAATCTATAAGAATGGGTGCAGAAATTTTTCATGAACTTAAAAATTATCTATCAAATGCTGGCTACAGTACGAACATTGGAGATGAGGGGGGATTTGCCCCGAATTTAAAAGATACAAATGCTGCATTGAACTCTTTGATGCTCGCAATCGAGAAAACAGGTCTTACACCGGGTGTAGATGTGGTTATAGCTATAGATGCTGCAGCTTCAGAGTTATATAGCGATGGAAAATATTCACTTACAGAAAAAGATAAAAGCATTGATTCAGATGAGATGATAGAATTTTATCAAAATCTAGTTAATAACTATCCTATTGTATCTATTGAAGACGGACTTGCTGAAGATGATTGGGTTGGTTGGTCAGAACTAACTAAGCAACTAGGACATAAAATACAATTAGTAGGAGATGACCTTTTTGCTACCAATATCAAACGCTTATCACATGGCATTACGGAGTCAATAGGAAATTCCATTTTAATAAAACTAAATCAAATAGGTACTTTAAGTGAAACTCTTGATACAATTGAATTAGCAAAAAGATCAAATTATTCTGCAATTGTTTCACATCGTTCGGGAGAAAGCGAAGATACAACTATAGCTGACCTAGCGGTAGCAACTAATTGTGGACAAATTAAAACTGGATCGCTATCTCGTGCTGATCGTACTGCAAAATACAATCAATTGATTCGTATAGAAGAAGAACTAGATACAAGTGCCTCTTTTGCAGGAAGCCAGTGGATTAAAAATTATATGTAATATAATCAAATGTTTACAAAAATAACCTAGATTTATTTATAAACATATAGGAATTTTTTTTCGAATCGATGTTGCATAAACGAATCACTTATGATTCGTTTATCAAATGACATCGGCGATTCGTGAAATAAACCTCCGTGCTCGTTATATTGTAGGGCCGTTACTAGGTGCATTAGCAATAGTGTACTTTGGATATCATGTTATTCAGGGTGATAGAGGACTTATAACTTGGATACAAAAGAGCCAACAAATCGAAATAACTTCTAATAAACTTGCTTTATTAGAGGAAAAATATGCAGTTCTATATCATAGAACATCTATGTTAAGACCAGAGAGTCTTGACCTAGACTTACTTGATGAACGTGTTCGCAGCGTTCTAAATAAGGTAAGGGAAGATGAAATCATTCTTTTCCACAAGTAAACTTTTAGTATGAAAATAATTATAACCTGCCTTTAATTAGCTTGCTAACTATAATCACAGAAATTCTTGTAAATTTTTTCTCTTATGGCTAGCTTATATATATATTAGATACTAAATAATTAAGTAGTCACAAATATTGCATATATATGGTGTCCAATATTTTCAAAATATTGAACCACCTGCAACTTCTGTAGGATTGACTGAAATGACAAGTAATACGGAAAAAAATAATCTAGGAAAAAAAAATAAATTGCCAATTTCCAAACAGTCAAACAAAGCTTTACTTGAATATTTAAAAACCATGTTAACTATAAGACGTTTTGAAGAAAAAGCGGGTCAACTTTATGGAATGGGCATTATCGGTGGTTTTTGTCACTTATATATAGGCCAGGAAGCTGTAGTTACAGGTATTCAAGCTGCACTGAAGCCTGGAGACACCGTGATTACTGGATATAGATGTCATGGACATATGTTGGCTGCTGGGTCCCCACCAAAAAATGTAATGGCAGAACTTACCGGGAAAATTGACGGAGTATCATCTGGTAAAGGTGGCTCAATGCACATGTTTATAAAAGGAAAATTTTATGGAGGACATGGTATTGTGGGAGCTCAGGTCCCACTTGGTACTGGACTTGCTTTTGCAAATAAATATAAAAAATCTAACAATGTAAGTATCACATATTTTGGTGATGGAGCTGCGAACCAAGGCCAAGTCTTTGAGTCTTTCAACATGGCAGCACTTTGGAAATTACCAATTGTATATGTAATTGAAAATAACCAGTATGCCATGGGAACATCTATTTCTCGATCTACAGCTATTGAAGAGTTATATAGTCGTGGTGCAGCTTTTGGCATACCAGGCAAGCAAGTTGATGGAATGGATGTTATTGAGGTTTATAAAGCTGCTAAAAAAGCCGTTCAAAACTGTCGGTTGGGCAAGGGTCCAATTCTACTTGAATTGATGACTTACCGTTTCAGGGGACATTCTATGTCAGATCCTGCTAAATATAGAACTAAGGAAGAAGTCAGCAAAATGCGTCATGAACGTGACCCTATTGAGCACATAAAAACAATTATTTTAAAAAACAAAATTTTGTCAGAAGATAAATTTAAACAACTGGATAAAGAAACTAGGGAGATAATTAGTGATGCAGCAGACTTTGCACAAAGCAGCTCTGAACCCTTACTAAGCACACTAACTTCAGATGTTATTATAGATTGAGCTACTACAACAAAGGTAAAAAAAATGCCAGAATTAACCGTACGTGAAGCTCTTCGTGACGCTATGGCCGAAGAAATGAGGCTAGATCAAGATGTTTGTCTTATTGGAGAAGAGGTAGCTGAATATCAGGGTGCATATAAAGTAAGCCAGGGACTACTGGAAGAATTTGGTGAATTAAGAGTCGTTGATACTCCTATAACAGAAGCTGGATTTACTGGACTTGGAGTAGGAGCTGCAATGGGAGGCCTAAAACCCATTGTTGAGTTTATGACTTTCAATTTTGCAATGCAATCAATCGACCACATCATAAATTCAGCAGCAAAGACACTATATATGTCAGGTGGTCTAATACCTGTACCAATTGTATTTCGCGGGCCAAATGGTGCTGCTTCTAGAGTTGGAGCACAACATTCCCAATGCTTTGCAAGTTGGTATTCTCATATTCCAGGACTAAAAGTAATTAGTCCATGGTCTGCGTCCGATGCAAAGGGATTATTAAAAGCAGCTATTCGTGATCCAAACCCGGTAATATTCCTAGAAAATGAGTTATTATATGGTGAGTCCTTTGAAGTGCCAGAAGGAGAAAACGAAATTGTACCTATAGGCAAGGGTAAGATAGTTAAATCAGGATCTGATGTTACTATAACTGCTTTCTCTATTATGGTTGGTAAAGCTTTAGATGCTGCTGAGATAGTTTCAAAAGACGGGATAAATGTGGAAGTCATTGACCTTCGTTCAATCAGACCCTTAGATATAGAAACAATCATTAGCTCAGTAAAAAAAACCAACAGATTAATCTCAATTGAAGAAGGGTGGCCAACATCTGGCATTGGAGCTGAAATAGCAGCATTAACAATAAAACATGCTTTTGATTATTTGGATGCTCCTATAGAAAGAATAACTGGCTTAGATATTCCTCTACCTTATGCAGAGAACCTTGAAAGAGCTGCTTTGCCTCAAGTTTCAAATATAACAGATAGTATTCGTAATATTTGCCAACATTAATTTATTAATTTAGTTATAATTTTGACTACTAAATCGTCTCTTTAAGAAGGACAAAATACTATGCCAAAAAACATATTAATGCCTGCTTTATCTCCTACCATGACTGAGGGAAATGTAGCGAATTGGTTAAAAAGTGAAGGTGATAGTGTTTCCCCAGGTGATCTTCTTTGTGAGATAGAAACTGACAAAGCAACAATGGAGGTTGAGTGCATAGATGAGGGTATTCTTGGTAAAATTGTTATCCCTGCTGGAACAGAAGATGTTCCAGTAAATACCATCATAGGAGTTATCCTAGATGAAGGAGAAGAAAACTCTGAATTAACTTCAAATACTAACTCAGATGTCAAAAAAGAAAACACAATTGAAAATAATTTACCTAAAACAGAAGATGTCAAAAACTATATAAAAACCTCTGAAATACAATCTGCTAAAAGCAGCAAACATAATGAAAGAATTCTTGCAAGCCCTCTAGCTAAAAGAATGGCAGCAAAAGTAAATCTAGATCTTAATAACATTACTGGCTCAGGTCCCGGCGGTAGAATTGTGAAAATTGATGTGGAAAAGGCTATAGCCACTTCATTTGCTCCAAAAGAATCAAAATCAGAAATATTAGATAATTCCCCCATGGAACTGACTAAGACACAAACACTTAATTCAGAATATAAAGAATTAAAACTTAGTAATATGAGAAAAGTTATTGCCTCTCGTTTACAAGCATCTAAACAACAAATTCCTCATTTCTATCTTTCTATTGATTGTGAAGTAGATGCACTTCTTGAGACACGTAAAAAACTAAATGCAACCTCAAAAAATGAGAAAATTTCTGTAAACGACTTCATAATTAAGGCATCAGCACTATCCATACGTAAATTCCCAGAATGTAATACATCATGGGTCGATGGAGGTATTATCAGACAATACTCATCAATAGATATTTCAGTTGCAGTCGCAATTGAAGACGGTCTAGTAACCCCAATAATTAGAAATGCAGATAATATAGGATTAAGTAAGGTTTCAGAAACGGTCAGAAATCTTGCTGAACGTGCAAGAGAGAAACCTATGGGCTTACTTCCAGAAGAATATCAGGGTGGAAGCTTCAGTATATCAAACTTAGGCATGTTTGGTGTAAAAGAATTCCAAGCGGTTATTAATCCTCCGCAAGCAATGATTTTAGCTGTTGGGCAAGCTAACCAACGTCCAATAGTAAAAGAAGGGGCGTTATCAATAGCAAACGTCATGACTTGTACCCTTTCTGTAGACCATCGCGTAGTCGATGGAGCAACAGCAGCAAAATTTTTACAAGTTATCAAAGGTTATATTGAAAATCCACTGACCATGTTGCTTTAAATATATTTTATATAATTTTCTAGGAGGAAACTATTTTGTCCGAAGACAGTTTTGATATTTTTGTAGTTGGAGGCGGGCCAGGGGGTTACGTAGCTGCAATTAGAGCGGCACAACTTGGCATGAAAACTGGTATAGTTGAAAGGGAGAATCTTGGTGGTATTTGCCTAAACTGGGGATGCATCCCGACAAAAACGTTATTAAAATCAGCAGAAGTTTTTCATTTATTACAAAGGTCAGAAGAATATGGAATAACTGCAAAGAATGTAGAGCTAAATATTGAAAAAATTGTTTCTAGAAGCCGTAACGTAGCAAATCAATTAAGCAACGGCATTAAACATCTTATGAAAAAAAATAAAATTACGGTTTTTGAGGGACATGCAGAAATCCAAGATAAAAATTCATTAAAAATAAAAACAATTAATGAGGAAATTACTGTTAACAGTTCAAATATCATACTGGCAACAGGTGCTAGGCCTCGGGAATTACCCAATATAAAACCTGATGGGGATAGGATATGGACCTATAAACATGCAATGGTTCCGCAAACAATTCCAAAATCAGTTTTGATCATTGGATCAGGTGCTATAGGTATGGAATTTGCAAGTTTCTATAGGGATTTAGGAACAGAAGTTACAGTAGTAGAATTACTTGACCAAATTTTACCAGCTGAAGATCACGATATAGCAAAATTTGCAGCAAAAGCATTTGAGGAACAAGGAATAAATATTTTAACTAGTTCTAAAGTTACAGAAGTGGGTATAGAAAAAAAACATGCACGTGTCACAATTGAAATGCAAAACAAAAATAAAACTGAAAAAATTATAGAGCAAGTTATTCTTGCCGTTGGCATTATTGGGAACACAGAGAATCTTGGGATCGAAAAAACAGATATTCAAATAAAAAATGGTCATATTATTACAGATAAATACTCTTTAACGGGGCAAGAAGGTATTTATGCAATTGGTGATGTAACCGGTCCTCCGTGGCTGGCACATAAAGCTTCTCATGAAGCTGTAACTTGTGTTGAAAATATAGCTGGCCTAAAAAATGTTCACCCAATAACAAAAGAAAATATACCTGGATGTACATACTGCAGACCACAAATTGCTTCGTTAGGGCTAACAGAATCAGAATCAGAAAAACTAGGGCATAAAACAAAAATAGGTAAATTTCCTTTTGCAGGAAATGGTAAAGCTCTTGCTATGGGAGAAAACAAAGGATTAATAAAAACCATATTTGATAGAGAAACAGGAGAATTACTTGGTGCCCATATGATTGGAGCAGAAGTAACGGAGCTAATTCATGGTTTTTCTATTGCAAAAAGTATGGAAACAACAGAGCGTGAGTTGATAAATACTATTTTTCCTCACCCTACCTTATCAGAAATGATACACGAGTCTGTGCTTGATGCTTATGGGCAAGCAATTCATATATAAATAGAGAATATACATTCGGATAATTTAATGAATATTACAAAAAAAGCACCAATTATACAAAGCATAAGTCCTACACCTAAACCAAACTGGCTTAGGGTCAAAGCACCTACGTCACCTGAATACCATGCAACAAAGAACCTAATGCGTCATCATAAACTAAATACAGTCTGCGAAGAGGCAGCATGCCCAAATATTGGTGAATGCTGGAAAAAAAATCACGCTACAGTAATGATTCTAGGAAGCATTTGCACTAGGGCATGTGCCTTTTGTAATGTAAAAACAGGGACTCCAAATAAACTAGATTTAAACGAACCTGAACAAGTTTCCAATGCAATAGCCAATCTAGGATTAAAACATGTAGTTATTACCTCAGTTGATCGTGATGATCTCGAAGATGGTGGTGCTAAACATTTTGCTAGATGTATCAGCAAAGTAAGGAAAAAATCCCCTAGTACAACTATAGAGGTACTTACTCCAGACTTTCGTAATAAAAATGGGGCATTAGAAATTGTAATTGAAGCCACACCAGATGTATTTAACCACAATCTTGAAACTGTTCCTAGACTTTATAATTCTGTGAGGCCGGGGGCCCGCTACTTTCATAGCTTAAAAGTTTTAGATAAAGTTAAACAACATGACACTAGTATATTTACAAAATCTGGGATCATGGTTGGTCTGGGTGAAGAAAAGTCAGAGATACTACAAGTAATGGATGATCTGAGAGTAGCAAATGTTGATTTTATAACAATTGGGCAATATTTGCAGCCTACATCTAGACATCATCCTATAAAAAACTTCATAACACCCGATGAATTTAATGAGCTTGAACGTATTGCCTATGCAAAAGGTTTTTTAATGGTTTCTTCATCTCCATTGACTAGATCGTCACATCATGCAGGAGAGGACTTTCAAAGACTCAAGGAAGCAAGAATAAAAGCCAGAACATGCTAAAAAAATATGTTTGTTAATTATTTATAAAAATATTTTTAATGGGACCATGAATTTATGCCCAGCTATAAAGAATCAACAATAATGGGATATAATCAGACTCAAATTTTTAATCTTGTTGCTGATATAGAAAGTTATCCCGAGTTTTTACCTTGGTGTTTAGGATCACGTGTTACAAAACATAGTGATACAATCATTGAAGCAACTCTTATAGTTGGCTTTCAGCTTGTTCGGGAAAAATTTGGCTCAAGAGTACACCTTGACCGACCAAATTATACTATTAAGACAGAACATACCCACGGTCCATTCAATTACCTAATTAATTCTTGGCAATTTAAAGAGCATCAAAATGGATGTGAAGTTGATTTTTTTCTAGATTTTGAATTTCGTTCACCAATTCTTAAAAAATTAATGACTACAATTTTTGCCGATGCAGTAAAAAAAATGAATGTATCCTTCAAAGAAAGAGCAGAGTCTTTATATGGTAACTAGACAAATTAATGAATCACTTACTGCTGGCTTAAAAACTAGAGCTCCCTTAGTTAAAAATTGAGATTAATAAATCTATTCCAGTCAAAGTTGATTGGTGCCTAATATCATCACGATCACCAAGAAACATATATTTTTTTTGTATGATTTTTTTATTCACACCTGAAATCAAAGCAAAATACACTAAACCAACAGGTTTTATCTTAGTCCCCCCGTCTGGGCCGGCTATACCAGTTATAGCAATCGAAACAGCAGCATCTGATCTTTCTAGACCTCCCCGAGCCATCGCTAGAGCAACTTCTGGGCTAACAGCACCAAATTTATCAATGAGATCATATTTTACATTAACGGTGTTGACCTTAGATACATTTGAATAAGTCACGAACCCTCTATCAAAGATAGCTGAGGATCCAGGAATTTGAGTTATAGCAGCAGATATCATTCCTGCAGTACAAGATTCTATTGTAACAATTTTAACTTTATTCTTTTTACAAAGCTCCATTAAAATTAAAGCTTTGCCCTGCAAGTTATTGTTATTAATCATAAGTTTGTCATCATCCATATATTCCAAATAATAAGGCAGGCTAATATACCTCCAATACAATCATCGAGCATAACTCCAAACCCACCCTTTACTCTTCTATCTAGAAAAGAGATAGGCCAAGGTTTAATTATGTCAATTATACGAAATATTACAAAACCCAAGACATAATAAATTATATCTGGAGGGATCAAAACTAACGTCAACCACTGTCCAGCAACTTCATCTACCACAATTGCAGGGGAGTCCTCCTGACCAGAAACCCTGACATAATGTTCGCTAGCCCAAACACCAAGGAGTAATGTAATAATAATAATAACAAAGAAACCAATTACTCCGAGATATTGGCTTATAGGCCATGCGAGGAGAGCTGCCACAATCGATCCAGTGGTTCCTGGGGCAAAAGGGGAATAACCAACACCAAACCAAGTTGCAAAAGCTACTCGCGGATCTTGAAGGGATGGACGAGGGAAAGAAAGATTTTTATTCATTAATTAAAAACAATCTAAATCCGGTATCTCTATAGAAACTATGGCGTGGGCGGCAATACCCTCACCACGACCAGTAAAACCTAATCTTTCAGTTGTAGTACCCTTTATACTAAAACATAATTTAGAATATCCAGTAATAGATGAAATATTTTTAATCATCTGCTCTCTATAGATTGATATTTTTGGACGTTCACAGATAATAGTTATGTCTGCATTAATCAATTTACCATTTTTTTCATGCATTATATTGATAGCATGAGTTAAAAAATTTGATGAACTAATACCATGCCATTTGTCTTCTCCAGGAGGGAAGTGGGTACCAATATCTCCTGACCCTAAAGCACCTAAAATTGCATCAACAAGTGCATGTATTGCTACATCACCATCCGAATGAGCTTCAACTCCCTTTTCAAAGGGTATATGTATTCCACAAACAATCAAACCGTCTCCTGACCCAAAACGATGAACATCAAATCCCATTCCTACCCGATGTTGCAAAGCAGCTTGATTGATTTCTGGCATTTCTAAATCCTTATTTTTTAAATTTATATTACTCAAAGAATTCTTAGCTAGATTTAGATCTTTTGGGTTTGTAATTTTAAAATTTTTTGGATCACCATCAATTATAATTACATCCTTACCAAGGGTCTCTATAATACCTGCATCATCAGTAAAATTGTTTATCTTAACAGTTCGATGCGCTTTTATAATTTCGTCAAAATAAAAAGCTTGTGGGGTTTGAATTAGCCATAAGTCTGATCTATCTATTGAGCTTTTAATAATGGAGAAAACTCTAGAATCATTTTTATTTTTAGATATTTTTACTTTTTTTATACTATCAGAAACTCGAATTGCTGGCACAGCTCCAATATTACTATCTAAAGCACTACATAATTTTAAAATAATTTCTTTTGAAACAAACGGCCTTGCTGCATCATGTATAAATACTTGATTAGGGGGGGGGTCTAATTGATCTAAATATTCTAGACCATTTCTAACAGAATCTTGCCTTTCTGCTCCTCCTATAACTGGACTAAGTAATTTGCTTTTAATATTTTCTGGTATATCAATAATTGCTGACTCGAATAAATCTATATCATTCTCTGCAATTACAATGCAAATTTCATTTATTTCATTACAAGAGCCCAATGAAACAAGGCTATGCCAGATTATTGCATGCTTATCTAAAAGCATATACTGTTTTGGAATATCACCTCCAACCCGCTTTCCCTGCCCAGCGGCTAATAATAATGCTGATCTTTTAAACAATCAAATTTCCTCTACAAAGTGATTAACTAAATACTGCAAATTTATATCAAGTTTTGTAGCATGTGACTTTACCCCAATAAACTGTATCTGTAGTATTAGAGTGCAAAAAATTATCTCAAATTATAAATGATTTCTTGTTTATAGATAATATTACCAATTAATAAATCCACTAAATGCAGAATTCTGAATGCTTTGATACATATTATCTAATAATTCATACAGTATACTTAACTTCCAGTTATTATGTAAATTTGTAGGAGAGTAATTAAGTTGTCATACCAAAAGCCAAAGTCTTTGAGAGAAGGGAGTGTAGAGCTTAATGAACACGGTGGGCTTTCCCAAACTATAGAAAAACATCTTCAAAAGTATTTTAAAGCACACGGCGGAGAATTACCCCCACCAAATTTGTATAAGCGGGTAATTAATGAGATTGAGCGTCCATTACTATCAATCTCATTAAATGCAACGAACGGTAACCAGCTTAAAGCAGCCAATTTATTAGGGCTAAACCGAAACACACTCCGTAAAAAACTTACTGAACACAAAATAAAATTTAACAAAAAATAAAAGTGAAAATTTAGTGGCTAAAACAAAAAAGCTATTACAAAAAAATAATCAAAACAAAAACGTAAATTCTTTGAGAATAGGAGAAACTATTTGGTTGTGGGCTCAACGAATTGCTTTGGCGAGAAAGCTAGCGATAGCTCTTTCTATTGCGTCTGTAATGTCTGGAATCGCAACTTATCTTGCGATGAGTGGTGTAGTGCCTTTTGGCGGACCAAATAACAAGGTCGTAGTTCTACTAAACATTGACTTAGTCCTTCTCCTGCTATTAGGAGCAACAGTAACTGTTCCAATAGTAAAACTTTGGCTTGCCAGAAGGCGAGGGTATGCAGGTTCGCGATTACATATTCGTATGGTAGGACTTTTCAGTCTTGTCGCTGTAGCTCCATCAATAGTTTTAATAATCTTTTCTGCTCTTTTTCTACATTTTGGTCTTCAAGCCTGGTTTAGTAAACAAGTATCAACAGCCTTAGAACAGTCATTAGTAGTTGCAGAAGCATATGTAGATGAGCATCGCGAAGGTATAAGAGCAGATGCTTTGGCAATGGCTGCCGATATTAATCGACAAATTTCATACATCTCTGGGAGTTCCTCCCGCTTTAACCAAGTAGTTGAACGTTTGGCTGAACTTAGATCGCTTACAGAGGCCGTTGTAGTGTCAAGAAACGGAAGAATTATAGCTCGCGATTCACTTAGTCTCTCATTAGAACTACAGAGGATACCCGAAAATGCTCTACAAGCGGCAGCTAGGGGAGAGACCGTTATACTCAGTGATAAAGACTCTAATAGGGTAAGGGCATTATTACAATTAGATGGATTTGTGGATGCATATCTTCTTGTTGGTCGCTTTATAGAGAGTCGTGTCATCGGACATGTTCAAAGAGTTCAGGGAGCCGTTGGAGGCTATAAAGACTTAGAAAAACGCAATTCAGGTATTCAGATTACTTTTGTCTTAATTTTTGTAGTGGTAGCATTATTAGTACTTCTTGCATCTGTTTGGATGGGATTATATTTTGCCAATAGACTAGCTGGACCTATTGGAGAACTTATAATAGCAGCTGAAAAGGTTAGACAAGGAGATCTAAATGTTCGTGTAGTTGAAGGTAGAGAAGTTGATGAAATTAGCACATTATCTCGAGCCTTTAACCGGATGACAGGACAACTCTATAGTCAACGCCAAGATTTAATGGAAGCGAGCGAACAAATTGATGAACGGAGACAATTCACGGAAGCTGTTTTATCAGGGGTCTCTGCGGGAGTAATAGGTCTAGATGTTAATGGGAAAGTGACCCTTCCAAACCCTTCAGCACTTAAACTCCTCGAGAAAGAAAATGATGATTTAATTGGATCAAATATATCAGATGTGCTTCCTGAATTGGATAATATGCTTTCATTAGCTAGCAACAAACCAAACCGATCTATTGAAAGACAACTTGATATTGATAGGGGAGGTCGTAAGCGAAATCTTATTGTCAGAATATCTGCTGAAACTTCGGACAAAATAATTATTGGCTATGTTTTAACATTTGATGAGATTACTGCTCTCGTATCAGCTCAAAGATCAGCCGCATGGGGAGATGTTGCTAGGCGCATTGCTCATGAAATTAAAAATCCCTTAACTCCCATTCAACTTGCAGCTGAACGTTTAAAAAAACGCTATTTAAATGAAATTAAATCTGAACCAGATGTATTCTCAGTATGTATAGAAACAATCATTCGTCATGTTGGAGATATAAGACAGATGGTGGATGAATTTTCTTCTTTTGCACGCATGCCTGCACCAAAAGTTTCTGCCTGTAATCTCTTAGAACTTACAGAACAAACAATATCTCTACAAAGAATTGCAAGACCAGACATTCAATTTCAAATAATATGCGAAGATATTCTAGATTTGGTTCACTGTGACAGGACGCAAATAGGGCAGGCTATCACAAACTTGCTAAAGAATGCTATCGAGGCAATAGATTCAAAAAAAACTCGATATAAAAATAATAATAATCTGCCACAGGGTAAAATAACTGTTAATATTAAAAGTGAAGAAGAGTTTGTTCAAATTTCTATTAAGGATAATGGTATGGGACTTCCTAGGGAAAATCGGGACAGACTCACGGAACCTTACGTTACAACAAGATCTCAAGGCACTGGATTAGGACTTGCTATAGTTGCTAAAATTGTCGATGACCACGGAGGCGAACTAAAGCTAAAAAGCAATAATGATGAAGGTGCTATTATTTCATTTTCGATTAAAAGTGTGGGCAATAATATCAAGCCATCAAAAAGTTAAAACATTTAACTTAATTTTTTATAGGAGTTAAATAATATAAGAATGGGTAAAGAAATTCTAATAGTTGATGATGAGGTAGACATTCGCCTTTTAATATCGGGGATACTTAAAGATGAAGGATATACTACGAGGCTTGCAGGCAATAGTTCAGAAGCTCTTTTATCCTTTGAGAATAGTCCACCACCTGCTTTAGCAATTTTTGATATTTGGCTTCAAGGCAGTGACCACGATGGAATGCATCTCCTAGATGCTTTTCATAAGAGATACCCAAACCTACCAGTATTAATGATAAGTGGGCATGGTAACATAGAAACTGCTGTTTCATCTATTAAGAAAGGTGCTTATGACTTCATTGAAAAACCATTCAAGAGTGATCGATTAATCTTACTAGTTCAAAGAGCGCTTGAAGCAGCACGGTTACGCAGAGAAAATGAAGAATTAAAACTGAGAGCTAGTCCTATAACAGAGCTAGTTGGGTCATCCAGTTCTATAAATAACGTCAGAGGTGCAATAGAAAGAGTTGCCCCAACAGGTAGTAGAGTATTAATTTCTGGTCCATCAGGCTCAGGTAAGGAAGTTGTGGCAAGATTAATCCACCAAAATTCTAGAAGATTTTCTGGCCCATTTATAACCGTCAATGCCGCAATTTTAACCCCAAATAGCCTTGAGAGAGAATTGTTTGGAGAGGAAGAATATGTGGAAGGTACAAATACAGTTAACTTAAAAAAAATAGGCCTTTTAGAACAAGCACACGGAGGAACTTTGTTTATTGACGGTGTGACTGATATGCCCATGGAAACTCAGGGAAAAATAGTTCGTGTATTACAAGATCAAACATTTGAACGTGTCGGTGGATCAAAAAAAGTAGAAGTAGATGCAAGAGTTATTGCCTCAAGTATTTTGGATATAGAGACAGAAATTACTAAAGGCAACTTTAGAGAAGATCTTTTCTACCGTTTAAATGTTGTCCCCTTAAAAATACCTGCACTTAATGAAAGGCGTGAAGATATACCAGACCTTGCAAAGTTCTTTATGGCAATCGCTTCATCAACATCTGGATTACCCTCTCGAGACCTTACAAGTGATGCTTTGATGGCCCTTCAAGCAAGTGAATGGCCTGGTAATGTTAGACAATTAAGAAATGTCATAGAATGGTTACTTATTATGGCACCTGGATCAAAAAATGATCCAATTACAGCAGATGTCCTCCCACCTGAACTCACAGGTGGTTCCACAACTTTTTCTACATTGGAAAGAGATGGTGAAATTATGTCTTTACCACTAAGAGATGCAAGAGATGTATTTGAAAGAGAATATCTTACAGTTCAAATAGATAGATTTGGAGGAAATATATCACGAACTTCAGAGTTTGTTGGTATGGAAAGAACGGCCCTTCATAGAAAGTTAAAGACACTTGGTATAGTAGATAATACAAAAAGAAGAGATTCTATAGCATCGTAAAATTATTTTTTTGGAACTAAACCTTTAAACTTGAGCAGATAAATATGCGAATTATAGTTTGTGGAGCAGGACAAGTCGGTTCTAGCATTGCACGACAGCTTGCTGGAGAAGCAAATGATGTTACCCTAATCGATCATGATGCAGAAATTGTTAGAAAAAGAGCAGATACTCTTGATGTTCGATGCATACATGGCAATGCATCACTTCCAGATGTTCTTGCCGATGCTGGTGCAAAAAGTGCAGATATGCTCATAGCGGTAACTTTTTCTGATGAAGTCAATATGATTGCTTGCCAAGTAGGTCATTCAATTTTTGGAATACCAGAAAAAATTGCAAGAGTAAGGCATCAAAGCTATTTAGATCGTACATGGGTAGATTTATATAGAGCTGACCATATGCCCATTGACCTTATCATTTCACCAGAAATAGAAGTTGCTAGAGCAATTGAAAGGCGCTTAGAAGTGCCAGGTGCACTTGATATGCTTAGATTTGGAGATGATAAACTTAGAGTGATCTCAATCCGATGTGAAGAAAAGTGCCCAGTAATTAATACACCTTTGCGTCAACTAACAGAAATATTTCCAGAATTAAATATTGTAGTACTTGGTATTCGTCGTAGCGATAAACTAATAGTTCCAAGAGCTGAAGATCAGATGCTCATCGGCGATGAAGTATATTTTGTTTGTGATGCCCAACATACTGAAAGAGCACTTGCAGTATTTGGACATGAAGAACCTGGAGCAAGAAGAGTAGTTATAGTTGGAGGGGGCAATATTGGTTTATATCTTGCCAGAGATCTTGAAAAACATCACTCTGAATTGCAACTCAAGATAATTGAGGTCAATCACGAAAGAGCAAAGTATTTAGCAGATGAACTATCTCGGACTACCGTAATTCATGGTAGTGCGCTTGACCCAGAAATCCTAAGTGAGGTTAATATTGGACTCTCAGAAGCTATGATAACAGTTTCTAATGATGATGAAGTAAATATTTTGTCCTCATTACTTGCTAAAAGGGCTGGATGTAAACTAGTTATGACTCTTGTAAATAATCCTACTTATGCACCTCTACTTGGAGATCTTGGTGTTGATGTTGCAGTAAGTCCTAGAGAGTCAACTGTTTCTACAATTTTACAACGTATTAGGCGTGGAAGGATTATCGCAGTTCACTCTGTTCAGGATGGATTAGCTGAGATTGTAGAGGCCGAGGCAATGGAAACATCTCCATTAGTAGGCAAACCAATTTCCGAGGTAAAACTTCCCTCAGGAATTCTAATAGGAGCAATTTTACGAAAAGACCTAGTAATTATTCCGCGCTCTGACACAATTATTGAACCTCATGATCGAGTCATTACATTTGTGGCAGCGGGCGCCGTAAGAAAGTTGGAGAAACTTTTCGCAGTCAGCCTCGAATATTTTTAATTCTATCAGGATATAGGAAATGACACGAATAGCATATGTAAATGGTCAATACATACCCCATGCTGAAGGATATATCCATGTTGAAGATAGAGGCTATCAATTCGCTGATGGTGTCTACGAAGTATCTGGAGTTTGGAAGGGAAGTATTATTGATGAGGATCTGCATTATCAGAGACTCAGAAGGTCTCTTCAAGAGCTAGAGATGTCAATGCCTATGTCAATAAGTTGCCTAAAAATTATTTCTAGAGAGCTAATTAAACGCAATATAATTTCTGATGGAATACTTTATCTCCAAATAACACGTGGTGTCGCACCTAGAGAACATGAATTTCCGGGAAAAAGAAAACAAGGAATTGTAATGACCTCAAGGGCTATAAAATGGCCAAAAGAAATACAGAATATTGGTGAGAAAATAATATCAGTTAATGATATTCGTTGGACGAGGCGAGATATCAAATCGATATCTCTTTTACCTAATATTTTAGCTAAACAGATGGCCGCTAATGCAAATGCCTATGAGGCATGGCTAATAGATGAAAAAGGATTTGTTACTGAAGGGTCATCTTCAAATGCTTGGATTGTGGACCAAGAAAACAAAATTATCACACGTAATTTAAATGAAAATATTCTAGGAGGAATAACTAGAATGACCATTCTTAATCTAGCCAATGAAAATGGGTTAGAAGTTATAGAAAGACCCTTCAGTATTGAAGAAGCTAAAAATGCAAATGAAGCATTTTTAACAAGCACTACATCTTTTATCAAAGGCATAGGTAATATTGATGGAACAACTATACGTAATGGTGCTGTGGGACCAATTACTTCACAACTGCATAAACTATACATTCAACACTGCCAGAACCTAGAGAAAAACAAATGAATCCAAAAGCAGTTATTTTTGACTGGGATATTACACTTGTAGACAGTGTCAAGGCCATTCATGGGTCATTAAAACAAACGTTTATAGAATTTGGCAACCCAAGCCAAGCTTGGTCAATTGATGATGTTTTAGAATGGCTCAGAAAATCAATGAGAGTAAGTTTTAAAGATCTTTTTGGTGACCAAGCAAAGGAAGCCGCAGACTATTTTTACATACAATATCGTAATAATCATTTGAAAAAAGTTAATTTAATGCCAAATGCCCTCGAAACTTTAAAATTCCTTAAAGGCTGTAATGTTAAGCTATTTGTTGTTAGCAGTAAAAAAGGGGAACTAGTTCGTGCGGAGGCATCAACTCTAAAAATTCAAAATTATTTCTCTAGAATTGTTGGATCATCTGACGCTATCGAAGATAAGCCCGCAAAAGGTTCAATGGATTTTGCTATAGAAAAACACAATATTACTCTACAGAATGACGTTTGGTATGTAGGTGACTGTGGAATAGATGTAGTTTGTGCTCGCAATTCTGGCTGCTACTCAATAATAATAGGCAAAGCACCTGCTTTAGTTGGAGAAACAATTCACAAACCAGACAAATTTTTTTCTAACCATAAAGCATTTCAAGACTTTATAAAAACTAAAGTTAACACCATATAAAGAGTATTGATAAACTATGAATATTTTTGTTTAAGTGTTCAATAAAACAACTATAATTTTAATTTGCCGAAACTACCCTAATAAATAAACATAAAAAACGGGGGTAAAAAAATGGTGAACGAAAAAACTCAGAACCTTCAGGATGTATTTTTAAACAACGCACGAAAAACAAAGTGCCCTGTTACAATTTTTCTTGTAAATGGGGTAAAATTGCAAGGTATTATCACATGGTTTGATAATTTTAGTATGTTATTACAAAGAGACACCCACGCACAGTTGGTTTATAAACATGCCATTTCAACAATAATGCCAAATCATAGTTTAGATTTATTTAATGAAGATAATGTGGATTAATTAATTGGAGCCAAGCAATTCAGAATATTGAGAATAAAAATTCACAGGGTACCGCAGTAATTTTTCCCATCATAGAATTACATAAGGGCAAAAAATTAGCTCACAGATGTCCAGAGGCTAGAATAGCAGAATCTGTATGCTTAGTAAAAGCAATTGGCCTTAAACCTTTATATACAGAAACTATAAATTTAAATTCGCCAAAGTCTTCGACTCTCATAGGAACTGGAAAGTTAGATACTTTAACAAAAGTAATAGATCTTTATAAAATTGAAATAGTTGTAATTGATAGTCATCTAAATGCTATCCAGCAGAGAAATTTAGAAAAGAAGCTACAAGTTAAAGTAATTGACAGAACAGCTTTAATTCTTGAAATATTTGCTGCTAGAGCAAGAACGAAGGAAGGCCGATTACAGGTTGAACTTGCCGCACTCACTTACCAACGAAGTAGATTGGTAAGGTCTTGGACGCATCTAGAACGCCAAAGAGGTGGATTTGGATTTCTAGGTGGACCAGGTGAAACACAAATAGAAGCAGATAAAAGACAAATTGATGTAAGAATTAAAAAAATTAAACAATCCTTATCTCAAGTTGTAAAAACAAGAAAATTACATAGATCTGCCCGCCAAAGGATACCATATCCAATTATCGCACTCGTTGGATATACTAATGCGGGAAAATCAACATTATTTAATCAACTCACAGGTGCATCTGTTAAAGTCGCCGATCAACTTTTCGCCACTCTTGATCCTACTATGCGTGCACTAACGCTCCCTTGTGGTCAAAAGTGTATATTGTCTGACACTGTAGGTTTTGTCTCCGAACTTCCACATGATCTGATTTCAGCATTCAGAGCTACATTAGAAGAAGTAGTAACAGCCGATATAATCGTTCATGTCCGCGATATTTCTCACATAGAGACAAAAAATCAGAAATTAGACGTAATGCAAGTACTAGCGGACCTTGGTTTGGAAAATAAAACTGGAAATAATCAAATAATAGAGGTTTGGAATAAAATTGACTGCATTACAGAATCTACAAAAAACTCATTAAGATCTAGGACATATAAAGATTCATTGCACAGAAAAATAATGGTATCGGCCACAAATGGTGAGGGGATTAGGGCTTTGATTGATGAAATCAGTCTTAGTTTACAAAAAAATAAAAAAATTATTACAGCATGTGTACCTATAATTAATGGTGCTATACAGGCATTAATTCATCAAAAGGGCCAAGTGCTTGAAACAAAGAGTAATGATGAATTCACTTGGCTAACTGTCAGATTGCAGGATAGTGATATAGCTCGTATCAGCACCCAAAAAGACGTCATTATTTACCATCACTGAATAAACAGACATAAAAAATGAAGAATTAAGGCTTTAATATTTAAAAATCATGCATCTAACTGGTTGACACTAAGTATTTACCCTCCATATATATCGATTAGCACTCTGTGGTCTTGAGTGCTAGGTATAAATAAATAATTTTTTTAGATTTAAGTTATGTAAATTTGGGAGATAACCCTATGAATTCAAAACCCCTTCATGACCGCGTTGTGGTTAAACGAATAGAAGAAGAAACAAAAACTGCTGGTGGAATTATTATTCCTGATAGTGCTCAAGAGAAACCAGCCCAAGGAAAAATCCTTGCTGTAGGGCCTGGTTCTAGAGGCGAAGACGGTAAAATACAAACTATGGACGTAAAAAAAGGCGACAATGTACTTTTTGGAAAATTTTCAGGAACAGAAGTCAAAGTTAATGGTGAAGACCTGATAATTAAGAAAGAAAGCGACATTATGGGTATTATTGGTTAAAAGATAATTAATTATAATCAAACAAAAATGGAATAACTGATCATGACTGCACGATTTCTCTCTTTTTCAGACCAAGCAAGGGAACGCATGCTACACGGCGTCGATATTTTAACAGACGCGGTCAAAGTAACTCTTGGCCCCAAAGGCAGAAACGTTCTATTTGAGACAAATATGGGGCAATTACGTGTCACCAAAGATGGTGTAACGGTTGCAAAAGAAATAGAGCTTAAAGATCGTACAGCAAACATGGGAGCTCAAATAGTCAAGGAAGCCGCGAACCGAACAGCTGAAATTGCTGGAGATGGTACCAGCACATCAACTATTCTAGCTCACGCTCTCATACATGAAGGGTCAAAAGCAGTAACATCAGGAATGAATCCCATGGACTTAAAACGTGGGATTGATCTTGCTGTTGCAAAAGCCATAAAACATATATTGTCAAAGGCAAAACCTGTTGCTAATCATGATCAAATTACTCGGGTCGGGACCGTAGCCTCTAATAACAATAAAGAAGTTGGAGAAATGATCTCTAAAGCGATGAAAGAGGTGGGAGAAGACGGCGTCATAACAGTAGAAGAGGGTTCAGGAAGAGAAAATGAACTCGAAATTGTAGAGGGTATGCGTTTAGATAAAGGTTTCATTTCACCTTACTTTGTAACTGAAAAAAATGGTTTGGTTTCTAACCTTTTAGACGCGTATATATTAATTGCAGATCATAAAATATCCGACGCTAAAGCACTTATTAATTTAATGGAAAAAATAACCTCGGAAGGTAAAGGGCGTTCACTATTTATAATAGCTGATGATGTTGAAGGTGATTCTCTTGCAGCAATGGTAGTAAACCACATGCGAGGTGTCCTTAAGTGTGCAGCAATAAAAGCACCTTCTTTTGGTGACCGGAGAAAAGGAATATTAGAAGACATTGCTATTCTAACTGGAGGAAAAGTTTTAACCGAAGAACTCGGCTCAAAATTAGAAGATCTAAATCTGAATGAACTTGGAAATGCAAAAAGAATAGAGATGGACAAAGACGAAACCATGATTGTGGGTGCAAAAGGAAGCAACCAATCAGTAAAAGATCGTTGCGATCAAATTAGACGGGCTATGGCATCTGAAGATTCTGAATATGAAAAGGAAAGATATCAAGAACGCCTAGCACGTCTCGTAGGTGGAGTAGCTATCTTACGTATAGGCGGATCTAGCGAAGCTGAAGTGAAAGAGAAAAAAGACTTAGTTGACGATGCTCTCCATGCAACACGTTGTGCTGTAGAAGAGGGGATAGTTCCTGGGGGAGGAGTTGCCCTGCTATACGCATCTAAATCACTTAAACGACTTAAGGGTGAAAATTCTGACCAAGATCGAGGGATTGAGATTGTTAGAGAGGCTCTTTCAGCTTCAGTGAAAGCTATAGCAGATAATGCTGGTGCAAAAGGAGAACTTGTAGCCAGCAAACTCTTAGATCAAAAAGATCAAGAATATGGTTACGATGCAGCAATAGGAAAATACTGTAACCTTGTTAAAGCTGGAATCATTGACCCTGCAAAAGTAGTCAGAACAGCCTTACTAGATGCTGCATCAGTCGCAAACTCAATAATAACTGCAGAAGCAGCTATAGTTGAAGATGATACCGCACATGAAGTAGAAGAAGATGAGGAGGACAAATACATAGGAACTGCGTACGATAATTACTAAAATTCCTTCTAACACTTCAATTTTCAAGTGGTTATGTTTTGATTTAAGTCTTATTAGTGTGTGGTAACAGGGTTTTTTCCCTGAAAGGTTTCTAATCACTATGTTTTTTAACTTTTAACCAAATTTCATTTAGCTCATCATCACTAAGTTCTTTAATTTCTTTATTTTTTTTCTTAACTATATGCTCTAACTTCCTGAATCTATTCTCAAACTTTAAGTTAGCATCTTGCAATAAAGTTTCTGAGTTTGAATTAAGTTTTCTGGCAAGATTAACACATGAAAACAAAAGATCTCCAAGCTCCTCCTGAAGAGAATCTTGATAAGCAGATTTGTTGTTACCAATTTTGGTCGACCTAGACGGATTGGAACCATCACTAAGTGTTTGATTTTCCATATGCATTATTGCATTATAAACTTCCATAAGTTCTTCATTTACTTTTTGATATGCACCAAACCAATCAGGCCAGTCAAACCCAATACGAGATGCTCTTTTCTGAAGTTTCTCAGCACGAATTAAAGCAGGGAAAACATCTGGCACATCATCAAGAGCACTTAGGTCTTTATCAGAACTGCTAGCTTTTATCCTACGTTCAAGTTCCTTAGTATCTTCCCATTTATTTTCATGAGTTTTTTCAGAAGAGGGAGGAGTCTGACCTGAAAAAACATGCGGATGCCTCTTAACCATTTTCTCGGATATATGATTAGCAACTTCATTAAATGTAAAAATATTTTTTTCTTCTGCAATTCTGGAAATGAATACAACTTGAAACAAAAGATCTCCTAATTCCTCCTTAAGCCCAGACATATCTGAATTACGAATTGCAGCTATAACTTCATATGCCTCTTCAATAATATATTTAATTAGAGAGTTAAAAGTCTGAGATAGATCCCACTCACAACCATCTGTGGGTGACCTCAATTGTTCCATAGTATTTAAAAGCTTTAAAATACCAGAGTTTTCATTGATAATATCGTTTGAGGACCCATTACTTCTTGACATATTTATATACCTAAATCTAAAACTATAATACGCATAATATATATTATGTTAAATAATATATTAGTCTATATTAATTAACATACCATCATAACCAGGAACTACATTCTCTGGAGTTTCCTCTAACAGTTTGTCATAATCTAACTGATGAGACATATGAGTTAATACAGCTAATTTTGGCTCAACATATTTAATATACGATAAAGTATTAGGTAAATTTGAATGTGTAGGATGGTTATCGTACCCCAAACAATCTATTATCCAAAGATTTATACCCTTTAAGCTCTCTAATATATTTACTTCTATATGGTTAAAATCAGTTGAATAAGCTATTTTGGAGTCAAATATGTAACCAGTAGTAGTTTGATTACCATGCGTTTGTTTAAAATGTTCAACTTTTAGGCCATTTATACATATATGGTCTTCTTTATCTGACATTAATTCCTTAGCAATTAGTGCTGGTCTGGTCCAATAATTATTTAGTATCTCACCTTTTTTTATAAAAGCATAATCAAAGCGTTGTTTTATTAAACGCAGTGTGTCTGCACTACCAAATGCCTCAATTGGGGATTTCTTCATAAAATTTATGGACCTTAAGTCATCTATGCCATGAACATGGTCTGCATGAGCATGAGTGTACAAAACAGCATCTATATTACTAATCCCAGCTGATAACAACTGCATGCGTAAGTCAGGTGGCGTATCCAGAAGTATTTTAGCATCTGCACTTTCAACAATAGCTGAAACTCTTGTTCTCTTATTGCGTATATTATTGGACCTACACACATTACAAGCACACCCAACCATGGGCACTCCACTTGAAGTTCCACAACCTAAAATTCTAATTTTCATTATTTATCAATATCTTCTACGCTTGCCTTACTAAATAATCTAAAGAAATTATCTGTCGTAATAGAAGCCATTTCTTCCGTGGTTATATTTTTTAGTTCTGCTACTATTTTCAATGTTTCAGTTACATATGCTGGCTCGTTCCTTTTACCTCTATGGGGAACAGGTGCTAAATAGGGAGAATCTGTCTCTACTAAAATTCTCTCTAAAGGTAGACTAGAGCAGATTTCTCTTATGTTTGATGCATTTTTAAAAGTTACTATGCCCGATAAAGATATATAGAATCCTAATTCAAGTGCACAATCCGCTAATGAGGACCCTCCACTAAAACAATGTATTACCCCCTTTAATTCACCCTCTTTGCATGAACTTTTTAAAATTTTACAAGTTTCTTCTTCCGCATCACGTGTATGCACAATTACTGGTAAACCTATTTCCTTTGATGCATCAAGGTGTTTTATAAAACTTTCAATTTGCAGCCCTCTAGGTGCATGGTCATAGTAAAAATCTAAACCAGTTTCTCCAATACCTATAACACGATCTCTATTGGCTAATGTTACAATATCATCAATTGTAAACGGACTAGACTCTTCCACATTGTGTGGATGAACTCCAACTGAACACCAAATACCCTTATAAGATTTAGCAATTGACCAGATATTTTCGAATTCCTCAAGTCTTGTGCAAATGGTTTGCAACCCTTTGACAGAATTAGAATGAGCCCTTTTAATGACACTACAAAAATCTTTATCAAAATCCTCAAAATCTAGATGACAATGACTATCTATAACTATCACGTTACTAATCCTCAAATTCACAAATATATTTTGGAAATATAGCGACTGGTTTTGGTAACTTACTATCAGGCCTCAGAGAATATTTTTGACAGATATCTCCTTCATTATCTTCATGTAAATTTACTATATTCCTCTCATCAAGAGGAATATTTAATTGATCTAACAATCTATCCATGGACTGAGGCATAAACGGTTTAAGTATAATAGCTAAGTTTCTTATTGTTTCAGCCTGTAACCATAGGATTGTTCCCATACCAGATTTATTTTTTTTCTTGAGCTTCCATGGCTCATCTTTATCAATTGATCTATTTGCCTCTCTAACCACCTCCCAGATTCGATCTAGTGCCTCATTAAAAGCTTGCTTATGAATAAGTGGAGAAACTTTGGATAGTAGATTTTGTGATAAACTAAGGGTTTCAAACGATTTAAAATTACATTCAGCATTTTTTTGAGGATACGGAACAACTCCCTCAAAATTTTTTGAAATCATTGATAATACACGCTGTGCTAAATTACCGAAATCATTTGCAAGATCTTTATTAATCCTCGTCACCATAGAAGCATGGGAAAAATCACCATCATTACCAAACGGAACCTCTCGGAGTAAGAAATAACGAACAGCATCTACCCCATATTTTCTAACAATTACCTCCGGATCTATTACGTTACCTAATGATTTAGAGATTTTTTGTCCTTCATTAGTCCACCAACCATGAGCAAAAACCCTTTGGGGCGGCTCAATTCCTGCAGACATTAAGAATGCAGGCCAGTAAACTGCATGAAAACGGAGAATATCCTTGCCAACCATATGCAGTGATGCAGGCCAATACTTGTTCCATTTATCAGATGTGATTTCAGGAAAGTTTATGCCAGTAATATAATTTGTAAGTGCATCAAGCCAGACATACATTATGTGAGAATCGTCGTCTGGAACAGGGATTCCCCATGAAAAACTCGTGCGTGATATTGATAAATCACGGAGTCCTCCTTTAACAAAACTTATCACTTCATTCCGCCTACTTTGTGGAGCAACAAATTCTGGATTATTTTCGTAGAATTCTAGAAGTTTATCTTGCCACGCTGATAATCTAAAAAAATAACTAGGTTCCTCTACCCATTCGACTGATGCACCTGTAGGTGCCAAATAATTAGACGGATTTTTAGTGTCTTTAATAAGTTCTGACTCATCATAGAATGCTTCATCTCTAACAGAATACCAACCATCATATTTACCGAGATAAATGTTGGAATCTTGACCATTAGGAGTTTTACCGTCTGAAATTCTTTTCCAGAGTGCTTGACATGATTTTATGTGTCTTGCCTCTGTGGTTCGGATAAAGTCATCATTTGAAAAATCCATTAACTCACTCAGTTTACGGAATCTTTTAGAAACCTCATCTACAAATTTCTGAGGATCTAAATTATGTTGTTTTGCAGACTTTTCTACTTTTTGGCCGTGCTCATCAGTTCCTGTTAGAAACATGACCTCACTTCCTTCGGAACGAAGGAAACGTGCTATTACATCACATGCAAGGCTTGTATATGCATGCCCAATATGAGGGGAATCATTCACATAATAAATAGGTGTAGTTAGAAAATAAGGTGTTGAGCTTGGTGACATATATAACTCCTAAGGGGATTTTTCCAAGCACTACTATATGCGTGCCATACGGGATAATAATGTAAAAGCATTAAACAGAGTTTGTTTTCTCTCCATATTAAGAGATTCAGAACTTGTTAATATTATTCGAACTTTTTCCCATACCTCTGCCCATTGATCAAGCGAATGTCTATAGGCATGGATACTTTTTATTAATGGTGATTCATTTGGAAGAAGTTCATATTTAGAACTATTATTTTTATTCCCTGATACAGCTCGACAAATTGCTGAGGACAACGTCCAGAGTATAATATCTGATATTGCGGCAAATATTTCAGCTCCATCTTTGCGCCCTACTCTGTCAACCAGTTTGTTTATTCCACCCCAATCAAGATCAGGTAAACTCAAAATTAGCTCTACAACTGTTTGAAAAAATTCAATTCCTCCTTGATTAAGCAAATTAAGCCCATAGCCAGGGCTTCCATCAGAAATTTGCACCAAAGCACTAAAATTATATTCACTTAATTCCATACAGCTTGGATTTAAATTAAAAACTTTCTCAACATTTGATTCATTTAACCTTTTAAAATTTATGAACCTGCACCTTGATCTTGTGGTTGGAAGTAATTTATCTAGAGAATGGGTAACAAGTATAAACACTGACTTATAAGGTGTTTCTTCTATATGTTTAAGAAGTGCATTTTCTGCAGAACTATTAAGAAAATCTGCACCATCAATAATTACAATTTTCCATGAAGACTCACCCGAGGTTAAACTCAAAAATCTATTTAGCCTTCTTACGTCATTAATGACTATTTCATTTCTTAAAATACCTTGTTCATTCTCAGTCAACTCAAGTGTAAATAAATCCGAATGTGTTCCCGCAGAAATCCTTTTAAAAGTCGATGAATTGGGATCAACCCATAGACCTTCTTGGTTTGAAATATATTCATTCTCTTTAGCTAATATGAAGCGAGCCAAACGATAACCAAGTGTTGCCTTTCCAATACCTTTAGGACCAGAAAAAATCCATGCGTTAGGGATATTCCCGTTATTCCATGAATGAATTAATTCTTTTTCGGCCTCTGCATGCCCTATTAATTCAGATTGATCTCTGCAACTATAATTAAGCATTGATATAACCATAAGATATAAGAATTATAATAATTAAATTACTTTCAAGGCAATGAAGACAATTTAGGTAAATTAAAATTAAATGAAATTTCCTTGCAGATTTTCTCTGCTATACTTTGAATGGTTTGCGTAGCATCAATAATTTTAATACGTTCAGGATCATTCTTTGCTATCGTTAAAAACCCTTCCCTTAACCTTTGATGCATTCCTATATCCATTTTCTCGTATCTAGATTCTGCACCTTTACGCAAAGCCGCACGTTTCAATCCAGTTTCTGCGGGTATATCTAAAATAAAAGTCATATCTGGAGCAAATTTCTCAATTGAAAGTTCTCGAAGTATTTCTAATTTTTCATGGGCAACTCCTTGACCAAAACCTTGATAAGCAATCGTAGAGTCAGAAAATCGGTCACAAATAACCCAGTCACCACGGTCTAAGGCAGGCTTGATTAGGGTATTAATGTGACTACGACGGGCAACAAAATGTAACATTGCCTCAGAAAACGGATCCCAACGCTCCAAAGGTCCAGAAACTAACAATTCTCTAACCATTTCTGCTTCAGAAGAACCACCTGGCTCACGTGTATCTACTACATTAATACCAATAGCCATTAAAGATTTTTTTAATAGTTTTACTTGGGTTGTTTTTCCTGCACCCTCACCTCCCTCAAAACTTATAAAAATACCATCAACCAAAAATAACTACCTCCCCCTTTATTTATTTTCACCCCAGATAAGATGATTGAAGGCCTTGCCAATCCTCCCGAAGCCAGAAAGACTGTCAATTGATTTGCCAGCAACTAAAGGAATTCTGATTGTCTCTCTATCAGGTAAGTCAACTTTTAGCTGAGCGATGGCCTGACCCTTTTCTATGGGGGCAGGTATTGGGCCAGGTGCAATAACACTAACCCTCATAGATTTTCGTGCCTCTCTAGATAATGTCAGAGTTAAATTTGACTCTATAATAAGCGATACCTTAGGTTCTTTTCCCAGCCATACGTCGAGTTCTTCGACAATTTCTCCCTTAGTAAAAAGAACATGATTATTGAATTGGCTAAAACCATAGTCTAACAAAAGACCTGTTTCCTTTGCACGCTGTTTTGAAGATTTAATTCCATTTGCCACAATAATAAGTCGTCTTTCTGCCCGTTTAGCTGATGCTGCAAGCCCATAACCCGAATCTTTAGTATATCCAGTCTTTAAACCATCAGCGCCAGGAAAGACTCGAAGCAATGGGTTTCTGTTTTTCTGATTGATATTATTATATTTAAATTCCCTTTCACTAAAAATTGCGTAAAATTTAGGAAAATCATGGATAATACGATGAACAAGAATTGCTAAATCTTTAGCAGTAGTTGAATGATTCTTATGAGGCCATCCAGTAGAGTTAACAAAATTACTTGATTTTAAACCTATTGATTTAGACCTGATATTCATAAGATCTGCAAATGCTTCCTCGGAACCAGCTATACCTTCAGCCAATACAATACAAGCATCATTACCTGATTGTACAATTATTCCACGGAGTAAATCACTTATAAGCACTCTACTCCCCACTTCTAAGAACATCCTTGACCCACCCATCCTCCATGCTTTTTCACTAACTAAAAATTTATCATCTAAAGAAAGCTTACCCTTATCAATAAGTTCAAATACTATATAAAGCGTCATCAATTTACTCATTGATGCAGGATACATAAGATCATCTTCGTTTTTCGAGAATAAAACTGTTCCAGTTACATCATCAACTAAAATTGCCTGCTTAGCTGAAGTTTCAAAAGCTAAACAATTTATTGAAAATATAACTCCAGCCACCCAAAGACTTAGGCCAAAAACAAAAGAATTAAAAAGTGTTCTTGATGTATAACGAAAATTAATAGTTGAAAAAAATTCCACAACCTGCGTGATTAAGATATTATTTTTTATAAAATACATTGATTACAATATACCTAAGAAAATACTATAATTGGAACTATAATTATCTCTGTATTGTTAATAATTTTATTTTAAAATTATTAAGTTCGACAAGGGAAAACCACTATCTGACAAATTTTTTAATACTTTTTCAACTTCAGCACCAGAACTGAGGGGGCCAATACGAACTTTAAAAATATTATTATTATTGTTTATTGATTTAATAATTTGAATTGGGCCAAAATTTGAAACTTTGTCTTTTAAGCGAATAGCATTTTTTATACTAGTAAATGCCCCTAATTGTATATATGTCATTTTATCTGTAATTATAGAATCAGATAAACTATCCTCTTGATATAATGCTTCCTCAACCTTTTCCTGTTGAAATACTTTACCTTCAATGGAGTCTAAACCGTAAGCTGAATCATTTGATGCGACATTTTTTAATGAGGCTAGCTCCACAAACTCTACCCTAACCCGTTCAGTTCCCTTTTGATAAATACCTAAGAGTTGTGCAGAACGTCTAGACAGATCAATAATTCTACCTTCAACAAAAGGGCCTCTATCGTTAACTCTAACTAAAAGGGACCTTCCGTTATCAAGGTTAGTCACCCTTGCTATGCTAGGTAAGGCAAAAGTTTTATGTGCTGCAGTTACAGTATTCATATCAAACACCTCCCCATTGGCGGTTAGACGTCCGTGAAACTGCTCTCCATACCAAGATGCTATACCTATTTTGTCATATTTTGGATCATGATACGGGTAATACCAAATACCAGCTATATTGTATGCCCTACCAACTTTATAACCAGACGGAACTGGTGAACCCTGATTATGATTTTTGATTTCTTCCTCAGTATCTCTACTAAGTTGTTTTGTTGCATGAACAAGTAACTCCACCTCAGAACATGAAGTCAGAAGAAAACAGCATATTAGAAAAGCAGAGGAAACTCGAACATATTTTACCAACCCAAACATGATCAAATTAAGGCCTTCCCTAGGTGATAAAAATTTAACGAATAGAATCAGCCAAACGGCCAACGGCTAGACCGAAATAATGGGATCTATTCCAACGCAAAATTGCCCTATAATTTTGATATACTAGAAAGACATTATCTGGGTCAGAACCCGGCCTGATTAATGAACCTGACATATTAAAAATTGGTAACTTCTCTCCACTAACTCGACGAATCCCTAACTCATGCCATTCCTTAAGAGATTTAATTACATCCATTGAAATTAAAGAGGAATCAATGGGTTTAGTTATTCTTACTTTACGCCCCCACGTTTCACCATTTACCCAACCAGAACCAACTAAATAGTTTGATGCAGAAGCAAATACATCAGCTTTAGTTTGCCAAATATCTGTACGTCCATCATTATCAAAATCTACAGCATATTTCTGAAAACTTGACGGCATAAACTGGCTTTGACCCATAGCACCTGCCCAACTACCTAACATTTTCATAGCTGTAATATGGCCGTCATCAAGTATTTTTAAGGCCGTCAAAAGTTCTTTTCTAAAATATTCACTCCTTCTGCCATCATATGCTAGTGTAGAGAGGGCATTTATAACTGAGAAACCACCAGTATAGGCACCGAAGTTTGTTTCAATTCCCCAAAGAGCTACTATAAATCTTGCTGGCACACCATAATGGTTGGTAACTTTATCTAGTAAAACTTTATTCTCAGAAAGTTTTTTTGTTCCTTCTTGAATTCGACCTTGAGTTACTACCCGATTTAAATACTCTTCAAGAGTAATTGTTGACTCTGGTTGAGAACGGTCTAATTCTATTACCCGATCTAAAAGTTCAATGTTTGCAAATGCAGTATTAATTGTATCTTCAGTAACACCTTCTCTTAACGCATCTGTTTTTAATTGCTCAAGCCAATTATCAAAAGGCATTTGATCTGAAGCAATTAATGGTGACCATAAGCTAATAAAAATTAATAATGTAAATGATGGCAATATTAAATAAGGATATTTCATCAGCATGTCCTTAAGAAATCCAGCGAATCGGATAAAACAACTATACAATCATTTGCATATGGTTTATGCAACTCGCAACCATTTAGGTTTGAAATGTACCCAAAAACTTAATTCTCACTCAAAAACCTCTATATTCACAACGTACTTCTCATCTAATTTCCCATTAATGCCATCAATAGCGTTCTGAGAAGCACGCATTGAAGACCTTATACTACATTCTTTGGTAAGCCCACCAACATGAGGCGTCAAAATACTTCTCTCTGACTTTATTATTGGGTCATCTGCATTAGGTGGTTCTTTATTGAAAACATCAAAGCCAATCCCAAAAAACTTGCCTGATAATAATCCTTGAGATACTGATTCAGTGTCGACAATTGCTCCTCTTGCCGTATTTACCAGAATAGATCCAGGTTTAATCTTATTGATAACAGTTTCATTTATCATGAACTCGGTTTCTTTATTTAAAGGCACATGAATTGTTAAAATATCAATATTGGGTATAATATCCTGCCAATTAGAGACAGGTATGCAACCTGCGTTGGTTATTAACTCCTGTGATATGTATGGATCATATACATAAACATTTGTCTCAAAACTCTTGATTCTCTTTGCCACTCTACTGCCAATTCTACCAAATCCAAGAATCAATACATTTTTCCCAGCTAACTCTATAGCATCAGCATTATCACGAATTTTCCAATTATTAGTTCTTACGGCTTTATCATGCATTGGTCCTTGTTTAGCTGATGAAAGAATAAAATACATTGTAAGTTCAGCTACAGTGACAGCATTTTCATTACCAATAGTAGTAACTGGAATGCAGAATTTATTTGCGGAATCCATATCAACATTATCATATCCGACACCATGTCTAGATATGACTTTCAAATTTTTTGACACCTTAAAACATTCATTGTCGAAGGGTAGATATCTTAAGATTATCGCATCTGCATCTATTAAATTAGAAAGTAACCTATTACGTTCTTGCTCACCAACAATAACAATTTCTAGTCCTTCTTGTTTTTTAAGGAAACGTAGAGCTTCTTTATGAATTTCATTAAAAATAATGATCTTTGGCAACTGGTTATATCCTTCTATAAAATAATTACTATTCGATATAACTCTAATAATTCAAGGGATACAAAGAAAAATCGAAATAAAAACGATAATTAAAACACAATAATGTTATTTTTTTTATAAACAAAATTTTAAAACTTGAAATAATACGATAAGTTACATAATTGATGGTTGCAGAATATTTTGGATGGGTACCCAAGTGGTTGAAGGGACCGGTCTTGAAAACCGGCAGGGGGCAACTCCTCGTGGGTTCGAATCCCACCCCATCCGCCAACCAACATCTATCTAAAGAGTTTTAAACCAGCACTATAGTTTACCCTAAGGTTGAATTTCTCTTGGTTTTCCTGAATCATTAATTGCAACATAAACAAAAGTGCCCTCTGTCACCATTACCATTTGGGTTTTATCCCTACGCAGCGACCATGTTTCTATATGAATAGAGACTGATGTATTACCTTTTTTCTTCAAAGTTGCATACAAACTGACTAAGTCACCAACAGCAATAGGTTTAAGAAAACGCATTGCTTCAACAGCAACCGTAACTACACGTCCTTTTGCCAATTCACTTGCAAGAACACCACCAGCAATGTCCATTTGAGACATTACCCACCCACCAAATATGTCACCGTTTGCATTAACATCAGCAGGCATTGGAACTGTTCTAATAGTAGGCTGTTTGTTAGGTGGACAATTTTGGGTTTTAGGCAATTAATTATTCCTCAATAAAAAATCATTAGAAATTTATTAGTTTTGTATTTTCCACTTCCAAAAATCTTGTCCTTCATTCATATAAATTTTTGAAAGAACCATTTTATGCACCTCAGAAGCTCCATCTACTAATTTAGCCTGCCTTGCATATCTATACATCCATTCAAGTAAAGTATCTTTTGAATATCCTTTTGCTCCACAGAGCTGAATACAGGTATCAATAACAGAGTTCAAAGTTTCAGCTACTTGAACCTTTGCCATGGATATTTCCTTTCTTGCTTTATCATTCTGGTCTAGTTTCCAAGCAGCATACATAGTTGTTAATTTGCTTACATGAATATTCATTGCTGCTTCCCCTAGCATCCATTGAACTCCTTCATGTTCAGATAAAGATGTACCAAAGGATTTCCTCTCTCTAACATATTCAGCAGCAATATCCATTGCACGGCGAGACATTCCAATCCAACGCATACAATGTGTGAGCCTTGCAGGCCCCAATCTGATTTGTGTTGCCTTTAGGCCATCACCAATTGCCATCAATACATCTTCTTCTGATACTTCCAAACCACTAAATTCCAGCTCACAATGTCCACCGTGCTCTTCGGGGCCCATAATGGGTATTCTACGAGAAATACGCCAGCCTGGCTGATCTTTATCAAATAAAAAACAACTCAAACCTTTTCTTGCATCATCTGAAGTCCTTGCAATAACCATAAAGTGTTGAGCTGCACCAGCACCTGTAATAAACCATTTTTTTCCAGTAATTATCCATTTTTTTCCAGACTTCTCTGCCTTAGTAAGCATCATACCTGCTGGGTCAGAGCCAGCACCTGGATGTGGTTCGGTCATAACAAAGGAAGAATTAACAGCCCCATCAACAATCGGTTGCAACCAACGTTTTTTTTGGTAATCGGTCCCGACCATAGAGAGTAACCTCATATTACCATCATCTGGAGCCGCACAATTTAAAGCAAGAGCTCCAAATATTGAGTATGCTGCCTCCTCATAAATAACAGCCTGACCTGTCATTGAGAGACCCATACCACCAAACTCTTTAGGAATTTGAGGAGCCCACAAGCCTACTTTCTGTGCTTGTTTACGTATACCTGATAATATTTCTGGACGAATATTCTCATGTTCATCATAGTTATCAGGGTTTGCCTCAAGTGGAATACATTCACTTCGAATAAATTCGGCTACCCGGTCTCTTAAATCTGCGATTTCGGGTTTAAGAGTAAAATCTACTGCTGAGATCATTTGATTTTAATATCTCCTTTTCGATAGAAAATTATATATCAGTTAATGAATAATTTAGATAAACATTAAAACTTTCAACACTGACTAACCAGAAATTTAAATTTATAATTAATGAATTATGCTTAAATAAGATTATATATATAAATCTGGAAAAATAGATATGTTAAAACATGTAGATATAATCTCAGACCCAATTTGTCCGTGGTGTTATATTGGCAAAAAACGTTTTGAAAAGGCACTCAAGAAACAAAATAATCACGGTGCGATTACCATTCACTGGCAACCATTCCAACTAAATCCATGGATACCAGAAAATGGCATTAAACGTAAAGAATACTTAATCAAAAAATTTGGATCTATTGAGAGATATTCAATGGTCTATAAAGAGATCTTAAACGCGGGATTAAATGAAGGGATAAATTTTGATTTTGAGAAAATTCATATAACTCCTAATACAACTCAAGCCCACCGTCTTATTCGTTGGTCTCGCCCGCTGGGAATACAAAATCAAATTATCGAGGATTTATTTGATGCATTTTTTCTTAAAGGAGAAAACATTGGCGATAAAGAAATTCTTTTAAAAATAGGATTGAAGCATGATGCTAAAAATTCTCTCACCCAAGAATTCTTTGAAAACAATGAATATAGAGATGAAGTCATATCAGACTTCAATAGTGCAAAAGAATTGGGAGTATCTGGAGTCCCTTTTTTTATAATAAACAAAAAATATTCTATATTTGGGGCAAAAAGTTCTGAAACTTTTCTTGAAGCATTCGATCGTTTAAATGATATTACTATTAGAAAATAATTATTGTGGTTACTAATATTGCTTCTAGATAAAGTGAATTTTTAATCTTAATTATCAAAATCAGGCTCTAAGCCACCCTCCTCAAAAACTGAAAATATATTTCTTAAGAATCCAGGTGTAAGAGCTGCAAGTGGATTTACTATTATTGTTGGTGCATCCAAAGACCCTCTTATTGTGTATGTAGCAGCAAATAGGCCTTCTCCCTTACCCCCAGCCAGTACTTCTCCAATAATAGGTATATTACTTATAAAACTATTTATAACATAAGCGGGAGCGATCGTTCCCTCAATATCTGCAATATCTGACTTAAGATTTACATTACCATCTGCATGAACACCTAAAGAAGTCCCTAAAGCACGTGCACGTTTTAAAGTTAATATATTTTTATTTTTTTCAAATGGCACTACAAGAGTACCAAATGCAATTCCGTCTCCCTGAAGTAATTCAACAATTCCAGTTAAAGAGGCAATATTTAAAATTTGAGCTAAAAGTGGAGTATTTATAATCCGATAATTAGACACATTAACCTCACCAGACACCTTTGGGGGTGACTGATCATCATGGATAATAGCCCAGATAAAGAGCTTACCACCAATAACATCATCGAATATATCAAATGCCCTGGCAAAAGCACCAGCATCTTCAGATAAGATTTTTATTCTTCTTTTTTGACCTTGGGAGTCGAGCATTAAAGTCATATCATGGCCAGAAGGTAATACTGCGTATATTCGACCAGCTTTTAATTTGTTTGATATACTTTCCAAACTTCCCCTAACTGCTGTTAACTGCTGGTTAGAGCGAGTGATAAGCCTGTTGATGTTAATATCTAGGATAAAGTCAGAAATTTTATCCTTGTCTTCATCTAAAAAGTCATCAAGAAAAGGTCTAAGATCTAAACTTTCGCCAGTAATTTTTATTATAGGCAATGAATGTATTTTGTTATCAACATTAAAACTTAAATCATTATCACCATAAAGCACCCTAGCAAATTCAGCTTGATCTAATATAAACTTGTTATTTTCATCAAATCCTAATTTTAAATTTCCCAGAGCATATAAATCTTTTGCATTAAATTCTAATTCACTGATGTTGACTTCCTTAGACTCTATACCAAAGTCTATAATCATCTTTATAGCAGCACCATCACCATATTCTTTTTTCCAGTATATTTCGGGTATTTTCAATTCTGAAGAAGACAAATCTATAGTAGCTATTGCTTGATAGGCTTTATCTACATTACGGCTCACAGATACATCCATTTTGACTGGACCATTGAGATGGGAAGAAAGATTAAATCCAAGAGATTCTCTACCTTCAGTGTCAAGAATAGTTTTAAAAATATAATTTTGAGCACTTGAACCATTGCTGGTAAATTTTTCAGACCATTCTATGTCGATAGGGACATCATTTATCGCCCCGACCCCTTCTAGTCTCAGTTTATTATCAGAAAATTGGATTTCAAAATCTCCATTGGAAAGATTGTATCCCTTAGAAAGAAAATCATCTGCTGATACTGAGCGTGCTTGTGCCAAAGCATTTAAATTAACATCCTTTACTGAAATACCATAATCAACAGGAAATCCGAGCGTGAAGTTTGTATTTATTTCACCGTTCAGGTTTTCCAAACTTATATTAACCTTATCATTAATTGTTAAAGGACCACTATTAATCAACTTTATAGCATCCTGGATACTTGATTCTGTCTGAATAGTCATTGATGCATGCGGTTTTGATTCTCCTGTTAAATCCCAGAAGTTTGCTTGAGCATATTTAGTTTTAACTCCATCAACACTCCCTTCCCGCATTTCAATGAACATGGTATGCATATTAGCCTTCCCATTACCATTAACTCCTTTAACTAAAGGCATAGGTTTAAGATAATTAACCGAAATATTTTCAAATTCAAATTCAGCTGTTACAGCGTCTTTTATATATTGATTTTCCAAGTTTAAAGGAAATTGACCCGGTTCAAGAGAAATTGAAGAAGTAAATCTAGTCATTATGCCTTCTGAAACATTTTTCAAAACCCAAGTCCTAGTTTTTACCAAAAGTGTGTCTGGCCAATATTTATAAAGCTCATCAAAAGGCATATCTATAATAGATAGATCCCCAATAATCCCATAACCCTTTTTTGTTTCAGTAATATTTCCGTTGAATGAAAAGGTTGGGCCACCAGAATCAACAAAGAAATCATTAATATTTAATGTTGAGTTATCTATATCTGCTTGACCTTTAATCCGTAAATATTCAAAAGGTCTGGGTGTTGGAATAAAACTGGGCATATCAATAATTCCAGAATATCCCTCTACATCAAAAATAAGAGGTATTTTAAAGTCACCGTTAAAACTAGTCTCAGTGTAAACTTTACCCGAAAAACTTCCGTCTATATTTGAAAGGGTAGGAAAAAATTCAACTAGATTTTTCACATTTAATGGAACAAAGTCTTCAAACCCTATTTCCAACTTAATTAATTCTTCATTAATATTTATATCTATATTGGTATCAATATTAATTAGTTTATCAATCGTTTCTATGTAAAAATTAGCTTTCCCTGTAGCTTCTTCTGAACCAAGTTCAAAAACAAAATCTGCTTTGGGCACCCGCCACTTGAGTCCCTCCTGATGGTCTTCAAGACTAATATCTGCATTTCGTATAGCTACACTATCC